>Ga0114938_1000470_pt1 | contig 30213 bp, 18 predicted proteins | sample AshMeaBigSpring_FD_88675 | JGI IMG/M metagenome (GOLD analysis project Ga0114938, IMG submission 88675) | Groundwater microbial communities from Big Spring, Nevada to study Microbial Dark Matter (Phase II) - Ash Meadows Big Spring | ecosystem: Environmental > Aquatic > Deep subsurface >... | reverse complement strand
TATGTCTCCAAAACAATAAATAGGAGTATTTAATACATCTTGTCTGGTTTTCTCATATACATATAATACGTAATAAATAAAATCTTCCTTAGTCTTATAATCAAATACATTATAGTGTATTATTTGTTGCATCTCTATAACAGCTATCTCAAATCGTTGCCCTATATTGTGAAGATAAATGCCAGGCTTATCTATTTGATTTCGGTATAAATGACACAAAAAACGTGCATTAGCAGAATATAATTGAGATAGAGGGAAATATTGAAGAGTCAATCGTCGCAACCAAAAAGGTATGGTATAAGTCAAAATTTTATTATCCGCAATTATTGCTACATCAAGATTTTCTATCTCTGTATGATTTTTATGTAAAAAATTATGTGTTGCTGCTATCTCATTTTTATCATGAGTATATGGCATCAAGGTGCAATGTGACAATGAAAAATATATATCACATACATCTGAATGGGTTACTTGTTGTGATATAGTTTGAAAAGCAAGCTCTATATTAAAATTATCATTAATAAAAATGCAATTAACAGAGTTGTTAAAGCCTACTGTTTCATTACTATATTTGACTATATATTCGCTGACTAATACCTGCACATTGAGTTGCTTTTGCATATACAATAATACTATAGAAATTTTATAGCTAAAAACTTAATTTGATGTTGTCCATCGTATATTTTTTATTTCTTAGTTAATTGGGTTATGGAATTGTGAAAATCATTATGTAACATTACGATGGATTTATATCAAAAGCTATATACAAGGCATAATCCTCATAATATACTAATGAATAGAATCTATGAGCAAATGATAAATTATATATTTCGAGCAGATATTGATTATTAGTTTTATAGGGAGCATATCTCGTATGATTCTGTTTTCTTTTTCCTAAAATTAAAACTGCAAACTAATCTTTATATAATGACAAGCAGGCCAATGCAATCAAAATGTCCTTGCCACATACAAAGTTATTAAGATCAAAAGTATAGGAATCTGAATACTCAAGGCAAGATATATAAAGTAAATAATAATTTATTATTTTAAAGGTAAGTTTTTTATTTTTGCCAAATAATAGACCGCTCACATAAGCAACTAGGCACAAATGTGCATTGGCAAGAATCAACTCAACGGATGAATCTACAAAATAGACGCTATCTCCATAACGCCTTATATCCTTATCACTTCGATTTACGTACATCAGTAATTTGGTCTATCCCTCATACTTTGTAAAAAAACCAAGCATCATAACGGAATCATTTATTTTTTTTTGTGTGGAAAGGCCTGATACAAAGCCTTGAATAAAAATAGAAATGCTACGCACCGATTAAAAAAAGATATTGCGAGCAACATTAACAAAGAATTATCATCCTGATGTATTCATAATATATCCCCAATGGTTTTATTGCCCGTAACCATATCAACACATGATGTATAAACCAAAATAGAGCATATAAAAATATAATATAAGTAAGTAAAAAAAATCGATAGTAGAATATAAAACAAATAAAACAAAATAAGCATTATAAAATATTACGTTAACAATGTAAATATAATGCTAATCAAAATAGTAAACTTTAAACAAATGGACTTTACGAACTAGAAAATACGAAGTGATTACTAAATGCTAAAAGTTAGATCCACTCAGTGACTTTAGAGCGTAGCTAGTAAGTCTTAGTATAGGATAGATCGCCTATTAATGCTATAATTTCATTAGAATTTTGTGTATCTACTTCCTGATATGGCTGTCATTTCTCTATATTTAATAATAAATAATGCTCCTCTCATACAATATTGTGATCACGGTTTATAAGAGGAATATACTATTAAAAAAAGTATAAAATGAAAATACTCATGAGAATTAAAAAATTATAGATATTTATTAACTTAGTCATCCTCTTTTTTGTCTTTGTCTGCTTTTTCTTTTTTAGTTTTTATTTTTAAGTCTTCTCTTATAATAAAGCATTCACCAAATTGACGACGCACTTTGCGTAGAAAGTTCTCGGCTTCTTTTCGTTCGACAAATTCGCCTACTCGCAATTTATAATAGGGAACTTGATATACTAAATACGTGCGCACATTGGGATAAAGTGATAAAAATTTGGATTTTACCGAGAGTACTTCCATACGGTTATTATTACTAGCTATTTGTACTCTATAGCCTCGTACTATTTTGTTGAGACTATTATTCTTCTTATTGTTATAATATCTATGAGATTTGATCAATGAGCTGAGTTTTTTGGGTTGATATATATTGATAGTACCTATTGACAAGCTATCATATTTTATCGTAGGAAGAGCTACCGTTGCAGGAGAGGTAGTAGTATCCGAGACTTGTGCTATGGCAGGAGTCCCCATACTTATCAAAACAACTAAAGTAAATACTAAAAAACGCATTTTTTTATTTATTTAATTAAACGTAATACAGAATTCATACCCATTTTTAATAACATCTACCCAAATCATAGCTAAGATAATATCTAAAACACAAACACCCCCCATTAGCTTATGATAAAAATTATTTTACTAAGAATATTTTTCAGCAAAGCTAATGTCTTTATAGCAGCCTTATTTTGTTATATCTTTTAGCAGTTTTTATGTAAAGGCGTGCTACAATGTTGCAAATATCTATCATTATTTTTAATTATAAGTAGATAAGTAGTCCTTATTTAGTAATTAATGTTATGTCAATAAATAATGTTTTGGCATAAGATATATGCAAAGCTAAATCCTATATAGGAGAAAATTTTGGTTAGGATGGAATTATTTGCGATAAGATCCACATAAATTGGTTGCATACATTTAGCAGTCATCAAATAATGTAGTCATCATCACAAGGGCATGGAGGTATAATGAACATCGGTTGGCAACAAAAAGTAGTGGTGTCTTTGGAACACTAAACTATCTAAACGCACAATATTTATTAATTGCTCTATGTTTCTATTCTTATTTTCCTCGCCATTTTTTTTTGCTGCTGTTAGCACCAGTTGTTTTGTCATTGTTTCAAAAATTCATATTCGTAAACTTTCGGTGCGATTTTATTTGCAAGTTGTTTTAGTTTTTCTCTAAGGTCGTTAATTAAGCTCATATATTTTTCGTCCTTACTTTTATTATTCATTTTTCCTGCTTCGTTTCTTCCTTGAAAGTATTCTCTAATGTCGTACAAGCTTGCATTTGCGTTTATATCTTTTTGTTTGTGATAATATTTCCAAAGTTCAAGTCCTGCGTTAAAAACTGCTGTGGCTTCGGTGGAAAATGTAAATTCCCCTTCTCTGAGTGGGTCGGGGAGAGTAAATTCCCCCTCTCTGATGGGGCTAGGGGGAGTAAGTCTTTTCACCACACTTTCCAATTCCCTTAACACTTTTGTCATATTTTCTTTCACACTTTCATCACTTATTCGCAACACAGTTAAACCTAGCACATTCATTTGTCTGTCTCTTTCGGCATCATATTTTTGAGCTTCATTACTATGATGCGATGAGCCATCAATTTCTATTACCAAACCCAATTCCTTGCTATAAAAATCTGCGATATAATTTAAAATGGGTTTTTGTCTGTAAAAAGAGCAGCCCATAAAGCTATCTGCTCTTAACTGTTTCCACAATAAAACTTCTGATAAATTTCTGGCTTTGCGTAACCCTTTGCTGTTCTCTTTAAGATTTGGATTGTATGGTAAAAAATTGTCTGAAAAAATGAGCTTATCAGTTTGTATTTGATGAGATTGGAGGTAGTCGGGTGTTATTTTTACTCCCCCTGCCCCCCTCAGAGAGGGGGAATTTACTCCCCCTGCCCCCCTCAGAGAGGAGGAATTTACGTTGCTGAAAAGGTTTCTTTGCGGTTCGGGGTTTTTTATCTTTCCTTTTATGAATTGACTCATAAAGTTGCTTTCAAATTTTTCTTTCGAGTTTACTTCTTGCTCGGTGAATGGTATCCAGTGGTTGGTTCCTTCTGCACTAGAAATTCTGTTTTGTCCATGAAACAATGTAAACGCCAAACAATCATTTTGAAACTCTGTGTCGGTTTTCCAACCGTCATTTGGATATAAAAATTGGTCTCGGTCATTGAGCCAAGTGGCTTCTATGCAATGACGGACTGCAAAATAAATGCTTCCTTGAACTATATTATTCTGATTTAAGTACAATTCAGAATCATGCGATTTAGTAGAACCCTTATCTGTATATATATATTTTTGGTTTTGAAAATCATTACCTCTATAAAATAATGTTCCGATTGATTTCTCTTTTACTGTTTGATGATTAACTATCCATTTATTAATACTATTTGGTAATTCGCCATAGAAATATTTAATTCCAGTGAAATCACCATTTTTATCAAAAATATCAGTAGCAATTGTATTTATTTTTGATTTTTTTGAGGTATCCCAAATAGTAAAACCAATAGGAAATTTTCCTTTTACGTTATCAAAGGTTTCGGCAGGAACTATAAATCCGCTTACAAAATCTGCTAAAAAATATTCTTTAAATTTTTTGAAATTAGAACCGTTTACAAATTTCAATGTAGAAAATTGTCCTAAAATACAATTAGGTATTTTTTCGTAAATATTAGCCATAAACAAAGCGAATATTTCGTTTGTAGCATTTCCTATTTTTGGATTTAAATACTCGTTTATTTTAAATTGAGTTGTAACACCACCTTTATTTTTACTAGTACCTGTTACTGTTGTAGCAGATGTTGCCTCCGCATAAGGCGGATTGATATAAATCACTATTTTTTTTCGTTTTTCGGGGTCGTTAATAATGTCTTGCAGGGCTTGTGGAAGTTTACCTCCCCGCCCTTCGGGCACCCCTAACTCCCCCTGCCCTCTCGAAGAGGTTGAGTTTACTCCCCCTTGCCCCCTCAAAGAGGTTGAGTTTACTCCCCCTTGCCCCCTCAAAGAGGGGGAATTGGAGGGGAAGAAATCGTCATTCAAAAAGTCAAATTGGAAAACGTGATTTTCTAAAAGATTTGCACCGTGTAGAATGCGGTCGTGCATAACCTTTACATCGGCTTGGTCTAAGGTGCTTGCCCAAATGTTGTATTTGTTGGTTAAACCCGCAAGCAGGTTGCCCGTGCCAGCGGCACAATCCCAGATATAATATTCTTCTTGCCAATTTTCACCTAAATAATTTGCAAGATATTTTTGTGATAATTCAACCCAAATTCTTGGTGTAAAAAATGCACCTTTGCGTTCTCTGATGTCTTGCGGAACAAGTAAATCCCTGCGTTCAATAATGTAGTTCTGAAATTCATTTATGGGCGGACGTTTGTAGCGTTTCCAAAATTGGGTATAGGTTTCATTGTTTTTTATATTGATAGTTGCATCAAACATTTGCTTAATGTTTTCTTTCTCAATTTTATATCCTTGATTTTGAAAAATTACAAATAGATTATCTCGTATGGTTAGGTCATCGGTAATGATTTGAGTATCTTTATCATCAACAAAAAGGTCTGCCAAATAAAAGTCGCTGTCTAAAATGTTTGCCTTTTTAAGTTCATCCCAATTTACGTCAATAGCTGGTTTCACAACGTCGAGCCAACGCAGGTAAATAGGAATGAAATTATTTTTATCAATTTTTATTTTGCTCGCTTCTGTCGCTTTTGCAATGTTGTTTGCAATAAAGATTTTCAGGTCTTTTTCGTCTGCCTGATAATCGTAAATGTAAGAATTTTGATTTAGTGATGCTTCAATTCTGTCCTTGATAAGTTTAAATTCTTTTGTGTCGTGGTTGCTTGGTGCTACGTTCCAATTAAAGTCGTTGATGTAAAAAATGTCTTGAACGCTGATGTATGGAACAAAGGCAATTTTTTTGAAGTCAAAAGCTCCAAGAAATGCTGGTGGTAAAGTTTTGTCAAAAGTGCGGGCTTTTCCGATTGTAAGAACTAATTGTACAAACATAGTAGTAACGTCAAAGTTGCCTGTTTTAGCTTCCGCCCAAAGTAGCGGTGTCCTTCCAAAAATATTGACTTGTTTTGGGCAAACTGTAAAATCTACGTTACCCAAAATCTCTGTTGTGTCAAAAGATTTGAACCAGTCCGCACCGACTTTGTTTTTCAGTTCTTCTTCTCTTATGTTTTGATACTTCATTTATTGTGTATGTACGTCTGATATGGAGTTGTTTTACAATTGGCGCCAACATATTAGTTTTATGTTGATATATTCCCCATAAGGTACTAAGTTATGCTTCAATACCATGGCAATTTTTATATTTTTTGCCACTACCACATGGACATGGTTCATTACGGCCTACTTTTTTATCTACCTTTACTGGAGCTTTTTTCTGTATTTGGGATTCATCATTGCGAGTGGTTGTGAGTTTGCGTAATTCGTCATCTTCTTTTTTCATTTCTCGTTCACGTGCAGCTTGTTGCCCTTGCAGCTCTGTTTTGTCATGCACAGGCAAGCCTCCCTTGAATAAAAAGCTTAGGATATTCTCATTCATTTGATTAATTATGCTCACAAGCATATTGTAAGCTTCTTTTTTATATATCTGTAAAGGATCTTTTTGCTCATATACTGCTGTTTGTACATTCTGTTTTAGATCTTCCATATTGCGTAGATGTTCCTTCCAGCTATCATCTAGAAATCCCAATACTACTGATTTTTCTATTTGTGTAAAAATATTTTTACCATTAGAGTCAATTGAGATTTTGACCGGTACCATAGCATTAAAAACATGTTTGCTATCGGTATAAGGTACTATTACATTTTCTACACTCGCACCTTTTTCTCGATACAAATCTTTTATAAATTGCAGAACATGTTCATTGACCCATTGTTTTTTGCGATGATATACTTCTTTTACTTCTAAATATAATTTATCTGAAATATCGTTAGTATCAGATTTATTAAAATCAGGAGCAGTAATTTGAGTTTCGATGGATAATAAGCGCATGATATGTAATTTGAATCCATTATAGTCTTTGGCATCTGTAAAGTCTTCTGCTATACTTTCGCATAAGCTAGAAATCATCTCGTCTATATCCGTACTGAGTCTTTCGCCATGCAGAGCATGTTGTCTTTTCTGGTATATACGAGTACGTTGCACATTCATCACGTCATCATAATCCAATAGTCGCTTACGAGTGCCAAAATGGTTTTCTTCTACTTTCTTCTGAGCTGATTCAATTTGTTTGCTCAATAAGCCGCTCTCTAGCACTTCGTTTTCATCATATCCTCCAAGTCTGTCCATGAGTTTTACAGCACGATCGCTGCCGAATAATCTCATAAGATTATCCTCCATAGATACAAAAAATTGAGAACTACCGATATCGCCCTGTCGTCCAGCTCTACCTCGCAATTGTCTATCTACACGACGAGATTCGTGGCGTTCAGTACCTATTATAGCAAGTCCGCCTGCTTCTTTTACACCTGCTCCTAGTTTTATATCAGTACCACGACCTGCCATATTAGTAGCTATAGTTACATTTCCTGCAAGACCGGCTTCGGCTACTATTTGTGCCTCTTTTTGGTGTTGTTTTGCATTGAGTACATTATGTTTTATCTTACGCATGGTGAGCATACGTGACAGTAACTCTGAGTCCTCCACGGATACTGTACCCACTAATACTGGTCTTCCGGCCGCTATTAGTCTTTCGATTTCATTTATTACAGCATTATATTTTGCTTTTTTGGTTTTATATATAAGATCCGTTTTGTCATTACGAATGATAGGTTTATTAGTAGGAATTACTACACAATCTAATTTATATATGCTCCAAAACTCGCCAGCCTCGGTCTCAGCAGTACCTGTCATACCAGCCAATTTATGAAACATTCGGAAATAATTCTGCAATGTAATAGTAGCATAAGTTTGGGTTGCAGCTTCTATTTTTACATTTTCTTTGGCTTCAATAGCTTGATGTAGTCCATCAGAATAGCGTCTTCCATCTAGTATACGACCTGTCTGTTCATCTACAATTTTAACTTTATTGTCCATGACCACATATTCAATATCTTTTTCAAACAAAGTATATGCTCTTAATAATTGTGACACTGTGTGTATGCGTTCAGATTTGATACTAAAATCTCTTAATATGTCATCCTTTGCTTTTTGTCGCTCTTCAGGATCACTTATATTTTTATCCAATTCAGCTATGATAGTACCTACATCAGGTATAATAAAAAAATTAGGGTCTTCGCCATGTCTTGTGATCAATTCTATACCTTTTTCGGTTAGTTCAACACTATTATTTTTTTCATCTATAGCAAAATACAAATCACAATCTATCTCTGGCATACGGCGTTGCTGCTCTGCAATATATGCATTTTCAGCTTTTTGCAACAAAACTTTCATACCTGTTTCGCTCAAGTATTTGATCAGTGCTCTTTGTTTGGGCATACCACGGTGAGCTCTGAATAATGCTTTGCCTCCTGTCTCGGGATCTTCTTTACCTTCTGTTATTAATTTTTTTGCTTCGTTAAAAGAATTTAAGAATACTTTATTTTGTGCCTCGACTAATCGCTGGATACGTGGTTTTAGTTCATAAAACTCTTGTTCATCCCCTTTGGGAGTAGGACCAGAGATGATCAATGGTGTACGTGCATCATCTATTAATACAGAGTCCACCTCATCTACCATAGCGAAGTGTAACTTACCTTGCACTATTTCGTCAGGTGTACGCACCATATTATCACGTAGATAATCAAATCCGAATTCGTTATTAGTACCATAAGTGATATCAGCCAAGTAGGCATTGCGTCTTTCTTGTGTATGAGGTTGATATTTATCAATACAATCACACGTGATACCCATAAATTCATATAAAGGGCCCATCCACTCAGAGTCACGTCGAGCCAGGTAATCATTTACAGTAACTATATGTACGCCACAGCCAGCTAATGCATTGAGATAGGCAGGCAATGTAGCTACAAGGGTCTTACCTTCTCCTGTAGCCATTTCAGATATTTTGCCTAGATGTAATACTACCCCCCCGATAAATTGTACATCATAATGTATCATATTCCAAGTTATGGGATTGCCCGCTGCTTCCCATGTATTATTCCATATAGCATAATTGCCTTCTATTAGTATATGTTTACGTTTGGTTGCTAATTCTTTATCGAGATCTGTAGCAATTACACGTATTTGATTATTATGGGTCAATCGATACGCAACACTTTTGATACAAGCGAATGCCTCGGGTAATATTTCTAGTAACACTACTTCTAGCATTTCATCTCTTTTCTTTATCAATTTATCTACTTCATTATAGATAGCTTCTTTATGAGTATCTTCTATACTATCGCTTGCAGCATCTTCCTTTTTATGTATTATTTCAATATCAATATCTTTTAAATAATCAGCTATTCTAGATTTGAATATTGCTGTTTTATTTCGTAGTTCATCATCTGATAACAATTGAATTTTATCATAAACAGCAATAGCTTGCTTGACATAAGGCATCACTTCTTTGATATCTTTGTCTGATTTAGAACCAAATATTTTGGTAATGGCTTTATTAAATAATCCTAACATAAGGGTACAAAAATAAACGTTAAAATGGCAATAATAAAGTCAAAAATCACCCCTTTTTCAATAAAAAAGAAATACGAATTATTATTTTAGGAATCAGATCAATACCATCGATAGAAGTTTATATCTACTTTCATGTATAAATATTCGGGCAATCCCTTGTCAATAATTAAGAATTACCTAAAAAAAAAATTTAATCTAAAAACAGTCATCATTAATCTTTTTAATACTTTTCATTAGCCTCAATTAATTTTTTCAACTTACTAAGTACTAATATGGCATCAACGGGAGTAATGATATTGATATCCAGTGTATGCAAAATATTCAAAAGCTCTTTGATTTTAGGATGTTCTTGATCAAATATACTTAATTGAAAATTTTGAGGCTTTAATTTATCTAATTGATTTTTTATATCATCTTGCATTCCTTTTTGCTCTAGTGTATGCATCACTACATTAGCTCTTTCTATAAGTGTATGTGGCATACCAGCCATGCGGGCTACATGTATCCCAAAACTATGAGTACTACCTCCTGCTACCAATTTACGTAAAAATATTACTTTGTTTTTAGATTGAGCAGTAGCTACATGATAATTTTTTATGCGAATTAGTTTATTTTCCAATTCATTTAACTCATGGTAATGTGTAGCAAATAGGGTAAGCGGAGCGTGACTGGATTGATGTAAGTACTCTCCTATACTCCAAGCTATGCTGATACCATCATAGGTACTAGTACCTCTTCCTATTTCATCGAGCAAAATCAATGAACGGTCCGTAATATTATTTAATATACTAGCCGTCTCATTCATTTCGACCATAAATGTAGATTCACCACTTGATATATTATCTGAGGCTCCGACACGTGTAAATAGTCTATCTATAATGCAGAGATGAGCTTTCTGTGCGGGCACATAACTACCTATCTGTGCCATCAAAACGATCAAGGCAGTCTGTCTTAGTATAGCTGATTTGCCACTCATATTAGGTCCTGTAATGATTATCATTTGCTGATTCTCCTTATTCAACAACAAGTCGTTTGGGATATATTCTTCGCCAATGCTGAGTTGTTGCTCTATAACTGCATGTCGTCCTTGAGTAATATCAATAATATTATTATCATTAAAAGAGGGTGCACAATAATTATACTTTGCAGCACTAAAGGCAAAAGACTGTAAGCAATCTATCATAGCGATAGCCTGTGCTGTCTGCTGTATTGGTATTATATATTGTTGAATATAGGCAATAAATTCGATAAAGTATTTTGATTCAAAAGCTATGCTATTTTCTTCCGCTCCTAGTATTTTTTCTTCAAATTCTTTAATCTCCGAGGTAATAAATCTTTCAGCATTGGCTAGTGTTTGCTTTCGCATCCAGTTACTAGGCACTTTATTTTTATGCGTATCAGTGACTTCTAAGTAGTATCCAAATACATTATTGAAACCAATTTTCAAGGAAGGGATTCCAGTACGGGCTTGTTCACGTACTTGTATTTCTGCAAGTACTTCTTTACCATGTAAAGCAATATGTCGTAACTCATCCAATTCGGCATAAATACCTTTTTTAAAAATATTACCTTTATTACTCCATATCGGAGCTTCTTCCGAGATTTCATCATTTATTTTATTTATTAATTTCTCACAGTCTACTAATTGAGCAGCTAATTCATGTAGGCAATTAATTTCCGAAGACATACAAGCTGCTTTAATTTGGGAAGCCAAAACCAGACTATTTTTCAATTGTATCACTTCTCGAGGGCTTATTTTCATTAAAGGCACTTTACTCAATATACGCTCAAGGTCTGCTATATTTTTGATGTGTAATCTAATGGTCTCGGTCAATTCTGCATTAGATAAGAGGGCTGTTACAATTGCCTGCCTGTATAGAATGGATGATTCTGTTTTGAGGGGGAAAAGCACCCACTTGCGCATCAATCTAGCACCCATAGGAGACAAACTATGGTCTAGTATATCAATTAAACTTTTACCACCTTCATAATTACTATTTAGTATTTCTAGATTTCGAATTGAGAATTTATCCAGCCAACAATAGTCATTGGCTTGAAGTCGGTTTATAGTAGTGATGTGTTGTAGCTGTGGATGTTCGGTAGTATTGAGATAATACAATATTGCACCTGCAGCTATGATTGCTTGGGGCATGGTATCAATTCCATATCCTTTTAACCCTACGGTCTGAAAATGTTGTAATAGTTTTTCCTGTGCATATTCTTTCTGAAATACCCATTCATCTAGCGTAGTTAATAGAATTTTACTATTCGATTTTTCTTTCCACTCATTAATAAATTTTTTATTAATTAATATCTCAGCTGGCTGCAATCCTTGTATTAATTTATCAATATAGTCCATATTTCCTTCTGCAACCTGAAATTCACCTGTAGATATGTCAAGAAAAGCAATGCCGATATTTTTAGTATCACCTAAAGCTATGGCACATACATAATTATTTTGTTTATAATGTAAAATGCTATTATTAAGTGTTACACCTGGTGTTATTATTTCTGTTACGCCCCGTTTCACAATTGTTTTGGACATCTTAGGGTCTTCCAATTGATCACACACAGCGACTCTATATCCTGCTTTGACCAATTTAGGCAAATAATTATCCAATGCATGATAAGGAAATCCTGCCAACTCTTGGTACATAGCTGCCCCATTATTACGCTTAGTAAGCACAATGCCTAACACGCCCGATGCTACAATAGCATCTTGACCGAAAGTTTCATAAAAATCGCCTACTCGAAAGAGCAATAAGGCATCAGGATATTTGGATTTTATCCTGTTGTATTGTTCCATCAAGGGGGTTTCTTTTTTTTTATCTATTAATTCACTCACTTTACTGTACTCGACTTTAATAGTTCTTCTTTAGCCATTAATAATTTATTTCTGAGTTTAAGTAAACGATTTTCTATACATGTTTTTTGTACTGTTATCAATTCCCGTTTTCGCATTTCTTTTAGTTTTTTCTTTGCTCCTTCTAGCGTCATGCCTTCTTCCTTTACCAGTCGATAAATGTGCTGAAACACAGCAATATCATTTTTAGTAAATAAACGATTACCACTTTGATTTTTTTTAGGTTTCAGTTCATCAAACTCTCTTTCCCAAAAACGCACTAGGCTTTGATTCACATCAAACATAATAGCTATTTCGCTAATACTCCAATATAATTTGGTTATTTCAAATTCCTTATTTGCCATATATATATAATACGTAAATATATAAAATATTTTATCAATATGAATACAACAAATAAAAATAATTTATATAATCATAATTTTAATAAACCATATCAATAGCATCCTAAACACTTACAAAAAAAAGAAAATTTATTTAATACCAAAAGCATGTATACCTTTGTGTCATGAATACTAAAATAAAATTTGGTACGGATGGTTGGCGTGCTATCATAGATCAAGAGTTCACAATTCAAAATGTGAAACGGGTGGCAATAGCTACAGCAATTTGGATTAATAAAAATTCCTTAAAACCTAAAATAGTAATAGGACATGACTGCCGTCGTAATGGATCAATCTATGCTGAGACTGCAGCTGCGACATTTGCATCTAAAGGTCTACATGTTTTATATCATCAAGGATTTGCAACGACACCAATGATTTCTTTAGCCACTCACCAATTAGATTGTTCAGTAGGCATAATCATCACTGCCAGTCATAACCCTCCAAGCTATAATGGCTATAAAATTAAATTACAATATGGTGGCCCTGCATTACAACAAGATATCCAAGCTATAGAATCACTGATACCAGACGATATTGAAGATATAATAGATGATTATGACCAGTTATTGCTAGAACAGAAAATCTCTATCGTGAATATAGAGGATTTATATTATTCTCATATTACAAGCCATTTTGATATATCCAATCTCACATCAAAGCTCCGTATAGCTTATGATGCCATGTATGGTAGTGGACAGTATATAGCTAGACGCTTATTTCCCGATGCCCACTTTCTGCATTGTGTACATGATGATACATTTCAAGGGATTGCACCCGAACCGCTTGCTCGTAATCTGAGTGATTTACAATCATTACTTGCTGAGAAAGGCAATATAGACCTAGCTATAATTACCGATGGTGATGCAGACCGAATAGCTTTTTATGATGACAAGCAACGGTTTGTAGATGCACATCATATTATATTACTTTGTATATATTTTCAAAAAGTGATAGCTAGGGCTGAAGGCGATGTAGTTATCGCTTTCTCTTGTAGTGAACGTATCAAAAAACTTTGCGATTATTACAACATTCCTTATACTGTTACGCCTATCGGATTCAAATATATATGTGAAAAAATGTTGCAAAACAAAGTCCTATTAGGAGGAGAAGAGAGTGGTGGCATAGCTGTGAGTGGTCATATTCCCGAACGAGATGGTATATGGATATCTTTGATTTTATTAAGTTTAATGAAAAATCTAGGCAAAAAACTTTCTCAAATTATAGAAGAAGATATATACGCTATCACCGGACCTATACATTATGAGAGATGGGATTTACACATAAGTGATACCCAAAAAACTAATATTATGATAGCTTGTAAAGAGGATAAATATAAATCATTTGGTAATTATACTATACAACGAATAGAGAAAATAGATGGATACAAATACCACCTCAGTGATAGTGCATGGATCATGCTACGCCTTAGTGGTACTGAACCTATACTTAGGATATATGCAGAAACTAGCAATGAATCAGATACTAAAGCTATTTTGCAAGCAACCAGAGATGCGGTATTAGCATGATAGGTTATATAAAAGAATACGCTTTCTCTATCATATCTTTACTTCCAACGTAGAAAGTACTACGCTGATGCAAGTCCGTCATTTCGATGTCTAAAATTCTATTTTTATGTTCATCATACGCTAATCCACCTGCCTGTTCACATATCATACTCATAGGATTGCATTCAAAAAGCATACGCAATTTGCCATTAGGGGCTGAGTCAGTGCTTGGATATATATATATACCACCTTGAATTAAATTACGATGAAAGTCAGCAATCAATGACCCAATATAACGTAATGAATAGGGTCGTTTTTCAGATTTATCAGACTGCATACACCAATCAATATATTTTTTACAAAAAATAGGAAAACTATTATAATTACCTTGGTTGATTGAATAAATGTTGCCTTGTGAAGGTATTTGTAAATAAGGATGTGACAAGCAAAATTCGCCCAATGAAACATCTAAAGTAAAGCCATTAACCCCCTTGCCGGCAGTATATACTAACATTGTAGATGACCCATAAATAATATAACCTGCAGCTATTTGAGCATTGCCTCTTTGCAAAAAATCATTTATAACACAAGATGAGGCCACATCACTCACTCTCCGATATATTGAAAATATAGTACCAATAGGTGCATTGACATCTATATTACTACTGCCATCTAAAGGGTCCATACAAACTATATAATGTGACTGCTTGGCTATAGGATTTGAAAATGAAATAAATCCATTCAATTCCTCACTAGCTATACCTGCACATTCACCGCTTATTTGCAAGCATTTGATAAGTATATCATTGGCATACTCGTCGAGCTTTTTCACGTCCTCGTCTTGCACATTGACCTTACCTGTACTACCCAATATATCTACCAATCCAGCTTTATTCACTTCACGATGTATGACCTTGGCAGCATAGCCTATATCTCGCAAAAGCCTACTGAGTTCACCAGTAGCAAACGGAAAATCTTTTTGTTGCTGAATTATATATTCATCAAGTGTAGTGAAAGTATGCATACTAAAGAAAGTATTTGTGTGCAAATATCCTGCAAAAACTCAATAAAGATGGCACTATTTTTTTCAACATAAAAAACTAAATTTTCATACTTTTGTATTTCTAATTGTAATATCTTGTTTTATCATTATAAATGTCTATTATTTATCGCATTTGTATTATTAATTAATCCTAAAGTTACAAATGCTCAAGAATATTTTCAACCATTTGAGAAAAATATACTTAAATTCTCTCCTTATTTTATTGGCGTGAGTTATAAAGGAGTATCCTTGATGTATGAAACCGGCAGCGGATGGAGGTTTTTGAGTCTGCAAGTAAACTATAGATATGCTATGGGACCCAACAATGCGGACAGTCTTTCCAATTCGCTACAAAACGAGTCGGAGCATCATCGCTTAGAAATCATGCCTCGTATATGGCTATTGCGTCATATGAATTTTTTTTATGTAGGACCTTATGTGGCGTTTTATGATAAAGGGTATCAGAGTGTAGGTGGGGTTTTTGGATTTCAACAGGTGATAGCAGAACATATTTGCCTAGAGATTTTTGCTGGGATACAGAGCAATAATGTAGCAGAAAACAAAAATTTTAAGATCAATAAACAGCCTATATTCGCTCGGGTAGGCATAACATTAGGTTATCAATTTTATACTATAAAAAAAAGTAAAACAAGATCCCTTAATTAATATCATGCAAGTATTCAAATTTGGAGGTGCTTCAGTCAGAGATGCCACAGCTATCCATAATATAAAAAATATTATCAGCACCTATGATACTAAAAAACTATTGGTTGTAGTATCTGCTATAGGTAAGACTACCAATGCGCTAGAAGCCATATTGCATGCTTATTTTAATAAAATGGGCAATTCGTTTACCTTATTAAGAGAATTGAAATCACAACATGATGCAATAGTAGCTGCACTCATAGCTGATACCGCTCATCCAGTGTATAACGCATTGAATAATAAATTTGTAGAATTGGAATGGTTACTCGAAGAAGAACCCATAGAGTCATATGACTATCTATATGACCAAATAGTAGGTGTAGGCGAATATCTCAGTACTATAATCGTAAGTCATTATCTCAATTATTGCGGTATCCACAATCAATGGATAGATGCTAGAGATCTCATCCGCACTGATAATAATTATAGAGAGGGTCATGTAGATATACGTTATTCAGAACAATTGACTCAAGCATTATTGCCTAATATATTATGTGAAAAAATTGTAATCACACAAGGATTTATAGGGGGTACTTCAGAAAATTACATTACTACTCTAGGACGAGAAGGTAGTGACTATTCGGCAGCTATTTTCTCTAATCTACTCAATGCCGATCGCATGACGGTATGGAAAGACGTACCTGGTGTGATGAATGCCGACCCTCGTATATTTGATTTTGCCATATTATTAAGAGTCTTGAGCTATCATGAAGCTATTGAAATGACCTACTATGGGGCAAGTGTAATTCATCCCAAAACAATCAAACCACTGCAAAACAAAAAAATTCCTTTATATGTACGATCCTTTGTAAATCCTAATGTAGAGGGCACTATCATACATGAAGTCAATATTACGGACTTCCCTCCTATTGTAGTTTTGAAAAAAAATCAAGTATTAGCATCAATTGCCACTACCAATTATTCATTCATGAACGAAAAAAATCTCACAACTATATATCATATTTTTACACAACACAAAACACGTATTAACACCTCACAACAATCAGCGATGACCTTCAGTGTATGTTTTGATAAAGATAACATGAAATTAAACCCACTACTTGATGAACTCAAAAAACACTTTGATGTGAAAATCAATGAAGCTGTAGAGCTAATAACTATACGTCACTATACAAAAGAAATGATAAATAGACTATTATTAAATAGAACATTATTATTAGAGCAAAAATCCAGATATACCGTACAATTTGTATTAAAATAATTTACCCTTCTTATCTTAATCTCAAAAAAAACTATCACTGTATATGTTGCATCCACAAATACCCAGTCCTTGTTACGTCATAGAAGAACGTCTATTGAGAAATAATCTGAGTATAATAAGAAACATAGCAGATAGTGCCGATATAGAAATTATTTTAGCGTTTAAGGGATTTAGTTTGTGGGGTGTATTCGATATTGTAAGGGAATATATACAAGGAGCTTCTGCCTCATCTTTACATGAGACTATGTTATGTGTAGAAAAAATGAAAACTAAATCACATACGTATTGTGTAGCTATTGCACCTCATGAAATCGAAAAAATACTCGACAACTCATCACATATTACATTCAATTCTCTAAACCAATATGATGCCTATCATCAACAAGCACTTGCAAAAAATGTATCTATAGGATTACGTATTAACCCTCAGTTCTCAAAAGCAAAAACAGAACTATACAATCCTGGCTCACTCTATTCTCGATTGGGTATTGCACCACAATTATTAAAGGTATTACCCCCATATGTACAAGGACTCCATTTTCATGTATTATGTGAAAATAATTCTTATGATTTAGACGAAACGCTCAGCTATGTAGAATTGCATTTTGGACATTTATTACCTAAAATAAAATGGCTCAATATGGGTGGTGGACATCTAATGACTCATAGCGATTATGATACCGTGCATTTAATTTCATTATTAAAAAAAATAAAAGATAGATACCCTCATTTACATATTTTGCTTGAACCTAGCAGTGCATTTGCATGGCAGACTGGTTTCCTAAACGCCACTGTTTTGGACATAATAGATGCAAATGGTATCAAAACCTTGATGCTCGATGTTTCCTTTACTGCCCATATGCCTGATTGTCTTGAGATGCCCTACAAACCAACTGTGCGATTTGCTCAAAAAGAACCTGACAAAAATAGTAAATATACCTATCGATTGGGTGGAACTACCTGCCTAGCTGGGGACTACATGAGTGCTTATGGTTTTGAAAAAGAAGTACATATTGGTGATAACATAATTCTTGAGGATATGATACATTATACCATGGTAAAAACAAGTACTTTCAATGGAGTGACACACCCTAGTATAGGATTGATTGATTTAAATAATAATTTTAAATTATTAAGACAATTCGGATACGAAGATTTTAGAAATAAATTAAGTTGAACTGAACATTAAATAAAACAGCTATAAGCAAGTGTGCATAAGCTATTTAGCAATATTATAATTGGATATCGTAAATTGCTAGATGAAAAATATCCTGTTATTTTGGCTTGTTTTCTTTTTAGGGTTCTATACACAACATGTCTATTCGACTAAAGTATGGTTTCATACGATATCCGGATGTAAATTTTCGAACTGGGGCGTTTCCGACTCTCTCGAGGCTCAGTGGTTAGGGATGTGTAATAATGATAAATGCGAAGGTACCGGTGTTTTGTTATTTACTTATGAAGGTTAAAAAATATTTTCGTACCAAGGGAGTTTTATAGCTGGTGAACGTAATGGATATGGCATTATAACTCATTATAATAATCAACAAAAATTTGATGGAGAATTTTATAAAAACCTAAAGCAAGGATTAGGTCGTATGGTTTATTCAAATGGCAGCTACTATGAGTGTCATTGGGCTAATAATACTCAGCATGGTGAGGGAAAATATTTCTATTATAATGGTTATATATATAAAGGCAATTTTGATTCTGGTATGAGATCAGGATATTGTGAAATGCACTTTGCTAATAAAGACATTTATAAAGGCACTTGGAAAAATAATGTACGAAGCGGTACTGGAGACTTATTGATGTGCAATGGGAACCATTATTTGGGACAATTTAATAATGATACTATTGACGGCAAAGGACAAATGACATTTACGAATGGTGATTGTTATAAAGGTGTATTTGATAAAAATAAAATCAATGGCAATGGTATATATACATATTTTGATGGGAATACTTACAAAGGGAATTTATTTAACGAATTACCACATGGCAGAGGGACTATGATACATTCGGATGGTACCGTACAGAAAGGATTTTGGGAAGAATGTCATTTTATATCATCTGATAAAAAAAGAAAAAAAAGTAGAGATTGTATCTCAGCTGATAAATTATAATTATTTCCCTTTTATAGTTTTCAATATATATTTTTTGTCACCTACATCGAAATGAATGAAATATACACCATCGGCTTTATCGTTAAGAGTCTCGATAGGTATCTGATAGATATAATCTTTATGAAACTTGAGTTTTTTCTCTGCCAAATATTTACCCTTAGCATCAAATAAAGCATATCCTCCCTCTGAATCATAAGTAGCTTCATATAAGATTATAATATCAGTAGTAAATGGATTGGGGAATACAATTGGTTCAGTTAAATTTTGCCAAATGCTTGCATCAATTACATTTTGGAATTTGTAATAAGCTTGACAGAAATCCGGAATGCCATATCCCCCATGAGTTGTTGGAGTACTATAAGTATGAGCACTTTTTTCTATAGCATGTAATATTTCTATATTATTTTTTGACCTAGCACTCTGCCAAAGACATGCCGCTACGCCACATAAAATAGGAGAAGCAAATGAAGTACCATTGCTATATGTCACCCCACCTCCTGTATAGGCTACTATTACATTTTTACCTTTAGCACATGCATTGGGTTTCACATCACCATCATAAGTAGGTCCGTAGCTACTGAAACTAGCCATCATTCCTAAAGAGTCAATAGCACCAACAGTGAGTACACTATCGCCATCAGCAGGCGCACCTATATAGTACCATGAGTTATTGCCGGAGTTGCCTGCACTATTTACAACTAATATGCCTCTGCTAGCTGCAATATCTGCTGCTCTAGTGCTTGGGGCAGTATTGCCATTCATATCAGCATAAGTATGATTATGACTCGTGTCATCAAATGTAGTGTACCCTAATGATGAATTGATTATATCAGCACCCACGCTATCGGCATATTCAGCACCTAAAGCCCAATTATATTCTTCGATAATATACTCTGAACTAGTGTTTTCAGTGCGTAATAGATAATAGTCGGCTTTGGGAGCTGTGCCTATCATCACACCAGGGATATAGGCTGCCATACAGGATAATACATAGGTGCCATGTGCGCTAGCATAATCATAAACTATGGTATCCATATCTACAAAATCAAACACACCTTTTATTTGTTTATGGGTAAATAGACTATCAAAAGCATCCATCACATCTACATTATAAAATCCACCATCGAGTAAAGCTATGGTCATCCCCTCGCCTCTATAGCCTAACTCATGAAGACAGTCGCCCTTAATTAATTGTATTTGGTTATACGCTAAACCATAATCAAGTGGCGCATGACTTAAATTTAATTCTAGATCTTCTTTTCGAAAACCACTTTTACCATGATCTCTTCCTGCCAATCGGGGTGAAATCCGCATACCTGATTGAACATAAGGCAGATTGTATATTGCAGTCAATATGCTCGGTGATACATTGGTTATTACTATTCCATTTAGCCATTTAGAACGTTTGACTACTAATGCACCCATACTTTGTATCGTATTGATATAATCTGGATTTACAGGTAAGTCTAAAGAATCAAATGCTATATTATATAATGTACGCCGCTCTATTGCTTTTGGACTAAGATAGGCAATAGGATCACTCAATGAGTAAGCGTTATTTCCTTTATATTTGAATGAAATCCAATAATATGATGAATCTTGAGCCCATATATTGAAGGTAAATAAATTTAATATAAACAATAAAAAGAGAAAGCGCATCATAGTACAAAATTATTACATAGTTAAATGACTATAGAAAAAAAATGATATCACATAATTTAGTTATCATTTAATTATAATCTATAATTTGCCACTTAGTAATAAAACCTTTTTCAGCTCTATCTTCCCACGGACAAGCAGGGCAGCTAAAATCTTGGGTTTCTAATTTCCAAACTTCTTTATATATCATACCTACATGCTCTGCGTATCGCTCCTGCGCATATTTTTTTTCTACTAAATTCTCATTATCGGTTTGTAGTACATATACTGATTTGGGAAAGCTGAGTGACCCGACTATTGTGGGCTGATCTACTATTTGATATGTATAATTCCAGTTTTCATAAAATTGATACCAATCAAAGAGAGGGTCATTAGGATCATTGGGATTTTGATCTAAATAAATATTTCCATTCCAAGATTTATTTTCTAAAGGTGGAAAATCTAATTTCACAAATCTAAAATTTTCATCCGTTTTTTCTAGTCTGTCGCCCACCCGCTGTACATACCATGTATATTTTTGTACAAATGTAAGGGCAGAGTCATACTTGACCAAAACTTGAATACGAATACTAGAGTCAGTAGCTCCTGGTGTGTTATACCATGATTCATGCACTTCTCTTACAGTCATGCGTATCGTATCTTTTACTACTGTACCTGTGAAATCATCAAAATAAATACTATCTACTCGATATTCTATCCATTTACCAATCTGTAAAGGATAATATTCATACCGTTTAGGTATATCTATGGTTTCGATTACAGTTTCTTTCTTACATGAATAACATAGAGCAATTAAAATGAGCCATGCCCAGTATAAAAAATGTAAATTATTTATTTTCATTACACAAAGATACGATTTTCGTTATAAAGTTATAAGGTAAAAACACTAAAAAAATAAAATATTATTGTCATAATGTGTAACTTTTTTCTATAATACCCCCTCCTATGACATCATCACCTTCATAAAATACAGCAGATTGTCCTGGTGCAATAGCATTGATGCTTTCATAAAATATTACTTCTACTTTATGAGTATCATGAGTATATAATTGAGCCAATGTACCTGGTGTCTTATATCTTATCTTGGTAAGTGCCTCCATACCATCACTAATTGTTTCATATTTAAGCCAATTGGTTTTATAGACTCTCATTTTTTGCCTATGTAAGTCATGTTCATCACCTAATGTGACTGTATTATTTTCTGGATTGATGTGAGTTACATACATAGGTTTACCTAGTGCTATCTCCAATCCCTTGCGTTGCCCTATGGTATAAAATGGATACCCTTTATGAGGCCCCAATATTTTACCTTCACTATTGATAAAATTACCTCCATTTACTCTTTCCTCCAAACCATCTACATGCCGCTTCAAAAACCCTCTATAATCATTATCCGGCACAAAACATATTTCATAACTTTCTGATTTTCGAGATAGTGACTCATATCCTCTTTCATAAGCCATTTGTCTTATTACCGATTTTTTATAAGCTCCTATGGGAAACTGGGTACGTGCGAGGCACTCTTGACTCAAACCCCACAATACATAACTTTGATCCTTATTTTCATCCACTCCTTTAGCTATATAATATCGATCCCCCATAGAGCGTACTTGAGCATAGTGTCCTGTCGCAATAAATTCACAGTCCATACTATTGGCTCGTCTTAGAAGCGACTCCCACTTGATATGCGTATTGCAGAGTACACATGGATTGGGGGTACGTCCAGCTATATATTCATCTATAAAATTATCTATTACATAATTGCCAAATTCCTCTCGTATATCAATTATAAAATGTTTGAAACTCATATCTACAGCTACTTGACGAGCATCATTGATAGAGTCAAGCGAGCAGCAGCCCGTTTCTTTTTTGCTTCCACCAGAGCTAGCATAATCCCAAGTTTTCATTGTGATACCTATGACCTCATAGCCTTGCTCATGCAGGAGCATAGCCGTCACGGTAGAGTCTATACCTCCGCTCATAGCTACTAATACTCTACCTCTTTTGGACATAGTGCAAAGATAAGGACTATTGCTGTCTTATAGTATTCAAAATTGTGATAATTTATTTATTGTTTCACAAATTTAGCGATATAGTGGCGTTTATCAGCTCTGGCATGGAGTATATAGTTGCCAGTGCTGAGTGTGTGGGTAGCTATACGCTCGCCTTTGCTATATGCTTGGCTGTGGCAGAGCCTCCCTTGTGCATCATAAATCGCTATGCTGAGCTGCTCCTCGGGGCTTTCTATACTGATATAATCCATAGTGATGTTGGGGTAAAGTATGGGGCTGCTTATGAGCGGTAATTCTATCACTCTTATGGTGCTAGTATCGGTGCAGGCGGGTAGTAAGTCGCCATTTTCATCTACGGCTATGGTCCAGAAACTCTGAGTTGTATCATTGATATAACTACTACCTACAGCCCAATAGCCTCCACCCTCTCGTGGACATACATCCCAGAGCCAGTTGTATCTATCGGGGTAGTGCAGGTAAGCTTTCTGCCATATCGTATGGCCAAGGCTATCACTGCGTATGAGTAAGCCAAATTTCTCTAAATGATTTATTGCTTGATGCACTAAACCACATGTAATATAGCCACCGTCATCCAACATTCTTGAATTTAATATTTCATGAGCAAATAAGCTATCAATGGGTTCAACATGTTCGGAAATTAAGGCACCGGTAGCTGAATTTATCTTACGAAATGCAATAGATGGATATTGTTCAATCATTGGAGTTAATAATAGATCTAATGGTTCATACATATATATATATGAAATCATCACATTACCATCAGATAATAAATGCAGTTCGTTATCAAGAGTATTTATAGGACTAAAACATTGTGACCAGAGTACATTGCCAAGGCTATCTATTTTCATCAAATATAATCCATCTCTATAAAATGTAGGTAGGGATAGAAACGGGCAATCTTCTTTATTACCACTTATTATATATCCCCCTGCTACCTCTACTATATCGGTAAACATCTCTATAGAAGTGCCGCCATAGTACCTATGCCAAAGTTCCACTCCTGTACTATCGAAACAGACAACGAGTGCATCAGTATTTGTTACTCCTGAGATATTATGACCTCGACCTACTGCAATTATATTTCCATTATTAAGAATAATACCATTATTAAATGCATCTGCCGAACCTGCTGTATATCTAATTGTCTTAATCGTATCTAGTGTGGAATCAATAAAATAAACAGCAGCAAAGTCACTATTGAATTCACTATATATCGTATCTGTTATAGCCCCAAAACCTAAAATTAAATTATCGTCTATTTTTTTTGCATTATGCAAATAAAACTGATTGATATCAGATGTTATTGTTTTGTAATTATTCACTACCGCACATGTATCTATTTCCTGCAAATAAATATTAATTTTGTGTTGTGGCTCATGTATATAGTATTCGCCTACGCCTATCACTATCACCTTATCATCCAAATACATTACATTTCTATTCAGGCTGTATATACTATTCAATGTATAACTAGTATCTATAGTCTGAGCATAAGATTTAAAATGCACAATGCATAATATTAATATCTTGATAAGTACTATGTATCTATACTTCATTATTTTTGTACTATTATTTTGAGAGATTTTAATACAGTATTATTATTACTAAAAATTTTGCATATATAAATACCATCAGCTACGTCGAGTCTTATCTCACTTTGAGGTCCTATTGCATTATATTGAGTAAGCAATTTCCCTTCTATAGTATAAATTAATACATTAACTTGCTCATTTGTATTACAATTAATATATAGTAAATCATTAATAGGATTATTGTTTGTACATTCTATTTCTGCATATTCTGATGCAAATCGTTCAAGCTTTTTCTCAGGAGTGAGTAAATATTCTGTCCCAAATGCATTTGCTATCACATTTTCTGTATTAAATAATAGTGTTTTATAGATTTCATTGAATTCCATTTTTTCATTCATTATGTCCTCCCAGTCTTTATATACTTCAGCAGTACAAGTTGCTTTATTGTATAAGTCTATTAAGGACTGGGCATAATTATAATAGAGGGTATCAGCGTGATTGTATAATACTGAAGATTTGATATTGGATTTCAATACCTCAATTTCTTCCAATCCTATACTGAGTATAGTCATTGCCATAAGATTGGTCCCATATAAAGTTCTGTTCTTCAGGAAATATAAAAAACTTTTTGCTTGTTTTATATTTTCTATTTGCTTTAATCCATGAATAAGTAAAAGTGATTGTGTATTACTTATAGCATTTATATTGACCGCACTAGCCCCTGACTTATCATTCTCTAGTATATCATAATATTTAAATATATCAGACAAAATAATAGGAAATGAACCACTCGATTTACAAGTTGTTGAATCCACAGAAATAGTGGTATTAATAACATAAACATAAAATGCATTGTATAATGTCGGTATCCTATCTGCATCAATATGGCGATAATAGGTAATGTGATTGGAGCCTATAGCACTGTAAAGGTGGGCATTACTTGCACCGTAAGTGCCTGACTTAGCAGCAAATATATTGCCTGCCGAAACTGTGGCTGAGCCTTGTCGATAAGCAATTCTGCCAAAATTGGCAATATGCGTAGCTATGCCGGTACCAAATTCATTGCACTTATATTGAAGTCCAGCAATATCAAAAATGCTCCCATTTATACCCTCAGCTCCACAGCCATTTTGCACATCAGCAAATTCGTTACGGTAAATCATGTTATTATTAGGACCGCTATTCTTGGTATAAGTGCCATAGGTAGCAGAGCTATAGCCCGCTATAGCGTGTGTGGTAAATGTATTGCCCTCTACCGTATAGCCATCACAGCCATCCATATACAGCCCATAGCTCTGTTCAGCCATCTGAGGCAGTATCGCCATATCGCAACTCGTGACTTTCACATTCTTCAGACCACTGAGCATCACACACCTATTGCAGAGATCAAAGTAGGATCGGTGTATTTTAGTAGTGAGTGGCCAGAGATAAGCCCCCGTAGCGGTACTCTGCACTCCTCTATAAAGTCCTTTGAAATTATTGAAAGCACTATGTCCAATACCTATATTCACTTGTGCATCGAGACATCGTATGCCTATACCCTTATCGCTCTCTTCTTCTACTGGATTAAATTCTAGAGAATAAACTTCAGCTCCTTTCTGATTGCGAAACTCACAATTATTTACCCCAAATCCATAGCATTTCTCTAGGTATATCTCTTCTTTAGGGTAAAAAATATCGGGTGAAGGAGGTGGTTCCAAATCACCGAAAGCGTTTTTAATCCAGTAATAATCATCATTATAGGCTAATACTTCACGCTGAAAGATACTATTACGAGCATAGCTTACTCTTTGCTTAGGATAATAACCCATTTGTATGGACTTAACATTCTCACTGAATGTACTATTATTGACTTGTATGATACCTCCACCGGATAGTACTCCCTTGACTGAACCCACACCACACTTATTCCATAAGGTGCGTATTCCTTCTCTCATGTTTTCTATCCTGGAGTTATTTTTGATGATGACTACGCCTTGATGATTTAATGCGCTTGCTGTAGTAGTACCAGTATTATTTATAACTGTACCGCTAGGTTGTGGTAGAACAGAGCCATAAACATCTATACCATGCCAAAAAGTATTGCATCCATAATAGCCAGATAATGTACTATTATCTACTATAAGTCTGCCACCAGCTTTTACGACTATCTTGGATCCATGGTCAAAACTAATCCATGAATCTTTTATAATAAGCGTTGCTCCAGGTTCTATAACTATATCTGGAAAAACCGCACCTGCGGTAACTCCTGGACCATGATAAACTTTGTTAATACCGGACCATACTACAGGCACACCACTAGGTATGATGTCAGTAGTCATATCAATAATTGGCGATACATAAGTATAATTTACTGTAGCTGTTGCTCCCGTAGCATCTGTGATGAAAGCAGTCACTGTTGTAGTACTCATAACATGTATATAATAATATGGATCTACAAATGTAGGGATTATACCTGAAGTACTTCCTACTATTATCGACAAAGGTGCTACACCGCAGTTGGTTACAATTTCAAATTCTTGAGGTAAATGTGTAATATGACAAGGCAAGGGAGAACCACGATGTACAAAATGTGCTGTAAACGGCAGTATTTCTACCAGCATACTTGTAGATAATGTAGAGCAAGTACCTCCTGCACCATCGCAAGTAAGTGTGACACTATAAGTAGTAGTACTGGTAGGCGCTACAGTCAATACATCTGAGGTGTTTGTGGATGTATGTACTGAAGTAGCACCTGTGCTTACATTGGTCCAAGTATATATGTAATTACCTGTACAGAAGCAACTATAGAGGCTTACTACAAGATTGCTTGTATCTCCGCTGCATGAAGTAGTGGTAGTGCCACTACTAGCTATCAACTCGCCTGTGAGGAGTCTATGTTGGATAGACAAGTTTTGAGTGTAGCCTTTGTAATACATACAATGCAGCATTATTACGCAAATCGCTTAGCGATTTGCGTAAGTGAAAAATTTTGCGGCACTTAAAGTTTTACTTGAAGTTTTGTAAAAAATGATTTTTGTCAAAAATTGAATTTTCTTTTTCATACGTTTTGTTTTGAATATGTGAATAATATAAATACGTTTTATACCCTTTTATATTGTAAATATATAATATTATACAACTATTTGCAAATTTTATTATATATTTTTTTTGATAAAATAAAACTTTGACTTCAAGCAATGTTTAATATATTCATTTGATTATAGGTAATTTCAAAAAATAGATATAAAAAACGTATTTAGGACGTAACAAAAATCGTCCTAGCTTTCCATTTCTTTGTCAAGATAGCTTTGCACTACTGTGATTGCATTATTGATCGCATCGCTTAGGGCTACAATAAAATTACCGGGTGCTGCTGTTTTCATTGCATGTTTGAGTGCTTCTACTTCTTTAGGTATCACTTCATAGCTCAGTTCTGGCTTTACGGATTTTATACCTTTAAGCAATAAATCAATTATTTCTTGTTCGGTACGTCCCCGCAAATTCTTCTCTTGTCGTATAATGATATGGTCAAACATCTGGGCTGCTATCGCTGCACACTCTATGATGTCTTGATCACGTCTATCACCTACTCCAGCTATGATACCTATCTTACGATTGGATTCTGTCTTACTTAAAAAATCGCTTATAGCACGATAGCCAGCAGGGTTATGTGCAAAATCTATCATCACTTTGAAGTCTCGGAATTCAAAAATATTTAATCGTCCGGGTGTCTGAGCGGCTGATGGTATGAATGTTTCTAAAGATAGTTTTATGTCTTGTATGGTAAATCCATAACAATAAGCTGCTAGTGCAGCAGCCATGGCATTGGCAATATTAAAACTTGCACGTCCGCCCATTGTGATGGGGAAATGAGAGGCTTTCTCTATACGCATTTTCCAGTTGCCTTTTTTTATAGTAATGAAAGCATTTTCATATACACAAGATATTCCATTTGTTTTGGAATGCTCTATAATAATTGGGTTATTTTCATTCATACTAAAATAAGCTACTTTGCAATCTGCTGTTTTGCCTATATGGACACAGTTCTCATCATCTGCATTGAGTATAGCCCAGCCTTCTTTTTTGATAGAATCTATGATTACTCTTTTGACTCTTGTCAAATCATCGAGATTATTAATATCACTAATACCTAAATGATCTTCTTGTATATTAGTAATAATACCGATATCACTACGACTGAACCCAAGCCCTGAGCGTAGTATGCCTCCACGAGCACACTCTAATACGGCAAACTCAACAGTAGGATCTTTGAGTATAAATTCCGTACTCCAAGGACCGGTGCAATCACCTGACTCCAGCTTAGTATTCTGAACATAGATACCATCACTCGTAGTAAATCCTACTCTAAAGCCATTGTTTTTGACAATATGAGCTATCATACGAGTCGTAGTGGTCTTGCCATTGGTACCTGTGGTCGCTATAATCGGAATACGAGCGTTTTTACCAGGTGGGTATAACATATCTATAACAGGTGCAGCTACGTTACGTGGCAAGCCTTCTGTAGGGGCTAAGTGCATACGAAATCCTGGAGCAGCATTTACTTCCAACACCACACCCCCATTTTGAGATATTGGATCCGTAAGATTAGGAGCCATAACATCTACACCACATATATCTAAACCGATAACACGTGATATTCGCTCAAATATAAATATATTCTCTGGATGAACCAGATCGGTAACATCAATAGATGTACCCCCCGTGCTGAGATTGGCTGTGCTTTTAAGATATACTATTTCATCTTTAGGTATAATGCTATCAAGTGTGAGTCCATTTTTTTCTAAAATATCCATCGTATGTTGATCAATAGTGATTTCTGTAAGGACATTTTCATGCCCATAACCTCTACGAGGGTCACTATTAACCTCCGCTACCAATTGCTTCAAGGTACTATTACCATTGCCTTTGACATTCGCTGGCACTCGCCATGCTGCAGCTATAAACACATGATTGATAATCAATGCTCTAAAATCAAACCCGGTGATAAATCGCTCTACCACAACGCTACGAGAATACTTTTGTGCTAATTCCAAAGCTTTGATGGCATCCTCTACATTACTTACATTTATAGTTGCCCCTTTGCCATGATTGCCATTTATTGGTTTGAATACCAATGGAAACCCTAATCTATTGATAACTTTGTGTAATCCTTCCTCATTTCGTACTATATCACCTTTGGCTACAGGGATGGCATTCATTTCCAGTATTTGTTTGGTTTCCTCCTTATCACAAGCAATCTCTACTGCTATGTTAGAAGTATTCTGAGTTATAGTAGCACGTATTCTTTTCTGATTGATGCCATATCCGAGTTGCACAAGTGATTGACGATTGAGGCGTATCCAAGGTATATCTCTTGCTATAGCTTCATCTACTATGCTACCTGTTGAGGGACCCAGTCGTTCATCCTCACGTATCTCACGCATACACAGTATATCATTATTCACATCATACTCCGTATCATGTATCAATGCCTCAGCGATACGGACTGATGCCTCGGCTGCATATATACCCACTTTCTCTTCATAATAACTAAATACTACATTATAAACACCCGAAGTATGTGTTTCTCGGGTACGTCCAAAACCAGTCTCCATACCAGCCAATGTCTGTATCTCTAAAGCGATATGTTCAATAACATGTCCCATCCATGTACCTCTT
>Ga0114938_1000468_pt1 | contig 30317 bp, 32 predicted proteins | sample AshMeaBigSpring_FD_88675 | JGI IMG/M metagenome (GOLD analysis project Ga0114938, IMG submission 88675) | Groundwater microbial communities from Big Spring, Nevada to study Microbial Dark Matter (Phase II) - Ash Meadows Big Spring | ecosystem: Environmental > Aquatic > Deep subsurface >... | reverse complement strand
GCCCTTGAATGGCTTGTTGTTCAAATTCTTCGTAATTAAATACGGTGGATACTTCTTCTTTTTTCATCGGTCTGCAAAATTAATTATTTTTATTTTACAGACACAGTTTCATGAATGGTCTCATGAAATTGGTTTTATTATTTCATATCTAAGTTCACCTTGGATTTTTATTGCCTTATTTATCCCTATTGGATATATTCTAAAAAAAATATTTCCAAATGTTTATTATATACTTGTAGGTGGTAGATAGTGTATTCGCAAACAAGGCTTTGTTTGGCATGTACTTCAAGGTTTCTGGTATTGGTTTTTGGTTGATGCTAAGATTTGGGAGATAAAACGGGAGTTTGGTGGCGACAAAGAGAAGATAATGGTATTTATTAAAAAGAAGTACAAGATTCAATAAATTAAAAATGAAAAACAGAATCGAATTTATAGATATTTCGAAAGGTGCAGGGATAATACTAGTAGTAGTTGGACATTGTTTAAACACAACCGATTTTCCGGGAAGATGGATTTACAGCTTCCATATGCCTTTTTTCTTTTTCATATCTGGGTCTTTACTTAGTGGAAATACTACATCAGCATTCATTTATAAAAAATTCAAACAACTAATTGTTCCTTTTATCACTTTAGGTTTAATTGTATTAACACTTAAATTAATTGTGATTGACAAAGAAATAAATCCCGTAATTTATTTATCAAATATGTTGAAATACTTAGTAACTGGGAACCAAGCACCGTTTTGGTTTTTGCCTGTTTTATTTTGTAGCTCAATTGCTTATTTTTTAATAAGTAAGATAAAAAACATCTCTACTCGTTTTATAATATTATTAGGCAGTGTTGTATTGTCCTATTTTTTCTATTCCCCCAATGCAGGTATACCATATTCAATAAATTCAGTTTTCATGGCAATTTTTTTTGTTGGTTTAGGTTATGAATCAAAAAATCTGCTAGTTAAAATTAATAACATAAACAAATCCTTACCATTATTTGCTTTGTCTATATTACTGTTTGTTATATCAATAAGTGTCGCTTATTTTATCAATCCGGCTCTCAATATGTCAGATAATCGTGTAACACCAATTATCCCTGTCTATTTAGGTGCTATTAATGGCATTTTACTTCTTACTTTTACATCATTAATAATTGATAAGCATTTCCCAAACAAAATTTCAAGTATCCTTAAATTTTTAGGGCGCAACACATTAACAATAATGTGCTTGCATATGTTTTTTATTAGCTTAAGTTCCGAATATATCAAATATTATATTGATTCTGTTATGATATACAAATTTGTTGAACAACTCTTCGTATGGTCAATGAGTTTATTATTTGTCTATTTAATTAATAAGTATATTCCAGTATTAATAGGTAAAACTAGAAATAATAACTAATACTAGTTAATAACCAAAAAAGCAAGGCTTTGTTTGGCATTTACTTCAAGGTTTCTGGTGTCAGTTTTTGGTGGTTACTTAGATTTGAGTGGCAAAGCGGGAGTTTGGTGGAGATAAATAGAAGATAATGGCATTTATCAAGGGGAAGTATGGGGTGTAGTGTTTAGTGATTAGTGATTAGTGGCCCCCGATAAATCGGGGTGTTCGCTTCGCTACGATGAGCGGTGCGTATTCTTGTTTTCTCAGAACTCATTTCTCAGAACTCCTTACTCAGGTCTAAAAAACCCCTAACTATCTACTTGCATTTTGATATGGAATATTGTATATTTGTGGCGAGAAGGTAACCATACAAAAAATTGAATTATGATACATACAGTACGAATTGACGATAATACACGTAATGGCAAGAGGCTAATAGCTGAAATTAAGCGCTATAAAAAAGGTGTTGAGTTTGATAACCCTGCAAAAACAGGCATAATGCCCGAAGGCTATGTAAGTGCTAATGAGTTTGAGATGAAAGTTAAGGAAAACATACAGACTTATTGTAAAGAGCATGGTATTTTATAGTGAAGTATCAATTGCTAATTTGTCCGAAATTTTGATTGGTCTGATAACCTGGCAAAAACATCCACTATCTGTTGATCATGCCGAAAAATATGTTACCGAAATAAGAATTGTATGTGATGCGTTAGATAGTAAAATATTTCACTTTAACACGCAGTTTACACTCCATAAAAGTTATGGAAATAAAGTACACACACACCGAAAAAGCAAACAAACGAGCTGGTATATATTTACAATCTGGATAGGCATGGAAATGTTTATATACAACGCATATTGTCGAATCATACAACTACCAACGACTAAATTTAAAGGATAAAACGGAGAAGTTGCCGATTTTTCAACTGTCGCAAATTTTGCGATAGTTCAACAGTTCTAAACTTTATGCTACGTTATATCTTTCAAGCTGGTTTCCTAGATGGCAAACAAGGTTTTATGTGGCATGTACTTCAAGGTTTCTGGTATCGGTTTTTGGTTGATGCTAAGATTTGGGAAAGCCCCCTATATCCCCCACAAGGGGGACTTAAGAAAGAGAGCGAGCGTGCGCGGATAGTGGGGTGGTTGCGGGAGAAGTATGGGATATCGTGAATAGTGATAAACGATAAATTCGGGATGTTCGCTTGGCTACCATTAGCTGCTCTGATAAATAAAATAAATAAACGCATGGAAGAATCAAAATTAAGTTTAACACATCAAACGCAATTAAACGATGATGTTTGTAAAATAATTGAGGGTAGTCAACAACGATTGGCAACCACCATTAATGCCGAAATTTGTATGCTTCACTGGAGTATTGGCACGCGCATTAAAGAAGATGTACTTTTCAATCAGCGAGCCGAATATGGTAAACAAATTCTTCGAAATCTGTCGGAGGTATTAATTCAAAAATATGGTAAAGGTTGGGGGTTTTATAAACTTCAACATTGTGTACGCGCTGCGTACACTTTTACAGAAAATGAAATTGTATACGCAGTGCGTACACAATTAACATGGACGCATCTTCGAACCCTAATGAGTATAAGCGATCATCTTAAACGGTCTTTTTATATTGAGATGGCACGAATAGAACATTGGGATACACGTATGCTTGAAAGCAAAATAGACTCAATGTTATACGAGCGAACAGCATTGAGTAGAAAACCCGAAGATTTGATTAAACAGGAGCTTGAGCAGATAAAATCAACGAATACCTTAACACCCGATGTGGTTTTTAGGAGTAGTTATTTTTTGGATGCAATAGGCTTAGTGGATGTATATTCGGAGAAAGAATTGGAATCGGCCATATTGATAAACCTACAATCGTTTATAAAAGAATTGGGGTCGGATTTTGCATTTCTCGACCGACAGAAAAGAATTACTGTAGATGCTACCGATTATTATATCGATTTACTATTCTACCACCGTAGTTTACGCCGATTGGTGGCTATAGACCTAAAGTTAGGTAAATTTAAGCCGAAACATGAAGGCCAAATGCTACTGTATTTGCGTTATCTGAATACGAATGAACGAAAAGAGGGTGAAGAAGCACCAATTGGACTAATATTGTGTAGCGAGGGTAACACTGAGCACATTGAATACCTTATGTTAGAAGATTCGAATATAAAAGTAGCGCAATTTTATACACAGCTCCCTGATAAAAATATATTGAGTGAAAAATTACAACGTGCCATAGCCATTGCTAAAGAGCAACATGGAAAATAAAAAAACTTTATGCTACGCTATATCCTTGAAGGTGGTTTCCTCGATGGTAAGCAATGGCTTTGTGTGGCATACATTGCAGGGTTTTTGGTATCGGTTTTTGGTTGATGCTAAAATATGGGAGATAAAGCGGGAGTTTGGAGGTGATAAAGAGAAGATAGAGGCATTTATAAAGGAGAAGTATGGGGTTTAGTGATTAGTTATTAGTGATAAACGATAAATCGGGGTGTTCGCTTCGCTACGATGAGCGGTAAGTAAATAAAAAACAACAAATACATAGTATTACTGCTTGTTATTTGACCGAACTATACTATATTTGCACAAAATCAAACAAAAGACGCCATGTTGATAGAATTTAAAGTCTCGAACTATCGTTCGATATCAGACGAACAAGTTTTAAGTTTAGTACCATCGAACAAACAAAAAGAACACCAGGAAAACATACTTGAGCTAGGTAAACACCAAGCATTAAATGCTTTGGCTCTCTATGGTTCGAATAGTGGTGGTAAATCAAATTTGCTAAAATCGATGAGTTTGTTCGATAGAATGATACACACATCGGCTCGAGCCTCATCAACCACAAAACTACCTTATGATCCATTTTTACTGCGCGAAGACCTACAAGGCAAGCCAACAGCATTTGAATTAATATTTATTGTTAATGAAACACGCTATAGGTATGGATTTGAATATACCGAACAACAAATTGAAAAAGAATGGCTATTCCGTAAAAATACGGGGCGTGAAGTTATTGTTTTCGAACGCGAAGGAGCCGTAATTGATGTAAGTTCAGGTTTTAATGGCACAAAAAAAATTGTAGATGCTGCCATAGAAGCTACCCGTGACAATGCGTTATTTTTGTCGACTTGCGATATGCTTAACATAGAAGAAGCAAAGGAAATAATGCAATGGTTTACGAGATTTAGTATGATTGATGATTTAAATACCGAAGCAGAAGGCTTTCAGACTGTAGAACTTTGGAACAAGTTGGACTACCGTGAAAAAATTCGGAATTATATTAAATCGCTTAAGTTAGGAGTTACCGATATTGATATAACAAGCAAAGAATTTGAAGGAAAACACACTTACAATGTTCTGGCGCATCATGTTATTTACGATAGCAATTGTAGCCCTACCAACAAAACGCTGAGTTGGAAGTGGGAAGAGCGCGAATCGTCGGGAGCACAAAAAGCCTTGCAATTGAGTGGTCCTATATTATGGGCTTTAGCTAATGGAGGTGTTTTAATACTAGATGAAATTGAAGCCAAGCTTCATCCAATAATGACACTTAACACGATAGATGCGTTTTTGAATAGGCAAAGTAACCCGAATAATGCACAATTAATTTTTGCAACACACGATACAAACCTACTGAGTTACTCCAGATTACGCCGTGATCAGATTTGCTTTGCAGAGAAAAACAAGTTCGAAAGTACCGAATTGTATGCACTTTCGGATTTTGTGTATTTGGAAGAAAAAAACGGACAAATTATTTCGGAGAAAGAACGCCCGGACACTGACAAAGAAAAAAGATATTTCGAGGGTCGTTATGGTGCAATTCCTATGTTGGGCGAATTTCAGAACTATTTAAGAAATACACAATGGGAGTTAGAGGAAAAATAGGAAAAAAAGGCATTATCGAAAGTGATAGCAGACCTTTACGATTAAAAAAATATCCTTATCTTTTTTTGATTGTATGTGAAGATCAAAAAACAGAGCCGTATTATTTCAATCAGTTTTTAAAACTTATACCACCCGAAACAGTTTATTTAGAAACTGTAGGAACAGGAAGAAGTGCTCTTGGAGTTGTGCAACAGTCGGAAATTGAAAAAGATAAACTTGCAGCAAAAGCAGGTAAAATAGTTGATGAAGTATGGGTTATATTTGACAAAGATGATGCCGATTTGAACGAAACAACAAAAAAGAATTTTGAAAATGCATTTGAGTTAGCAATCAAACTAGATCATAAAATTGGATATAGTAATGAGGTATTTGAATTGTGGCTGCTATTACATTTATCAGCTGTTTCATTTAAGCATCCAATTCCTCGTGCCACGATATATAAGGAATTAAATAAGTGTGTTAAAAAGCATAACGTATATTCGGAATTTGTATACGAACATGGTAATACAAATATTATTGATATTATATCGAAAATTGGTAATGAAGCCAAGGCAATTGAACGGGCAGAGGCTTTAGATGTTGCTTTTGTGGGCATTGAACCTATTGAGGCAAATCCAAGTACAAAAGTATATAAGCTTATTTTAAAATTACGTGAATTAATTGTTTATTACTCTTATAAACCTGAATAGAAACCTAAAAAATACAGTGTGAAAATAAGTATTATAACCATTTGCTACAACAGAGCAGCAAGCATCGAAAATGCGATCAGAAGCGTATTAAGTCAGGATTATGCCCACATTGAATACATAGTGGTTGATGGCGCAAGTACCGATGGTACACAGCAGGTAATTGAAAAATATAGAGATAGAATAACAACCTACCTCTCGGAACCCGACACAGGCATGTACAACGCACTTAATAAAGCCATCAGGCTAGCTACAGGCGATGTAATTGGGATATTGCATTCCGACGATGCGTTTGCCAGCACCGATACCATCAGCCGCTACGCTGCGGAGTTCATACGCTCCAATGCCGATGTAGTGTATGCCAATGGAGTGTATATACAGAGGCGAGAGGTGAGAGGCGAGAAGCAAGAGGTGAGAGGTAGGCAAGAGGGAGAAGTTTGCAGTGGGCAGTTTGCAGTTAATAGTAAGACAATTGACAACGGAAGCTTGGTGTATGAACACGAAACTCGAAACTCGAAACTCGAAACTCGAAACACGAAACACGAAACGGTTGGGGGTGAGAGTGTGATCAAGCGGATTTACAATTCAGCGCCATTTAAGCCCTGGTATTTGTATCTGGGTTGGATACCACTGCACACTACCATTATGGTGCGGCGCGAGGTATTCGACAACTATGGTTTATATGACGAGAGCTACTCCATCGCTTCGGATTACGAAATTTCGCTTCGCTGGTTTACGCAATCGAATCTTAAAAAGGTGCACCTGAAGCTCTGTGTGGTTAAAATGCTGCTGGGTGGCAAGAGTACAAGCATGGCCTTGCAAAAAAAGAAATCGACCGAAGATAATCGGGTTTTAAAACAGTATAAACTGTGGGGTAAACTAACCTTATTATTTAAAATAGTGCGAAAAATACCGCAGTATATTCAACCCTATTTTACAACCCAACAAATATGATTAGCATTCAAGATAAAGCGGCTATGGCTTTCTTTCACATCAACCCAAGTGAAGCACGTATAGCATCGTCCAATGCCCTTCTAGCTCAGCTCACAAACGAAAAAGATTTTGCCGATAGCCTTGTGCGTTTAGGTATTGCTCCCCTTGTGTATCACAACAGAGCGCACTACCAACTATCCCCCACCTTGCTACAAACCGTAACAGCGGCCTATCATCATACTTTAATGCGCAGCATGCGTTTGGCTGCCGCTTTTCAGGAGTTGGCCAAAGCATGTAAACAACAGAATATAAATATCATTCCTCTGAAAGGCATTTACCTTTCCGATGCTTTGTATCATAATGTCGGTTTACGCCTTATGAGCGATATTGATATACTTGTAAAACCAGAGGATGCATTGGCATGTATGTCGGTATTGCGCAACTTGGGCTACCTATGTCACGAGAATTTTGAAGCAATAGAAAACACCGAAGTTATCCATTACGACCCATTTGTACGCGATGGTGTAATGGTTGAAATCCATATCAAACTACACCGCAAAATAGAAAAATACGACCTCTCGCCTACCCTTATTTGGCAACATAGCTTGGAGGCTACCGTGCATGGTTGCCCAGTACATGTAATGGATGTATACGACACCCTTATTTTTTGCTGCCTACACCTCGATCGGCATTTTAACAACAAAGGAATACAGTTTACAGGCTACGCCGATATCGTAAATCTACTAGCTACCACGCCTGCAAACTTTAGCTATGCTGAGCTCGAAAACAGATGCACGACTTATAATTGCAGCACGCAAGTGTTTAAACACATCCTGATGGCTCAAAAACACCTGAATGCCAACGTACCCAGCACACTAGTAGAGCGCTACGCACACACTCTCCGCCCCCCCGACGAACAACGATTCATTCATTTTTTACAAGGAAACAATGCATTCGATACTGGTATGCCCCGCCACTTAAGCAATATCATTTATGTAAAAGGATACACCAACAAAATAAAATATGTTGTGAACAGCGTCATTCCACCAGCTTCGTTTATTCGCACCAAATACAAGTTACAGCCCAATCAATCGGTAGGTTGGTATTATTTGCACAGGTGGTTCAATGGGCTTATTGGGCTATTAAAGATGAGGCGGTGATGATGTGATGATGTGGTGATATGGTGATGAAGAGATGAAAGAATGAAAAAATGAAAGAATGAAATAGTAAATTGTAAAACTTGTCCCTGCTTGTTCCGATGTATCGGAAATGTATCGGGGTGAATAAATAGTAAATGACGTAACTTTCTTCATGTAACTAACAACTTGCATTTTAGCATGGAATATTGTATATTTGTGGCGATAAAATAAGTCAACAAGAAATAGGAAATATGGAAAACAGATTAATTCAGAAATTATCAAGTTATTTTGCTGGTCAACCAGTTGAAAAAGCTTGGTTATTTGGTTCCTACGCACGATCAGAGCAAAACAATAAAAGTGACATAGATATATTGGTTAGCTTTAGTAATGGTATGAAAATTACGTTGTTTAAATACAGCCATATTATTAATGATTTACAGCTACTTACAAAGCGTAAAGTTGATTTAGTTGAAGAAGGTCAATTAAAAAGTTTCGCTAAAGAAAGTGTGGAACACGACAAAATATTGATATATGAGAGAAAAACCACGTGATAAAGAACGGCTATTGCATATAATTGAAGCAATTGACAATATTTTTGAGTTTATTGAAAATAAGTCATTCCAATCCTATCAAAGTGATAAGATTTTGCGTTTTGCAATTATAAAAAATCTCGAAATTGTTGGTGAAGCATCTTATTTACTGACAAAAAAATTCAAACAAGAGAATACAAACGTTGAATGGGACGAAATAATTGGAATGCGTCATATTTTGGTACATGGATATTATCAAATTAAAGACGAAATTATTTGGGAAACGATTTTAAGTGAATTATTGCCATTAAAACAAAAGATCACTGCTTTACTCGAAGATCTATTTTAGTTTAAAATATTCTATTACAAGTATTTATCTTCCAACTATAGAGGGCGAAATACGGCTCAAATCGTTTAACGATGTAGTAAACCTGCTACTCACAATGCCTACCACTTACAATTGGATAGTTCTGGAGCAACTATTTGTGCAGTATGGTTGTGTCGATATTGTTTTCGGTTACTGCTGTCAACCCACAAATATACCCTGCTCCCCTACCCGCTTGGATTGCAAACAAGTACGCAAGCAGCCTAGCAAGTGCCACCGAGGAGCGTTTTGTGAACTATGTACAAGGCAAAACTTAAGAAGTCCCATCGGGACGGAATTATGGTAGATAATAATCAAACATAAAACCATAGCCTTAACGGGGCGACATTATCTCAATGCATTATTAGAAGCTCATTTCAGATATAAAATAAAGAATTTAGCGAACACCAACGATTTTGAATATAATAAATTTTGCTTGCTACTAAGGTTTAATAATTGGGAAATAACCCCGATAAATCGGAATCTTTGGTTGCACTACGATGAGCGGTTAATAATTATAAATTTAAAATATGACATAAGAGTCAGAATAAAATTGTTTAACGATAGAAAAATATGCACACATTGGGATGAACAGGAGGAGAAGTGGTATTTTTCTATAGTAGATGTGGTTGGTATATTAACAGACCAGTCTGATTATCAACTTTCAAGAAATTATTGGAAAGTTTTAAAGAACCGTTTAGGAAAAGAAGGAAATCAAACGGTTACAAATTGTAACCGTTTGAAGTTATTGGCTGAGGATGGAAAAATGCGTGTTACCGATGTTGCTGACACAGAACAGCTATTCCGTTTGATACAGTCAGTGCCATCCCCAAAAGCTGAGCCTTTTAAACAAAAGAATGAAAAAATGATGAATGAAAGAAATGGTAAATGGTAAATAATTAAATGGTAAATGAGGTTGATGTGATGATGAAGAGATGAAATAGTAAATGGTAAATGTATAAATAGTAAATAATTGGATGGAACAACTAACATTTCTTATTTTGGGTATAGCAGCAGGCATTCTGTCGGGCCTGTTTGGCATTGGTGGAGGCATCGTACTTGTACCTTCGTTAATTGCATTTTTCGGCATGGATATATTAAATGCCAATGCAACATCTCTTGCTGCCATGTTGCTGCCAGTAGGTATATTTGGTGTGATAGCATACTACAAAGCAGGTTTGGTTAACATTAAGGAGTCGTTATTTATTGCACTTGGCTTATTTGCCGGGTCGTTTTTGGGCGGCGAACTTGCCGTAAACCTAAGCGAGAGCTTATTATCTAAACTCTACTCCGGTTTTTTGGTTTATATAGCCCTTAGCTATTTGGATGTGTTTAGCAAATTGGCGCAGTTACGTTTAAAACTTACAAAGGCTACAACAACTGTTGAAGTATCGGTAGAAAATGAAACAAAAACCCCAAAAAGCCCTGTAAAAAGCCACCAACTAATTTATATACTGGTAGGATTAGGTGCAGGAATCTTTGCTGGTATGTTTGGTAAAGGTGGTGGCATTATCATAGTACCCATATTAATTAGCTTTTTTCATTACGATGGCAAAATGGCTGTAGCCACCTCGCTGGCTGCACTACAGCTTCCTGTAGGCTTACCTAGTGTGCTTATTTATGCCGAACAGGGCTATCTCAATTTAGTAGCCGCTGCACTTATTGCCCTTGGCATTGTTATTGGCGCTGTTATTGGATCAAAGCTGGGAATAAAACTACCTTCGGCCATTTTCAAAAAAGTATTTGCTATCTTTTTACTTTTAATGGCTGTATATATGGTTGCTGGTTATATTTAATTTAGCTCCATACAACATCTCTCCAAAAAAAAATCAAAAAATAAATCGTTCAAATTAAACCTTAGCGCATTTACTTCGTCAAAGGCAAGTAAACACATGTCCTAACTTAAAAAAACAGCAGGTACTTATGAGCAAAGTCATAAAAATCACATTCATTCTTTTCGTTTTAACCCAATATCTTACTGCCCAACATTCTGTTCAATCAACCGTTTTTAATGCCAAGGACAATAGCATTATCGAAATGGCCACTGTTCGACTGCTCAAAGCCCCAGACTCAACCTTAGTGCAGGGAGTACAAACCGACATGAAAGGAAGTTTTATTTTTAACAAAGTAAAACCAGGCAATTACATACTGATGGTTACAACCGTAGGTTTCTTTAAATACACACGCGACATAACCGTAGAACGAAAAGATTTAATTCTGAAATCGATAATGATGAATGAGAATGTGAAACTGCTTGGCGAATTAGTGGTGAAAGGCACGGCGGCACAAATGACCGTAAAAGGCGACACCCTCGAATACAATGCCACTGCTTTCAAAACACAAGAAAATGCGGTAGTAGAGGAACTTTTAAAACGATTACCTGGCGCCGAAGTATCGCCCGAAGGTAAAATAACCATCAACGGACAAGAGATAAAAAAAATACGTGTAGATGGCAAAAAGTTTTTTGGCGACGACATGGAGATGACAACCAAAAATCTACCTGCCGATATGATCGAGAAAATACAGGTGTTGGAACAAAAATCGGACATGGCTCTGCTTACTGGTTTTGAAGATGGCGAAACTGAACGAATTATTAACCTCACCCTCAAGCCCAACCGCAAAAAAGGGATTATTGGTACTTTTACAGGGGGTATGGGTATGGATACCGAAAATGAACTCCGCTACGATGGAAATGCCAACTTAAACATTATGCGCGGCGATGCTCAAACATCCGTTGTAGCTGGTGGCAACAACATCAATGCTGCACGTAGCAGTAGAGGTCGTATTTCGGGTAGTTCGGGTGGCATCACTAAAAGTCAGAACTTCGGACTTAACAACAACACCATTGTTAACCCCAAATTTAAAATTGGTGGCAATGCAGCCTATACGCATTCCGATAATTTTAGCGATACAAAAACAAACAAAGAGAGCTATATCTCGAACTCCACATCCAACGACACAACCATCTCAAAATCGGGCAACAACCAACATGCGGCTAACATGCGCCTCGAAGCCGAATGGAAGATTGACTCGTTGCATACCATTATTATTCAGCCCGACATGAGCTATAGCACATCAACCACCTTTTCGGGCAAAGACTACGATTATTATACCGATGGGCTAAGAACGAGCTGGGGAAATACCGCAAACACAGGCAAATCCAATCAACTATCGGGAGGATTAACCTTGATGTATAATATTAAATCGGCTAGCAAAAAAGGGAGAACATACACTACCCGCCTGAACACTACTTTCTCGCAGAGCAAAAGCGAAAGTTTTAATTTATCGAATCGTTATACTGCCACTACAAGCACGGCTATCGACAAATTTATTACCAACAATTCTGATCGTTTCAGTTACAACCTGCGTTTTTCGCTGGTAGAGCCACTGTGGAATGTAAAAAATATGCTCGAAACGACCGTAACCTTTAAAAATACCGCCAACAACTCCGACAGAAGTCAGTTTAACAAAGACATCAATGGCGAATATTTAGATAAAGATAGTGCCTATAGCAATGTGTATACAAACAATTTTTTCAGCGAAACACTCGAACTAAATTATCGCTACACCGAAGCAAATTACAACATCACCCTTGGGTTTAAAGGCGAACCATCGCAAACACGCAGCTACAGAACCTACGACAATGGCGATACGCGCGACTACAACACCAATGTAATAAACTATGCTCCCAATGGGCGTTTTCAGTATAATTTTGGCAAAAAAGAATTTCTGCGTATTGACTATCGTGGCTATACCGAGCAACCAACTATTACCCAGATGCAACCCGTAAAAAACAACTCAAACCTGATGAACGAAACAGTAGGTAACCCCTACTTGGATCCGGAATTTTATCAGAGTTTGCGCTTTATGTATAGCACCTTTAACGATAAGCGTTTCTCGTCGTTTAGTGCTTGGTTTATGGGGTCGCTCACCAAAGATGCATTGGTTACTAACAGCATTTACGATGCTACAAACAAGCAATACAGTCAAACGGTAAATGCCAAAGATAATCCGTATAGCTTGAGTGCAAATGTCATGTTTAATACACCCATCATTGCCAAACGATTGCATTTTAACACCAGCACATCGGGTGGTTACAACATGCGCTATGGCTATACTGCCCGTAATGTAAGCAGTACCGAAATAGATATTGACAACCTTCAACTAGGAGACTTAAGCAAAACAGGGCGCGTAAACGCAACACAACAATTATCGCTTACCTTTACGCATGATTTTATTGAGATTGGTGCACGTGGTATTTTCAAATACTCCAATACCGAAAACAACCTATCAACAGCACCCTCAACAACCTACGACTGGACAGGAAGTGGAAACATTGTTTTTCGTTTACCTTATAGTATCAATATCAGTTCCGACTTAAACTATACCAACCGCAGAGGTTACAGTAGTTTTGATAGCGAAGAAACACTTTGGAATGCCTCTATCGACAAAACACTTTTTAAAGGAAAAGGCGTTTTAGCTGTAAAATGGATCGATATACTGCAACAGCAACTGAACATCCGACAGGTTATTGGCGACAACTACATTTCGTACACCAAATACAACACGCTCACATCCTATTTTATGGTAAGCTTTAGCTATAAACTCAATAGTTTTGGCGACAAACGGAAACCGAGCGACCCAAACAGACCACAACAATGGGGCCGACCTGAAGGCATGGGATTTCCAGGAAGTGGTAGAGGTGGTGGTGGTTTCAGACCCGATGGATTATAATACAAAAAAGGGAAAATTGATACGTGAATATCAGTTTTCCCTTTTTTAATTGTAAATCCTTACAAATTACCGAATCATTATGCCCGATAACATACGACCCGACTGAATACCTAACTTACGGGCCGAAAAGAAACGTTCGTGTTCGGTAAATGAACAAATACCTGCTATTTCAATATGCGAACTAGGAACTGCATTTTGCTCCAGCAACCACTTGTTTGCCGTCCACAAATCGAGGTAAAGCTCCTCGTTGCTGCGCTTAAAAATTAAATCGGTTGCAAACAGCTGTTGTTCAAACGCGTCAATCAACTCCTCGCCCACCCTATACACCGCTGGCGAAATAGAAACACCAATACTCGCATGCACATCGGCAGGTTGAGTTCCATATTGATGCTGCATGGCTTTGAGTGTTTTTTCGACCAATCGCGCACAAGTACCACGCCATCCGGCATGCACCACTGCTACCGCTTTATGCTCCTTGTCGTAGAGCATTATGGGCACACAGTCGGCCGTAGTAACCGCTATACAAAGCTGAGGCTCATTGGTAATAAGTGCATCAACGCCCGTTAGGTAAGCCTTTTTAGTATCGGCTGATAAAGCAAGAAAAGTGCTATCAATCACTTTCACCACATCGCTATGCGTTTGCTGCGGAAAAATAAGCTGAGCGGGCGTAATGCCTAGTTCAGTTGTTAGCTTGAGTACATTGTGTGTATAATTTTCGAGCACATCGCCCGTGTACGGACTTAAATTAAAGGAGCCGTAATTACCCACACTAGCACCACCAAACCGGGTACTACAAAAATGAGTAAGCTCAGTGAACTTACTCAAATTTGGATAGTGTATTGTACGATCGTTTGATATCATATATCGCTTTTATAAATCATCCCAACCAATACCTTTGTATTTCGAAATATCATCATCATCGTCATCCTCATCGTCGTCGTAATCTTCATCATCATCCTCTTCATCGCCCCAATAATCCTCTTCATCTTCCGAAGGTTCTATTGGAATAATTTCCATAGGCTTATGACTAATCTCTACCACTTTATTCGATTCTTTGTTTATTTCGGTCCAAATAAGATCTTTAAGCTCGTTAATTCCAATGCCAGCTATCGACGATATAAATACCGTTTGTATATCAGCAGGCAATTCATTTTGCAAGGCTTCAGTCAACTCTTCGTCCAATATATCACATTTAGTAATAGCCAGAATGCGCTGTTTATTTACCAATTCAGGGTTATACTGCTTTAATTCGTTGAGCAAAATATCATACTCTTTTACAATATCATCCGTATCCGAAGGAATCATAAAAAGTAAAATAGAGTTACGCTCGATGTGACGCAAAAAGCGTAAGCCCAACCCACGCCCTTCGGCAGCCCCTTCGATAATACCTGGTATATCGGCCATTACAAACGATCGGTTGTCGCGATAAGGCACAATACCTAAGTTAGGTACTAAAGTTGTAAATGGGTAGTCGGCAATTTCGGGTTTAGCAGCCGACACTACCGATAGTAAAGTAGATTTACCAGCATTAGGGAAACCAACCAAACCAACATCGGCCAATACTTTAAGCTGAAGAATTAGTGTTTTCTCAACACGATCTTCGCCCGGTTGCGAGAAACGCGGTGTTTGCAAAGTAGCTGTACGGAAATGCCAGTTACCCAAGCCCCCACGACCACCTTTAAGAATTATCATTTCCTGACCATCTTCGGTAATATCGCCCAGACACTCACCAGTTTCGGCATCGTAAACCACTGTACCACAAGGCACCTCTATTAGCTTATCAGCACCATCTTTACCAAAACTACGACTGCCACTACCACCTTCGCCATCGCCAGCATATACATGTCGAGCATATTTAAGGTGGATAAGTGTCCAGTAGTTTTTGTTAGCGCGCAGAATGATATGTCCACCACGACCACCATCACCACCATCTGGTCCACCCTTCTGGATGAACTTTTCACGATGAAAGTGCGTTGACCCCGCACCTCCCTTGCCAGAGCGGCAGTAAATTTTTACGTAATCAACGAAATTTGAAGTAGCCATTTTATTTATTATTATTTATGTACTTCGGCATTAATATGATCCGAAATACGCGAAAAAATCTCATCAATAGAACCAATACCATTCACAGCATGGTACTTGCCTAGTTGTTTGTAATAATCATTTACAGGAGCTGTTTTTGATTCGTAAATTTCCAAACGTTTTTTGATCGTCTCCATGTTATCATCAGCACGTCCAGAAGTTTCACCACGTTTAATCAAACGCGCAATCAACTCATTTGTTTCCACCTGAATGTCAATTAAAAACGAAATTTTATTATTTCGTTCCTCAAAAGCCTTTTCGAGGGCCACAGCCTGCTCTACTGTACGAGGAAAACCATCGAAAATAAAACCAGTGGCATCGGCAGCATGTGCATCAACCGCTTTCAAAAGAATATCAATAATCATGGCATCAGGCACTAGGTTACCATCAGCAATAATTGCTTCGGCTTTCAAACCCACTTCCGATTTCGACTTAATCTCAGCCCGTAACAAATCACCTGTCGATAAGTGTTTTAAACTATACGTATCAACTAACAATTCACTTTGAGTTCCTTTTCCACATCCAGGAGCTCCACATAAAATAATGTTCAACATTTTATACCTTTATTATCTTAAAAATTAACTATTTACATTCAAAAATACATTGCAAGTTGCAAGTATACATTATGCTACTAAACATTTACCGCCTATGGTAGCAAAGCAAAGATCCCGATTTATCGAGACTGATTATTAACTCACTACTGTATAGATATCGCGTAAATTACGACCATAACCATCGTAATCCAAGCCATAACCCACAATAAACTCATTTGGAATTTTCATGGCCACGTAATCGATTTTAATATCGCGTTGCAAAGCATCAGGCTTTTGTAAAAAAGTAGCCACATGAATATCTTTTGCACCTTTAGCAGCCAACGAATCAAGAATTCGCTCCATGGTGATGCCTGTATCTACTATATCTTCAACAATTACTACATTACGGCCAACTATACTTTCGTTTAAACCAATTATCTCCTTCACATTTCCCGATGTATACAATCCTTGGTACGACGACAACTTAACAAAAGTAAGTTGGCAAGGAAAATCAATCTCCTTCATTAAATCGGATGCAAACATAAATGCACCATTTAAAACACAGATAAATAAAGGATTAGTATCACCTAAATCGGCATTTATTTGCACAGCCACTTTTTTAACAGCAGCAAGTATTTCACTTTCGGGAATTGATATTCTGAAAAGTTTTTCTTTAATTTGAACTTCTTTCATAAACGAATGAGCATTAGGCATTTAGCCGTTTCTAATTTGAAATTGGATACAAAAGTACAAAAAAAAAACCTATTTATAGAATATGGCTAGCATCAATTAGTATACTAGTCTGTTTTTTAAGAACATGCAACAGACTCAAATTTCGTTAATTTATTGTGAATATATGATCAAAACAAGCTCGATTTAACACTTGAATATTTCAAAACACTTACGTTATACTAATAACCATCGTTTTACTAGCTCCAAAAGCCGATTCGAGTCTAAATATTAGCATATTGTAATTATTACAATTGTTAAATATAAACAAATATCGCATTTCTTTAATATTTTTCTTTCAAAACCTAATATAATTCCAAAAATAACCTCTATATTTGCATTGTAATTGAATGAAAAAAACAATTACAAAGGAGCTCTCTATTTTGCATTATTCAGTATAGACAACTGACAATCAATTACTTGTTTCCGTTTCTTAAAGTTATTTTCAAGTTAAAACACTGTACGACTTAAATGTTTAAGCAGTTATTATTCACACGTAAAAAATTTGAAAAGTATGAAAAACGTACAAATTGTAAACGAACTGGTAGCCTTGCAAAGCAACATGCGTAATTTCGCTTTTTCTCTCACATTAAATCGTGATGAGGCCGAAGATTTGTTGCAGGATACCACTTTAAAAGTATTGGACAATCAGGAAAAATTTACCGACAATGTCAATTTCAAAGGTTGGGTACTAACTATTATGAAGAATATCTTCATAAACAACTATCGCAAGATCGTTCGTAACCAAACTGTTGTAGACAAAACGGAGGACTTACACCATTTGAATTTGCCACAAAATTCAGGTTTTGACAGTCCAGAAGGATCTTATGCTATTGGCGAAATCACAAAAACAATTAATTCATTTTCCGATGAATACCGCGTGCCATTCACAATGCACGTTGAAGGATTTAAATATGAAGAGATTGCTCAAACAATGAATCTCCCAATTGGTACAGTAAAAAGTCGTATCTTTTTAGCTCGTAAACGCTTACAAGATCAACTGAAAGACTATAGATTCTAACGCATTAAGCAAAACTGCAATAATGTATCAAAATTCAAATGCCAGAGAACTTTTCTTTGGCATTTTTTGTTAAAGCAATAACCATTTTCAAATTTTTGCATACAAAATATAACCATAATATGAATACTGCTGTCGTAATGTTAGGTTCCAATTATCAAAAAGAGGAAAACCTTGAAAGAGCAAAAGAATTATTAAGTGATTTTTTTGAAATAACAGACCAAAGCGCTGTTTACACAACAAAACCCGTAGGCGAGAAGCATAAAAATGAATTTCTAAACCAGGCCCTGATTTTATTATCGGCCGACACGGCAAAAGAAACACAGAAACACTTTAAGCACATTGAGGATTTGTTGGGAAGATCGCCACTTACCAATATGATGGGTGATGTACCTATCGACATTGACTTACTTTATTGGAACGGACAGCTAAAACGCAACGATTACGAAAAGTTTGAATTTGTGCGCGAATGTATTGACGAGCTGATGGAAAGAAACAAAGCGTCTTTCGAAGTTTAAAACGAATTTTTATTTCTAATTATGATACGACCAGCAAAAATTATACTTTTCATCTTAGTGGGTATTTTTGTTAGTCTTTCGCACGTGTCGTGCTCTACAAAAAACAAAAAAATGAAATTAAACCCACTTAACGCTCAAGAGGCATCGGTTATTTTACACAAAGGTACCGAAAGACCATTTACGGGCGAATATGTAAATACCAAAGATACGGGTACGTATGTTTGCCGACAATGCGATGCTGCATTATACCATTCCAACAGCAAATTCGACTCGCATTGCGGCTGGCCAAGTTTCGACGATGAGATAAAAGGTGCCGTTAAACGCATACCCGATGCCGACGGTAGCCGTACTGAGATTGTTTGTGCCAACTGCGGTGGACACCTAGGCCATGTGTTTATTGGCGAAGGTTTCACCAACAAAAACACACGTCATTGCGTGAACTCAATATCAATGAAATTTGTACCAATAAATAAAGCAAATATGGAAAAAGCTTATTTTGCATCGGGCTGTTTTTGGGGTACCGAGTACCACTTATTAAAACAAGCAGGTGTTGTTGAAACCACTGTGGGCTATATGGGTGGTCACACTCAAAACCCAAGTTACAAAGAAGTATGCACTGGTACAACTGGGCATATAGAAACAACCGAAGTGATTTTTGACCCTACCAAAACAAGTTTCGAAACCTTGTTAAAGCTGTATTACGAAACGCATAACTTCGAACAGGTGGGTGGTCAAGGCCCCGACATAGGCCCTCAGTACCAATCGGTGGTGTTCTACACATCGGAAGCTCAAAAGTTAATGGTTGAAAAATACCTGCAACTACTCAAAGACAAAGGATACAAACCAGCTACCTGGCTTAAACCAGCACCTGAGTTTTGGGCTGCCGAAGATTATCATCAAGAATACTACGACAAAAAGAATGGCAGTCCTTATTGCCATATCTACCGAAAGATATTTTAATTCACATCATTTTTTAGTACTTTTGCGCGCTTTGAATAAAGTCACAGCGCGCTTTTTATATGCAATTCACCTACAAAACCATACAAGACATCGGCAAAGGAATATACAAAGAGAAAGGAAGTAAGTTTCTTTCGTTTGCCATTCCCGTGCAGTCGGTTGAGCAAATCAAAGAAATTATACAAGCCTACCGTGCCGAATACTTTGATGCTCGACATGTGTGCTATGCATACGTACTCGGCAGCGAGCGCGATCAATTTAGAGCAAATGATGATGGTGAACCATCGGGAACTGCTGGCAAGCCGATACTCGGTCAACTAAACTCCTACGAACTTACCAACGTGCTAGTTATTGTGGTACGCTATTTTGGTGGGGTGCTGTTGGGCACAGGAGGATTAATTACTGCCTACAAAGAAGCTACTATTGATGCACTTAACAACAGTATGGTGGAACAAAAAATAGTCAAAACAGAAATTACAATCCGTTTTGACTATTTAGCTATGAACGACATTATGGGCTTTTGCAAGCAGATGAATGCCGAAATAAAAAATCAACAATTTGATAACGAGTGTACTATTACCCTGCTAATTCCAAAATCGGACGAAGAGATAGCACTAGCACGACTCGATAAGATATTAATCCATACCCCCATCCATGTTCATGTCAGTTGATGGCTTTTTAGCTTGTTTTGGTTTCATATTACCAAAATTATACGTTGCTGTTATTCCGATCATTCGTCCCATAAAGTAACTTTGTGAATCTTGAATAAAGCCTGTACCTGAAGTTATTGTAGTACGTTTTCGAGTATTAAACATATCACGCACCATCAGATTTAAACTTAAGTTTTTATTCAAGAATGTTTGACGCAATCCAAGGTCGAAAGCATAACTTGCCGACTCCTCGCCCTGCGCAATTAAACGAGGTGCCGAATAGTCGCCTGTAAGTTGCAGAAAAGTATTTCGACCAAGAATAATATTGGCCATCGATTTCACATTCCAGCTAAACAATTCTTGTTCAGGAATACGTGTGATTATGTTCGGATCGTAAATGCTAGCATAACTACTCTCGTCAATCTTATTGTAGTACAAGTTTAATGTCGATGTTAAGTTTACGATTTTGAACAAACGATTTTTAGCAACCAATTCTAACCCCAAGTTCGTGGACTTTGCCACATTCATAGTGGTGTTTTCCATCGTTCCATTATTTAAAAACTGAACCGACTGCATTACATCATCGGTGAAACGATAATAAAGCGACGACGACAAGGTATGATTATCCCATGTTTTAATGTAGTTAAACTCAAAGGCATTGGATAACTCAGGTAATAAATCGGGGTTACCATAACTTATATTCGTAGAATCAGAATAGTTACGGAACGGATTAATTTCGCGACCGTGTGGGCGACGAATACGGCGGGTAACATTTAACTGCAACTCGTTTTTATTTGGCAAGGAATACGAAACAAAAGCACTTGGGAAGAAATTAAGTTTTTTGTACATTTCTCCAGGTATCGTGGTCGGTGTAGTTGCAATGTCGTTTTCATAATAGGTATTTTTCCAATCGCGCATAAAATACTCAGCACGTAAACCAGCTTGATAAGTAAGCTTTCCTATTTTACTACCAAAAGTAGCGTAACCAGCAAAGTTATATTCCGATTGCTCAAAGTTATTGTAGTATGATTTAATCTCTTTATTGTTCAATAAATCAAACGCATATGCAGGACTTTCGCGTGTTTCGCTCATCGCATTAATACCCAATTCAAGCTTTTCACTATTTTTGAAAATCTTTGTGTAATCGAGTTTAAACTCCAGCTCTTCGTTATTACCCTCATAGTCCTGATAAAAATGATTTGTTACTAGGCCATTTTCAACTTGCTTAATGGTATCGGTACCTGTGCGTCCGTGAGGCGAGTAAGTTAAGCTTGAAGTCAGGTTTGATCCGTTTTTGTCTATATCAAATTTATAATCGAGTGTAATACTAGAACTTGGACGTGAACCAACACCAGCACCTACGCGCGAGAAAGTACGAAAAGGAGTCAACTCGGGCACATTGTTCACATAGTTAAATAAACGATAGTCGACACTCGAACTCGAATAGCCTGAACCAGCCATACCGAAACCAGATAGACTAATCGTATGATTATCGCTGAGGTGATAGTCGATACCTGCACGACCAAAGAAACCACTAAAACCCCTACCCATATCGGAGGTTTGCAGCATAGAACTTACTGTTTGTCCAGCCGAGTTCAGGTTGTAGCGATCAATGGTTCCACCACCCACAAAATCCATCGCACGGTAGCCAACATTTACAAAAGCATCGAATTTGCTACTGCTATAGTTTAGGTTTAAACCTAAATTGCCTTTTGGTTTTGCTTTATCTACATAAATTAAACCAGCCGATGCGCTACCATAATAACCCGCTTTACGATTCTTTTTCAAAACAATATTGATAATACCAGATGTTCCTTCAGGTTTATATTTAGCCGATGGGTTAGTCATCACCTCAATTTTATCAATACTTTCGGCAGGCATTTGTTGCAACACTTGTGCGCGGTTATCGGCAGTAAGCCCCGAGGGTTTACCGTTAATCCACACTTCAACACTACTATTATTGCGCAACGAAACATTTCCTTCGCCATCCACATCCACCGAAGGTATATTTTGCAACACGTCGGAAGCCGAACCACCAGCAGCGGCTACGTTTTGATCCACCGAGAATACCTTTTTATCAATATCGAAAGTCATTTGCGACCCCTGCCCCACTACAACCACTTCGGCCAAGGCTTTGCTATCTTCTTGCAATTTAAGCACACCAAGGTTTACCGGTTTATCGCTCACATTAAGTGGAATACTAAGTGTATTGTAACCTACAAAACTAATGCGTAGGGTGTATTTACCTTTAGGAACGGTTGGAAGTTCGAAAGCCCCACCAGCATCGGTAGTAACACCTGCAGCTGGCAGTTGCGTTTTTTCATTAATTAAAGCCACATTCACAAAATCTATTGGAGTACTACTCTCCGAATCAACAATTTTACCTTTAATGGTAAGAAGTGCAAAAGTTGGCACCAGAAGCGAAAGAAAAAATAAACTTAAAAATAATCTTCTCATTGAAATAATTTTTGATGATTTACGTGTAGACGAATTCAAAAGGCAATAGTTTAAACCAAGCCTAAAAATAATTGCATTTTTTACACCAATCACTATAAGCAGATTGCGTGTTTAAATGTTCAATTAGGAACATTAATAAATGATAAAACCCAATAAAAAAAAGGCATTTGAAACAAATGCCTTTTTTTTATTGGTTGATTTTAAACAAATCAAAAGTTTGGAAGTAAATATTTTCCACGTGATTTGAAGATGCTACTTACTTTGTTTACTTCAAGGAAAGTAGTACCAAGACCCATTCCGTAGCTACCACTTAAGTAACTTACTGAATCTTCTTCGGTAATAAAACCTTGATTAATCAATTCTTTCAATGCAGTTAAGAAATACTCTTGTGTATTTCCACCTTCAGGTTGGTACATTGGGAAAACACCATACGAAAGTGCCAACTGACGAACCATACGCTCATAATAACAGATTGAGAATACAGGAGCCGCGCCACGGTAAGCAGCCAAATAACGAGTTGTACGACCAGTATAAGTATCAGTAACAATTGCTTTTGTTCCTAATTTAGTACAAGTTTCAACAGCAGCATTCGAAAGGAATGAAGTCAAATCGTTTGTATCAATTTCGATTGGAATATCGTTTTCTGACATTTTAGATTTTTCAGCCTCACGAGCAATAGTAGCCATAGTACGTACAGCTTCAACTGGGTATTTACCATAAGCAGTTTCACCACTCAACATGATAGCATCGGTACGATAGTAAATTGCGTTTGCAATATCGGTTACCTCAGCACGTGTTGGACGTGGGTTTTTGATCATGGTGTGTAACATTTGAGTAGCTACAATTACTGGACGTTTAGCTTGAACACATTTGCGGATCAAACGACGTTGGATACCAGGAATTTTTTCTTGTGGAACTTCGATACCTAAGTCACCACGAGCAATCATTACACCATAAGTGTGTTTAAGGATTTCGTCGATATTATCAACACCTTCTTGGTTTTCGATTTTTGAAATAATTTTGATATCACTTTTGTGCTCGTCAAGGATATTTTGAATATCGATAACGTCTTGTGCGTTACGTACGAAAGAGTGAGCAATAAAGTCAAGATCCATTTCGATAGCCAAAAGGATATTTGTACGGTCTTTTTCGGTTAATGAAGGTAAGTTGATACGTACCCCTGGGATGTTCACACTTTTGCGGCTACCTAAGTTACCGTTGTTTTGAACCTCACAAACAAGGTGATCAGCTTCTTTAGCAGTAACACGAAGATCAATTTCACCATCATCGAAAAGGATGCTATCGCCAACATTTAAGTCACGTACAAAGTGTTCGTAATTTACAGCGATACATTCTTTAGTAGAGATTAAATCTGGGTTACCAGTAACACGTACAATATCACCTGTTTCAAGATCGATAGAATCGTTTTCTACTTTAGTAGTACGAATTTCAGGACCTTTGGTATCCATCAGGATAGCAATGTTTTTGCTTACTGCACGAGTGTTGTTTACGATACGCTCGAAACCTTCACGTTGTAAGTGAGCTGAGTTCATACGAACTACATTAATACCCTCATTGTACAATGATTGAATAAACTCTACATCACAGCGTAAATCGCTGATTGTAGCTACAATTTTAGTTGATTTGGACATAAAATTTTAATTATTATCTTTTATATAATACCTAATTTAAAAACAAAAAAAACAATCAATTCTATTAATTGTTTTTTATCGAAACGATTCCAACGCCAAGCGATACGAATCGAGGCCGAAACCTACAACACAAGCTTTACAAGCCGCACTTAAGAAGGAATGATGTCTAAACTCTTCGCGCGAATGAACATTCGAAATATGCACCTCGATAACGGGAGTTTTTATTGCACGAATGGCATCAGCAATAGCTATAGAAGTGTGCGTATAAGCACCAGCATTCAATATAATGCCATCAAAACTGAATCCTACCTCATGAATTTTATCGATTAAAAAACCTTCGGTATTTGATTGATAGTAGGAAAGCTCAAATTCCGAAAACTTATTTTGCAATGATTGGAAGTAAGTTTCAAATGTCAACGTACCATAAACCTCTGGTTCTCTTTTTCCAAGAAGATTTAAATTGGGTCCGTTTATAATCAGAATTTTCTTCATTCTTTATCTTGTTAAGCTTTTAACTTATTTCGAAATGTAATATACAATATATATAGAGAAGGAATTAAACCAATACCGTTAGCAATAATCATGGGGTAATTTTGTAAAAGGATACCATAATAAAACCACAAAAAGACACCAAGTGTTAGCAAACTATACATTAATGGTGAAATACTTGCTGTATCGCCAGATTTAATAACTTTCAATGCTTGTGGAAATTGCGAAACTGCAGAGCAAAAGCCTGCTAAATAACCTATTACAGAAACATCGAACTCCATATACTTTCAAATATGCCGCAAAGGTAGCAAATTATTTGCACAATAGCAAACTTAAAAATGAATGCATCACAAGGTTTAATAGCTTTTTAATTACTATTTGTATATTTATTAATTAACACTGCTGCTCGACGCGCTGTTCCAGCTTCACCAAGAGTTTTCTTAATCAAGTTATAGTCGGCGGTTAATTCGGCCTTAATATCCTTGTTATTTAATAGTTTATCTAACTCTTTCGTCACATTTTGAACTGTAAATTGATGTGCTAATAACTCAACAACGGCTTCTCGTTCGGCAATTAAATTGACGAGCGATACATATTTTACTTTTAAAAATACATTTTTTATCCAATCGCCGACCCTACCAAGTGGCACATGATATACCACCACTTGCGCTGTACCAATTAGGGCTGTTTCGAGTGTTGCAGTACCCGAATTTACAACAGCTGCCGATGCATGTTGCAACAGCTGATAAGTCTGATTAAAAACCAAAGTCGCTTTTGTTGCCACATCAAACTGATCGTAAAAACTGGGATCAATTCCGGGTGCTCCCGCAATTACAACTTGATAATTACGAAACGTAGCGGCAGCTTGAAGCATACGCGGTAAACATTTTACAATTTCCTGCTTACGACTTCCAGCTAATAGTGCAATCACAGGCTTATTGCTCAATCCGTTAAGTTCACAAAAGGTTTCGAACGATTGGTTTTGAAGTGGGCGGTTGGATATTGAATCGACAGAGGGATTACCAACATACTCAACAGCCACCTGATGCTTAGCATAAAATGCAGTTTCGAATGGAAAGATCGTAAAAATGCGATCGACGTACTTTTTCATCTTATTCACACGATGCTCTTTCCACGCCCAAATTTTAGGAGCTATGTAATAATACACCGGTATAGTTGTATGTTGCTTTACATACTTTGCTATACGTAAATTAAAGCCCGGATAATCGACCAAAATAACAACATCGGGCTGAAAACGATGGATAGCACTTTTGCATACATCAAAATTACGAAGCACTTTACCCAGGTTACGCACTATGGTAATAAAGCCCATAAAAGCCATTTGGCGATAATGCATTACCATTTCGCCACCCACGGCTTGCATCAAATCGCCACCTAAAAAACAAAACTCAGCATTGTTGTCGAGTTTTAAAATTTCGGCCATCAGATTTGACGCATGTAAATCGCCAGAAGCTTCGCCTACTACCAAAAAATAGCGCATTAGTATAAAGTGTATTTGTAATTAATATAGCGATAATGTAGGTTTTATGGGTGTTTTAATATCCACATTAACCACATTGGAACCATTCATATTTGATCCAAAATTTGCATCTGAACTAAGCGTAAGGCCAAATTTTCCGGCCATCGACGACTTGGTAGCAACATATTTAAATGGGAAAGTATAAAACACGATATTCGGTTTAAAAACGAAAAGACCTTTTGAATAATCTGATTCAGTAGTAAAAACAGAATCTAACTTTGCTTTTGATGGTAAAACTAAGCGCGAAATACTATCGGCCGATTGTTTAATGACAAAACCTTTGAGGTTATTTACATACCCATTAAGTGCAAACGTAAGCGATACGGTATCGCCTACCTGCATTGTATCCATTACAATTTCGGAATTAATAGATCGCAACTTAAGCGTGTCGCCATGCTGATTTGTAAAATATGCTGCCTGCGTAATTACAGGTGTAAAATTACTTTCCGATTCTAAGCTACAACTTATAAACACTAAAGCTACACTAAAAAAAACTCCATAAACAGTTGATTTAACAACCTTTGATACATTCTCTTTTTTAAACATGAAATTAAAATTTAATTATTTTTATTTTCGCAACAAATATAGGAAAAAACCCCCTAACGATAACTTGATGCAAACATTATTTAATATGTTGCACGCAAATTGATGATTATTGAGCAATAACATTTAGAAGCATAATTTTCGCACTAGCTTTTGAATTTGTATATTTGCACTGCAGTTTGAGTGCTATAACATGCAACAAACCCACATGATATCTTTTGATATTAAAAAAAAACTTAAAATTTAGCTATCCACTTCATTCAAAAATAACATATTCGTAATTTTGAACGTTAATTCATTTCGTTGAAACACCGTTTTTCGAAGTTTTTAAAATTTTATAATCATATGAGAAAATTCTTTTTTTCGGTTGCAATTTTTTTCACAGGATCACAACTGGTATTGGCTAACGACCCAACATTGATGATAATCAATGGCAAACCAGTAAAAAAATCAGAGTTTGAGTATATTTATAACAAAAACAACTCAAACAACTCGCTCGACAAGAAAACATTAACAGAGTATGTAGACTTATTTGTAAATTTCAAATTAAAAGTTGAAGAAGCAAAAGCGCAAGGACTTGACACCACCAAAGCTTTTGTAACCGAGCTTGCCGGATACAGATCGCAACTGACAACCCCTTACTTAACCGACTCGAAAGTAGACGATGCTGTACTACAAGAGGCTTACAACCGTATGAAAGAAGATGTTGAGGTTAGTCACATTCTAATTCGCATACCACAAAATGCTTCGCCTGCCGACACCTTGGCTGCCTTCAAAAAAATTACGGCCATTGCAAAACGTATTGAAAAGGAAGACTTTTCGAAAGTTGCAAAAGAGCTTTCGGAGGATGAATCGGCCAAAGAAAACAGTGGCTACATTGGTTGGATTTCGGCATTTCGTACTGTTTACCCATTCGAAACAAGAGCCTACAACACCAAACCTGGAACAATTTCGAAACCTGTTCGCACTTCATTCGGATATCACCTGATTAAGGTTATCAGCCGTCGACAAAGCCCAGGCGAAATTTTGGTAGCACACATTATGCAATTTACTGAACAAAACAACGAGGATAAAAATAAAGCTGCAAAGCTTAAAATTGATTCTATCTATAACTGTATTAAGGCTGGCGACGATTTTGCAAAATTGGCTGCTACTTACTCTGATGATAAAGGCTCAGCAGTTAAAAACGGTGAACTACCTTGGTTTGGCACTGGACGCATGATTCCTGAATTTGAAAATGCAGCTTTTGCGCTTTCGAATATTGGCGATATCAGCAAACCAATTCAGTCGAGCTACGGCTGGCATATTATTAAAATGTTGGACAAAAGAAGCATCGCATCGTTTGAGAATTTAAAAGAAGACATTCAGAGTAAAGTTAAACGCGATGAACGTGCTCAATTAGGTCAAAGATCATTTATTGCAAAATTAAAATCGGAATATAACTATGCATTAAATGCCGAAGCAATAGCTGATTACTACAAAGTACTTGATAATAAAACATTGACCGATTCAGTTTTTCAACTTAACATCGCTAAGTTTTCGAAACCAATAGTAAGTTTTGCAAACAAAACGCTAACACAAGCTGATTTTAATCAATTTTTAAAAGCAAACTCTTATACTGATAAAACAACTGCTGCTGCCATTATTAATGAAAAAGCAGAAGCATTTGGCGAAAAAGAATTACTTGCTTACGAAGACAAACAACTTGAAAATAAATACGAAGACTTTCGATTTTTAATGCAGGAGTACCACGATGGTATTTTGTTGTTCGAAGTAAGTAACAATCAAGTGTGGGACAAAGCGTCGAAAGACACCGCAGGACTTGCCAACTACTTTAAACAAAACGTGGCCGATTACAAATGGGAAAAACCACATTTTAAAGGTCGCTTAATTCAATGTAAAGATAAAAACACCTTTAAGTTGGCTCAAAAAATGGTTAAGAAAATTGCTCCCGACTCCATTGATAAATACCTTAGCACTCGCCTAAACGACAGTATTAAGTATGTGAAAGTGGACAAAAACCTTTATGTGCTAGGCGACAATAAACTGGTGGATAACTTAGCTTTCAAAACAAAAGAAAAAGTAGAACCTGCCAAAGAATATCCGTATGCATTTGTAGTTGGTAAAGTACTTAAATCACTTCCTGAAAGCTATACCGATGTTCGTGGTTTGGTAACAGCCGACTACCAAGAGTATCTAGAAAAGCAATGGATAGCAGAACTTCGCAAAAAATACAAAGTAGAGATTGACAATAAGACATTAAATCTGATTAAGCAAAATTGAAAAGTATTGAAATTTTGATACAAAGCTTTATTCATTATTATAACACATCCCGTCAAGAACCATTCTTGACGGGATGTTTTTTTTAGGCTACTCAAACCAATCGCCATCCTTTGTTTACTTGCTATCAAAATTTCCATCCATTTATTGTATCTTTGCACGTGTAATAACGAGTTATAATTCATGGACGAACTATCAAAAGAAGAGCGTAAAACACTCACCACAATACGAGCAAAATTCAAAAAAGGAATTTCTGATTATCAACTAATTAACGACAACGATCATATCCTTGTTGGCCTATCAGGCGGTAAAGATTCGCTGGCATTGGTACAGTTATTAGGCGAACGTATGCGAATTTTTGTACCTCGATTTAAAGTTACAGCAGCACATATTTCAGTCGAAAACATTTCCTATCAATCTGATTTGAGTTATCTGAAAGCCCATTGCGACAACTATGGGATTGAATTTGTTCACCGTACTGTAGGTTTTGACATGGAGCAAGATCCAAGCAAGTCGACTTGCTTTTTATGCTCATGGCACCGTCGAAAAACGCTTTTCGACATAGCCAAAGAACTAGGTTGTAACAAGCTGGCACTCGGACACCACTTGGACGATATTACCGAAACACTCATGTTGAACCTCGTTTACCAAGGTGCTATTGCCACTATGCCTCCTAAGCTCAAAATGGATAAATTCGACATGACAATTATTCGACCTCTTTGCCTTTTATCAGAAAAGGAAATGAAAGAGTTGGAACGAATAGAGAATTATCACCAACAGATAAAAAACTGTCCGTACGAAAAGGAATCGTCGCGTAGTGATGCTAAAAAGCTTATTTCCGACCTCGAAAAATGGAATCCGGATATCAGACAAAGCCTTTGGGCAGCCATGCAAAATATTAAACACGATTATTTACCTCAAAAATTGAGTTTAAAAAAATGAAGGCATTATACACCATAAGCATGCTAATTACAGCCAATGTATTTATGACATTTGCTTGGTATGGTCACTTAAAGCTAAAGGAGTTTAAATGGTTCGATACATTGCCGTTAATTGCTATTATAGCAATTAGTTGGTTTATTGCATTTTTTGAGTACATATTCCAAGTACCCGCAAACAGAATTGGTTACGAAGGCAATGGCGGGCCTTTCACACTACTACAACTAAAAGTAATACAGGAAGTTATCACCCTGGTTGTATTTGTATT
>Ga0114938_1000466_pt1 | contig 30377 bp, 20 predicted proteins | sample AshMeaBigSpring_FD_88675 | JGI IMG/M metagenome (GOLD analysis project Ga0114938, IMG submission 88675) | Groundwater microbial communities from Big Spring, Nevada to study Microbial Dark Matter (Phase II) - Ash Meadows Big Spring | ecosystem: Environmental > Aquatic > Deep subsurface >... | reverse complement strand
CGATTTATTAACCTGTTCGGTATTAATCCGAACTCTATCAAAAATCACAAACACATCAATGAACTCCTTTATTACGGCACTATTGCCGCTTAATTGTTACTTTTTTTCTAACTAACTATTGTTATATGATTCATCAATAAATTCAACATACACATATTTTGGTGTACCGTTGTAATAAACCCATTCCTTATTGCGCTCCAAATATTCTTTCTTGGATGATATTGCATCAATATATACATTATTGATTTGAATATAAATATCCGGATTAGCATTCAGCTTGACAGGGTATTCCTCACACTTTATGTATGCCTTATTTGTATTGAATAATGATTGTAATTTTTTATTAGCTATAGCACAAGCTGTCTTATCTCGTTCTATTCCAATAATATTTTTAAACCCTAAATAAATCAGCATTGCTATAACATCCCCATATCCACTTCCAACTTCAATAATTGACAGATTTCGATCAAGCTTAGACAGTCTTTGAAGCAAAATATCAAGGTAGGTTGGCATTGAATCAGCACAATACATTTCATGCCACTTAGCTCTGTTCTCCACATCCCAAGTACTGTTATTGTATTCCTTTAGCAATTTGTAAAACTGTTCCATAATAGGTCTACCTTATCGTTTATTAACTCAGAAAAATCCAATTCGTTTTTGCTAATTGTAATATTCTCAGATTTTAATAAACAGGATTGCAATTCTAAATTTGGCAATAAACGCATTTCAGCATAATCTTTACATTTCTTAAAATCTTTATCAAAGCAAGGGTTATCCACATATTTAATTACAAAATGCTCATCTCCATTTGAAATTTCCCATATCATTGCTCCTCCTGCTTTTATTTTGGGTTGCCCCAGTTTCGGAACAATGTAATCAATTGCTAGTTTTTTGAATTGATTTTGTTTTAGTGTTTTTTCTGAAATAAAAGGTAGAATTTTAAGACCAAAATTCATTTTCAAACAAAACTTAAGAATATCTGATAGAGGTTCGATACTCTCTTTCATCCAAACGAAATTTAGTTTGAATTCTATTTTAAACTTTTTTAAGAGCAAGATTTTATGAAGTATATCATCCCCATTTGATGAATTTGTAATCTTATTATAATTCTGAACATTACTTGATGGAAATTGAATATTCAAAGTTGCTCTCGTATTTGATAACCTTTTAATTAGCGATTCATCCAGTAATGACAAATTTGTTGCACACCCAATTTCATAATCTGTATTTTCAACTGCCCACTCAATCATTTTAATGGTGTCTGGGTTTAAGAATGGTTCACCACCACTAAATTGAATTTCTTTAATAGGCCTTTTTTTAAGTGCAAGAATTATCTTTTCAAATTCATTCAGTGCAAGAAATCGTCTGGTTGATTTAATTACCTGACCTTCATTATGACAGAAAACACAATCAAAATTACATGTATCTGTAGTTAATATTCTAATTATTTTCCAATAAGCTACATCTTCCATACACTTGCTTTAAAATAGTTTTCAAGTTCACTTATTGGCTCTCCGGTTATTTCGTTATTATCAGTATCGTACATTTCAAATGGAAGCATTATAATATCAGCTTCATTAGTGGGAATGTATTGTGATTTTATATCAGTGTGATTTAACAAACCAGCAACAGTTACAGAACCACCATATAATTTATTTTTTACCAGATGAGTTGAAATATTAGGAATATCCTTCAGTCTTGAATAAAAATGTTTGTATGCAGATTCTGCTACGATTACATCAATTTTTTTATCCTTGTTGTCATACCCTATTTGGATAATTTTATCTAATCGTTTATCTGCATCAATAAAGTATTCATTATCCCCACCTCTGTATTCATCAGAAAGAAAAGGAACTGTAAATTTAGCCATTGGATAATTTTCCTTTAAAAAAGCAATGCATTCCGGATAAGCCTCTATACTCCTTGAAGAAATATCGTAAAGTTCCCCTTGAGATAGGTCTGTTCTTTCAATTCTTCTGACAAGGATTTCTTGACCTTTCTCATGCCATCCTAAATCAATTAGCATGTCTATATCAGCTTTTAAATCATCAAAGCTACCTGTAAACATTAAAGAGATTTTTTTTAATGGGGCATTTCTTAATAAAAACTCAATTCTTTCACGGGTTGCATTTGGCACTATAAATTCCCTTTGGCTTTGCATCGTTATTAAGGAAAGGTCAATTCCGAAATTTGGGATTGAGTTTAGAAAGTCAATCATATTTTCCTTAATATAGCTACCTGTAGTAACTGTACGAACCCTCTTATCTGGAAAATATTCTGAAGCAGCCTTTATAAACTCATAAATCTTTGGATGTAAAAAAGGGTCGGTATGTGGTGCAACAAAAACCCCAGCCCCCAACCTAACATAGTTGTGTGAATGGTTTATAAATTTAAATCCATCATGGAGTTCTTCCATGGTAATTTGGGGGATTTTCGCAAAACGTTTAAGAATAGGGTCTTTGTTAACCTTACAAAATCTACATCCAATACCACAATTTTGCGATGAAATTGGTATGTTTCCCCAATTTTCTATTTCGTAAACAAATGATTTATATTCTAATTCTGTCATTTAAAATCCAATTTATCAATAAATCAACACAGCTCATCTGTCGCACCGTGCGATGGCAAATAACAGCTCTTTTGCAAGCTGAAGCATCGGCTTGTGTGTCGGGGCTTGCGAATGTGCTGTTTTGTAGGTTGGCTGTTTCATTTTTTTCTTTTTCTCACTGCAAAATTACCACTGTCGTTTCTTTTTTAGGCTTGATGGTAACGAACGCTATGCAAACTTAATTTCCAGTATGCGAACTCCTTGTTCACATATATCCGCCTTATGAGCAAGTCTTATTTGGTCTATCATATTAAGAATCAATTTGATATAAAAAATGCATTTTTTTTACAGTTGTTCTCATACAGGATTTCTTGATGCTTGGTTGCAGATCTCATTTTTTAATGTTTCTCCACGGCAAAGATATAATATATTTCAAATATATTTATTGTTTTGTTTTAAATATTTAAATCATCCAACAGACTTTTTATTTGATCAAATCTCTTTTTTGCAGATACTCTCTATATGCCCCGTACCTACGGCACTCTGGTGCATTGCTACTGCCTCTACACGCCGGGCTAAAGCCACGGCGCTACAACACAAATCGTGCCTACGGCACTACCGGCCTGCAACGCCAAAGTCCCGTAGGGACGACTCATCTTGTAGCAACGGGTTTTAATCCGTTGTGTAGGGACGAATCATCTTGTAGCAACGGATTTCAACCTGTCGTGTAGGGTCAAATTATTTTGTAGCGATGGGTTTCTTTCGCCAACATGTTTAGAAAAGATAGAATTTGGCTAAAGCCAATAATTGGGAGGGTAATTTCTTTCTCCCTCCAGCTAAAGCAGGAGGCAATACATAAAGCAGGAGGCAATTTGACTGTCGCTTTCTACCCCACACATGTAATTTTTGCTTCAGGATGACTGCTGTCACTTTTTCCCCGGGGAATTTTCATTTCCGGCAGATTGGAGTTGGTTTTTCCCTCCGATTTTTCTTTTTTCCGGCATTATTTTCCAACTTTATTATATACAGATGGGAATTCGGGGTGGTTTGGAAAGTAGTTTCCCTTACTTTATCGAAACTAACTCACTTATTTTTCATCTATTCGGCATAGAAGAAAATTTTCACTTCTTGTATCGCGTTGTGGTGATTTGTATTTGCGAAAATATGATGGGTTTAATTTGCTATATGCCCCGTACCTACGGCACTCAGGTGCATTGCTACTACCTCCATACGCCGGGCTAAAGCCACGTCGCTACAATACAAAATCGGGCCTACAGCACTACCGGCCCACCACGCCAAAGTCCCGTAGGGACGAATCATTTTGTAGCAACGGGTTTTAATCCGTTGTGTAGGGACGAATCATTTTGTAGCAACGGGTTTTAATCCGTTGTGTAGGGACGAGACATTTGCACCAACGGGTTTCAATCCGTTGTGTAGGGATAATCCCATTTTGTGGCGATGCGTTTCAACCCGTTGTGTAGAGACGGCCATTTTGCGGATGGTCAACCCCGATGGGGTTGTGGCGTTCCGGACATTTCCTATCCCCCGGATAAATCCGCGGGTTATGTACAGGAAACGCCTACGGCGTTATGCGTTTGAATGTCGTAAATGCAGATCGAATCGGGCAAATCCGATATGTTTGTGATGAAATCCGAGATGTATGTTTTTCTGTTCGGGTTTATTTCCGGATTGTTGCAGGACAGGTTGGGTTTCCCCGGGATTTCTTCGGAGGCGACGATATGAGGGAGTAACCTCAGCGAGAGGGATAGTAGCGGATACCCCGCAGCCGGCCACAAAAACCTGAATACCAAAACAAAAGGCGAACCGGCGAGGAGTATGAGCGGATAGCCCGGCCCCCACAAAGGGGCTCGCCCAAAAGAAAGAAAAGAGAGAGAGGAATCAGAACAGTTTTTTGATTAAATCGGGGCGTTTGATGCGGCGGAGGGCCTGCATGATTTCGTTTTTGTATTCGCGCTGGTACCAGAAGAAGAAGAGTCGCTGGGCGAGTTTTTCGGGTTTGGTGCGGGCGGTGAAGACGGGTTGCAGGGTGTATGGGTGCAGTCCGGTGTAGAAAATTTCGGTGGCCAGAGTCATGGGCGTGGGAGTGAAATCCTGCACCTGCTCGAGATGAAAACGGAGGCGACGGGTTTCGGCGGCGAGTTCGGCCATATCCTCTTCGCGGCAACCGGGGTGGCTGGAGATGAAGTATGGAATGAGCTGCTGATTGAGGTTGTGCTGGCTGTTGATGCGTTCGAATATATTATTGAAGGCTTCGAACTGGCGGAAAGAGGGCTTCCGCATGATTTGCAACACGGCATCGGAGGTGTGCTCGGGGGCAACTTTGAGGCGGCCGGATACGTGTCGGGTGATGAGCTCTTCGGTGTATTGGGCGGTGGCTTTGTTGATGGCCTCGTCGGTGTGGCGGTGGAGCAACAGATCGTAGCGCACGCCGCTGCCGATGAATGATTTTTTGATGCCCGGCAGCGCGTCTACGGCGTGGTAGAGCGAGAGCAGGGGGCGGTGGTCGGTGTTGAGATTTTTGCAGACCACGGGCGATATGCAGGAGGGCTTTTTGCATTTGCTGCAAATATCGGGATTGATGCCCTGCATGGCGTACATGTTGGCCGAAGGGCCGCCGAGGTCGCTGAGGTAGCCTTTGAAGTCGGGCATGCGGATGAGGGTTTTCACCTCGTTGAGCACCGACTGCGGCGAGCGGGAGACGATGCTCTTGCCCTGGTGTGCCGAGATGGTGCAGAAGGCGCAACCGCCGAAGCAGCCGCGGTGTATGTTGACGGAGAACTTAATCATTTCGTAGGCCGGAATGGTTTTCCCCTTGTATTTGGGGTGTGGCAGCCGGGTGTACGGGAGATCGAACGAGGCATCGAGTTCGGCAGTGGTCATGGTGGGAAATGGTGGATTGACGACCACCACCTGACTACCTACACGCTGCAAAAGCCGGTTGGCCTGCCACGAGTTGGAGGCCTCTTCGATGACGCGGAAGTTTTGCGCCTGTTTCTTTTTGTCGCGCAGACACTCTTCGTGGGAAGCGAGCTCTGTATCGGTCTGCTTATCGGGAGTAACGTCTTTGCTATCGGCCAAAAAGGAGGTTTGGCTGAGATTGCGGATTTGCGAAAAGCTTTCGCCGTTTTGCAAGCGTTGCACAAGTTCGCGCAGTGGCTGTTCACCCATGCCATACACCAGCATATCGGCTTGCGAATCGACCAGAATGGAGGGTCGCAGGCGGTCTTCCCAGTAGTCGTAGTGCGAGAGGCGACGAAGCGAGGCCTCTATGCCGCCAATGAGAACGGGCACATCGGGGAAGAGATTTTTGAGAATCCGGGTATAGACCACCGTGGGCATATCGGGACGCATACCGGCTTTGTTGTCGGGCGTGTAGGCATCGTCGGAACGCAGGCGTTTGTTGGCGGTGTAGTGGTTGACCATCGAATCCATAGAGCCGGCCGAAATGCCAAAGAAGAGGCGGGGTTGTCCGAGCTTTTTGAAATCGCGCAGGTCGTCGCGCCAGTTGGGCTGCGGCACAATGGCTACCCTGAGCCCCATCGACTCGAGCAGTCGGCCAATGACGGCAATGCCAAAAGAGGGATGGTCGATGTAGGCATCGCCGGAGAAGAGAATGACATCCAACTCTGTCCAGCCGCGGAGTTCCATCTCTTTGCGGGTGGTGGGTAACCAGTTTTTCAGATCCTGTTTTTGCATGACAACCGTTGTTTTTTTGTGCGGTGCAAAGGTAGGGAAATTAATTCAGTCAGAATAATATAGAATAATCTTTAACCCAGAGTAAAATAGAATGTAGCCCCCTGATTTATTTCCGACTCGGCCCAGATTTGTCCTCCATGTTTTTCTACAATCCGTTGTACGGTGGATAACCCAACTCCGGTACCCTTGAATTCATTGCTACTGTGAAGGCGTTGAAAAGGCTGAAAAAGTTTGTGCGCCTGTGCCATATCAAAACCGGCACCATTATCGCTCACAAAAAACAGGTTCTGTCCGTAATAATCCTTTTTCCCAAATCTGATTTCCGCATTTTCTGTATTCGCAGAATATTTAAATGCATTCCCCAGCAAATTATTCAACACAACCTTCATCATCTTCTTGTCGGCCTTTACCAGTAAGTCGGCCTCAATCTCTACATTTACTACCCGTTCCGGGTCTCTCTGTCTGATCTCAAGTATCGCCTCAGTGGCTATTTCGGTGAGGTTGATCAGCTCTTCTTCTATCTCTACCAGGCCGGAACGGGCAAACTCCAGTAAGTCCTGTATCAGATTGGCCATAGACCAGGCCGACGACCGGATAATGCCCAGAAACTCCTTCGATTCATCATCCAGCGAACTATCGTTGTTGGCCAGCAACAAATCGGAAAAACCGATAATGCCGTTGAGTGGCGACCTTAAGTCGTGAGATACCGTGCGCGAAAAAGCCTCCAGTTCCTGATTGGCCTGAGTCAGATTCTGATTCGCGGTTTCCAGTTCGGCTTTTATAGCAATCAACTCTTCGTTTCGTTGTATAGCAGCCTCGTACACCGAAAGAAGTAGTTCCAGAATCTGTTTTTTATCCGAATCTATCTGGTATTTCTGATCGCCGAGTCTCAGCTCAATCACTTTATCGTCGCCCGAAATGCGGGTTTCCCGGTTATTCAGCAAATGCTGCATTCTCGAAAGAAGGTATTTTTCTTTGTACGGTTTAGTGATAAAATTATCGGCTTCGGCCTGCAATCCCCTGATTATGTCCTGCGGATCCTGCAACGCAGTGAGCAATATAATGGGTACACGACTCAAACCTTCGGTGTTTTTCACCTTCTTGCAAAACTCGTATCCATCCATACCCGGCATCACGATATCGCTGATAATCAGTTCAGGCTTTTCGGTCAGTGCAGCAGCATAGGCCTCTTCGGCATTTGCATATATCTGGTATCTGAGTTGGTATGTTTTGAAGAAAAACTCCAGTCGTTTGGCCTGAACCATCGAATCTTCGACAGCCAGAATATAGCCCGATTCCAATGCTAATTGTGGTGTAACACTCATTATTTTGTCTTTTATTTGTTTATTAACCTGTTAATTTCCAATAATATATTATCGGGAGTCAGTACTTTGCATACGGCACCCAATTTTACCGCTTCGCCGGGCATACCATATACCAGGCAGCTGCTTTCTTCCTGCGCAAGGGTAAATGCACCCGCATCATACAACTTTTTGAGCCCTTCCGCGCCATCTTTTCCCATACCCGAAAGCAATACGGCCAGGGTATTTTTTCCATAAACCTGAGCCAGACTGTTGAACAGCACATCCACCGAGGGGCGCGAACTATTCACCGGCATCTCTTTGTGGGTACACAGTGTGCCACCCGGGGACAAGGAGAGGTGATGATTGCCCGGCGCTAAATAGACGCGACCCGGCATGGCTTTTTCGCCATTTACTGCTATGCTGACCGGCAATTCCGAGAAACTATTGAGCCACGTAGCAAATCCTTCGGCAAAATGGCTATCAATGTGCTGAACAACGAAAACCGGAACCGGAAAGCCGGCTGGCAAACCGGATAATATGGTTGACAGTCCTTCCGGACCACCGGCAGACGCACCTATTGCCAATGCTCTGAATCCGCCGGGTTCAGGAATATTTATTTTGCTGCTTGCCGGCAGCTGAACCGGGGAAACCGGCAGCGGTGCTGTTTTCTCTTTTCCCCTCTTCACCACACTTATTTCCGACATCAGCTTCAGCGTATTCAGGTATTGACGAGAGGATTGTTCGTATTTTGAATGGCCGGGCCCGTTGGGTCGCGTAATGATTGAAACAGCACCCGCCTTCAACACCCGCATGGCCATCTCGAGCTCCGACGACTGGTAGTAACTGCTCACAATTACAATAGGCACCGGGGTCTCCTGCATGATTCGCCGGGTAGCCTCTACCCCATCCATCACCGGCATCAGTATATCCATACTCACCACATCCGGCCTGAATTTTACAACAAACTCACACGCCTGTTTCCCATTTACGGCAACTGCCACCAACTCAAAACGTTCGTCCGATTCGACCAACGTTTTCAGCAGCCTTTGGGCGACCGCCGAGTCTTCCACTATCAGCACTTTTATCTTTCTGTTACTCATATCCCCCTATATCAGTCGATTAATGGTTTCTACCAAATTGCTTTTTTCGAAGCTGCTTTTCACGATGTAGGCATTGGCTCCGGCCTCCATGCCACGCTGTTTGTCGTATTCGGTTTCGAGAGCTGTGACTAAAATAACCGGTATATCGGAATAATTCTTGTGTTCACGAATTTTCGATGTCAGCTCAAAACCATTCATACGGGGCATCTCAATATCTGATACCACCAAATCGTACTCCTCTTTTTGCAACTCCTCGTATGCCTCCAGGCCATCTACCGCAGTTTTTACATAAAACCCTGCGCTTTCGATAAAATTACGCATCAGCGTTCGTATCGTAATGGAATCTTCGGCTACCAGAATCCGTTTCTGAACGGCAGCTTCAGCCCTCTCGTTTCCTTTTGCAAATTCCTCATCAATCGCCGAATTTGTTTTAGCGGCAGAAGCCACCAACTCTGTCGGATGAAGAATAGGTACAACCTTACCGTTGCCCAGTATGGTAGTGCCGGCTATGTTGTTGATGTGTATCAGGTGCTTACCCAGGTCTTTCACAATTCCGTCCTGCTCGCCCAATATTTCGTCCACCACAAATCCGGTTCTTTTCTGCGCCACATTTACCACCAACAGATGCAGATAGCCGTTCTTATCCGAACTCTTTTTCACAGCCGGAATCTTCAATACATCCGACAGCTTAACCAGGGCAATCACCTCATTGCGGTAGCTGATGGTATTGCTGTTTTTCACTGTTTTTATCTCAGAATAGCCTATTCTTATCGCCCTTTCCACTGCCGTAGAGGGCACAATGAAACTCTGATCGGCACTTTTCACCCATATTCCTCTGAATGTGCTTACTGTTTGTGGCAGCGACAAAACAAAGGTAGTACCCTCATCTTTGGTCGTTTCTATTTCTATTGATCCACCCAGTTTGCTTACTTTCTCGGCCACAATGGCCATGCCCAATCCCCTGCCCGAAATGGTGGTGATAAAGGGGCTGGTAGAGACACCCGACTGAAAAATAAGCATATAGACTTCGCTGTCCGACATTCTTTCGGCCTCTTTGCTGCTGGTTACCCCCGCCTTTACGGCCGATTGAATAATCTTTGCCCTGTCGAGCCCGGCGCCGTCGTCCGAAATACGCAGTTCTATTTTCCGGTCCATATTCTGCGTGATGCTGATGGCCATTCGCCCCCGGCTCACTTTGCCTTTCTTTATCCGGTCTTCGCCCTTCTCAATACCGTGGTCGATGCAATTACGCACCAGATGTATCAACGGATCCTTCAGCTCTTCCAGTATCCGCCGGTCTATTTCAACTGTATCTCCGGTTATATCCAGGTCAATCTCTTTGGCATATTCTTTGCTTAAGTCTCTCACTATCTTGGGGAAAATGCCCAAAACAGACGAAAACGGCAGAAGCAATGTTGTTTTCATTTCGTGCAGCAGTTCATCAATTATCCTACCCGAAACATGTTGAAAATCAACCAGCTCTTTGCTTATCCGAAGCAACTCATTTTCGTGTCTGTTTCTCTGGTTTTCGTCCGTCGCGTCGGGCTGCCTATGGTACTCCGATTTGGTTTCCGCCTCTTGTTTGTTCTGGTTTTCTTTCGATTTTTTGTTCCACAAAGCATAATGATACCCCATGTTCTGAATCTCTCCGGCATAATAACTTAACGTAGATTTCAGGGTAATCAACTCTTCCGATTGCCGCAACAGAGAGGCGAGTTTTTCTATGGAAATGCGCACAGTCTGGTTGTCTGTCATCTGCATATTCAGACCTTCGGGCACTGCGGCAACCTCGTTTTCGTCCTCCGCGGGTCCGGCTACAGAATCCGGTTCGGGTTCTGTTTCTGCCTCTTCCGTCTCTTCGGGTACCGAAGCCACAGGTTGATTGGCCTTTTGCTGAATAGCATTTTTATGAGCAAACTCCAATATTCTGATTACCTGCACCAGGTTGTAACTGCCTTTGTTCTTTTGATTGCGGTGCACATCTGTCAGCAACAGATTCAGCAAATCCACAGCCCTGTGAAATGCATCAAACAGAGGCGGAAAAAGTACCGCTTCGCTCCTCTTCAGACTGTTGAAAACCGATTCGAGCTGCATACACAGCTTCTCAATATCCAGCAGATTGACGGCACGCGAGGCTCCTTTCAGGCTGTGTACTTCCCTGAAAATCTTTTCAATTTCAGATTGCCTGACTGTTGCATCTTCCGTCTTTTCGAGCACAATCAAACCATTTACAATGGCCTGATAATGTTCCGAAGCTTCAACTTTAAAGTCATTCAGCAACTCCAGCAGAAACTCTTCTTCCTCTTTGTTCATGCTAATTTATATCTTGAATTTCCCAATGATATCCTTCAGATTCTGTCCCAGTGTATTGAGGTCGTGTGCAGCAGCCTGGGCCTGTTTTATGCCGGTTACGTTTTGCTGACTGGCCAGTTTAATATTTTCCATAGCAGGCACAATCTGCTCCATACCAGCCATTTGTTGCTGATTCGACGAAGAGATCTGAATACTGGCCTCCGCGGTCTCCTCCACATTATCGGCCAAAAGCTCTATCACTTCGCCACTGAGTGCCACCAGCTTACGACCCTCTTCCACCGTGCGCGAACCCTGCTCTGTAACTCCCACTGCCTGATTGACAGATTTGTTTATCTCGTTCAGGATCTCTTTGACCTGAGCTGTAGCTTTTTTCGACTGGTCGGCCAGGCTGCGAATCTCCTGTGCCACCACCGTAAATCCGCGTCCATGTTCGCCCGCTTTGGCTGCTTCAATAGCGGCATTCACCGCCAGCAGATTCGATTGATCGGCAATATCGGCCACACTCGATGTTATTTCGCCAATGGTCCGGTTTTGTTCCGCCAGTTTCAGTACCGTATTGGATATCAGGTTCATCTGATTTTCAATCTTTTTCATCGATTGTATCACTTCGTGGATAGATTCCCGCCCTTTTTCCACCGAATCGGCCGCCTTTTGCGAACTCATCATCAGCGATTGCGCCTTTTGGTTCGATACCATGGCGGTTTGCCTCACCTCTTCTACCGTGGTAGTAGTTTCCGATACCGATGTGGCTGTTTCGGCAGCTCCGGTCGATATTTCAGTTACCGTAGACAATATTTCGGAGGAAGAGGTACCCAGCACCGTCACTCCGGTTTTTATCTCTGTGGTAATCTCCTTCAGATTCGAAACCATTATTTCCAGCGCTTTACTCAGCTGACCTACTTCGTCATCCTGCGCTATATCTACCCTGAATGTTAAATCGCCCATGGACACGGCATCGGCCAGCTTTACACTCTGGTTGAGCGGTGTTGTAATAGAGCGTGTAATAATTGTGCCCAACACGATAGAGATCACAACTCCGAGTATCAGAGCGATATACAACGATAAAACGGCATAATCACTCACTTTTTCCGCATTCAGATTGGCGTTATCTGCCACCTCTCTGTTTATCCGGATCAATTCGCTTATCAGTTTTTCAGCTTTTTTGTGTGGCGCGTCGCTGTCTACCAACACGGCGTTGCTCAATGCGCTGTATGTCTGGGCATTGTTGTTGACAGAGTGTCTTTTGGCCAGCTCCATCACATGCTCGTGGTACTTCCACCAATCGTTCCAGGCAGGCACAAACTCTTTCCACACACCCGCCTCTTCATCGGTCTGAGGCAGTTTCTCATAGATTTGCCACGCCTTATCTGCTCTCTCTTTGGCTGCATCCATTCGGTCGTAAGTGGCTTTTATCAGTTCCGACGATATGTTTCCGGCCAGCAGCTCACACTCGCCGGAGTGTATGGCCGTTTGCGCTTCGTCGATAATCAGCAGGGCTTCGATACTTGGCAACCGCACATTCGATATCTCATCCTGTTGTTTTTCGATGCTGTGCATGCCCACATACCCAATATAACCAATTGCCATGGCCACCAACAAAATGCCCGAAAAACCAGTTAGCAACTTGTTTCTGATTTTGATGTTTTTGAATTTCATATCCGCTTTGTTTTAATTGTTTAATCGTTTATCACTCTTTTCTGCCCGTTTTCCGGCAGGTAGTTATCCGTTTTATTATTGATTTATCGCTTTGCCCGATAGCAGTGCCATGGCGTTCAGCAGAATAAGCCCATCGCTTGTGACGCCCGAAATATAGTCGGCGCCCTGCCCCTGAAGCGAAAGGGGGGGCTCACTCAATTGTCCGGAATCGATTGTTTTGCTTCCGGCTATTGCATCCGATACTATACCAAACTCCATATCTCCGTGCTGTATCACAATCACTTTATTCAAATCTGTCAACCCCCTGTCTTTCAATCGAAACAAACTCTTCAGGTTGACCACCGAAACTATTCTTCCCCGCAGATTAATCACCCCCATCACATAAGGAGGTGTGCCCGGCACAGGGGTAATATCTTTCAGAAAAAAGACCTCCGAAATATACTTTTCCTCGATGGCGTATCTTTCGGGCATGAGCAGAAACTCAACCACCGAAATCTGACTGCCATCTGCCTCCCCGGCCGTTTTTTTTCGTCCGGCCAGGTTTTGGGCTCTATCCTGCAATATCGTTATATCCTCTTTCATTTACAATCTGTTTAATATGCTCCGCGTAAATTCTTTTATTCGCCCTACTGTCAGTCCATCCGATTCGGGCACTGTATCGTTTTCATCCAGTTGATTTGCAATCTTCATCACGTTTCCGTAGTGTTTGATGGCCAGGTCTCCCTTTTCTGATTTCAGATAGATGTCTCCCAGCATCAAATGAGAAAGTATGTGGTTGTGATTGAGGTAAAGGGCTCTTTTCAGACAGATTTCGGCCTGATCCCAATCCCGGCGTTCAATCAGCAAACTCGCATACAGGTAGTACATTCCGGCAGTAGCCCGGTTGGTGTTCAGTATCCGGGTCAGCACCTCATTTTCCTCCTCCGGATGCCCCAGATTGGCATACGATTTTATCAGAACCGCAAAAAGATTGTTGTTGAGCTCTCCCCGGGCCACGCGCAACAGGCAGCTTTCCACACACGCCCTGTATTCTCCTCTCTGAAAATAACCGGCAGGGGCTGAATCGTTCGCGTCACTCTTTTCTACCGGTTTTTGCGCAACAACTCTTTTTATACTCTTCTCCGATACCGGTTTTTGCCGCTCTTTGGCTTTTGCAACCACCACTTCGGGTGGAGCAATCGCATAGAGTGGCTTTGTCTTTCCGGCAGGCTTATCGGTTTTTCTGTAAAATATTCCGTTCTGGTATTGTACTCTTTCGAAATTCGAGAAATACAGATCATTCAACTCCACCTGACTGGTGATAAACCAACCCTCATCTACCAGGCAACTCCTAAACCGGGCACTTACCTCCTTTATTATCTGAGGCGGAAAGTACATCATCACATTTCTGCAAAAAATCACATCTACCTGCTCTGTATGGGTTGCGCCCGACGGGTATCCGTTTTTCGACAAATTGAGGTACGAAAACGAAATCATCTTTTTGATTTCCGCATTTATACGCAGGTTCTTACCCGATGGCGTAAAATATTTATTGCGGATGTAATCGTCTGTATTCCGAAACGACCAATCGGTATATTCTCCCTGCAATGCCTTCTGCACAGCTCTGGTACTTATGTCGGTAGCCAGTATTGTTATCTCCCAGTTCGCAATCTCCGGGAAATACTCTTTCAGGATAATGGCCAGTGTATAAGGCTCTTCGCCCGAACTACAGCCGGCACTCCAGATCTTTATCTGCTCGTTTCGGCCCCGCCTTTCACGAATTAAAGCAGGTATAATTTCATTTTTTAATAACTCAAGCGCGGTAGTCTCTCTGAAGAAATAGGTCTCGTTGATAGTCAGGTGGTCCGACAGGGCATTTATTTCGTGGCTCGCCAACGACTCACGGCTGATCCATTGGTGCAGGCTCTCGATACCGGTCTCCATCTTCAGCACTTTGGCAGCATCCTCCACCCTCCTCACCATATCGTTCCACTGATTGGGTTGAAAGTCGAGCCCCAGAATATGGGTGATTCGTTTACTTATGTCGAAATAATAATCTTCATGCGTCATATTGCTTCGCCCGATGAAAAAGTGTCCGCAATTATTCGTTGCAACTCCGTTTCGTTTATCTCATTCAACAATCTTTCCAAATCATAAATCAAAATAATGCCATCATCCGCCCTGATGACCCGGATAAACGGCATACCACCAGCATCCGGTTCTTTGGCGTCGTACACATCATCGGCCCCGGGCAACACAATCTTTTCGATATCATCCACCACCAATGCCAGCTTACCGTGGCCCGTCTTTACAAGTATAAACCGGTCGCTCAATTTCAAATCGGCTGCCGGATAACCCATTTTTCTGCGTAAACTCACTACAGCTACAATCTCGCCGTGATAGTCGATTACACCCGATACATAGTCCGGCGCATCCGTCAGTTTCGTAACGGATACCGCTCTGATGATTCTGTCAATATCATCTATTCTCAACGCATAACGTTGTTTTTCAATAAAAAAAATGAGTATTTCCTCTCTTTTCAACTCCATATTGACGAATTTCTTTCGGGTCTCGATTTTGCATTCAGCCACAACTCCTGTTTTGACTCAATCACAAAGATAAACAATCTTATCAATAAATCAAAAAAGTTGCAATAAAATCGAAATTCGTTCTGTTTTGCGGGGGGATTGCTGTTGAGGGTTTGTGCAAACCACAATCGGGCATCGGTAGTTAGTTTGCAAACAATGTGTTTCCCGGTTTATACTCTTTGTTAAGTATAAATCCCTTTTCCTTGTTAATCAATATTTTCATTTCTGACAGGTCGTTTATTATCTTGCGCACTTTACGACCCAATGATTCATATCTTTTGGGATCAATATATTTTCCGTTTTCTATCAAATAGACTTCAGGCGTTACCTCTACCGGTCTGATAGAAGTTTCGTTGTAAACAGAGTATCTGTATATAATATTCAACACAGTTTTTGTGGTTTCCGGCCAGGCCAATATTTGCTCTCCATACCATTGAATAAGCTCGTCAATGAAATTTTCTTTCATTAATTCCCGATTCAAAATATATACAGGATTATCATCCGTACTTGCAGCATGCTCCAGTATAATTCCGGCTTCTTTCAATTGTACGATTACATGGAAATGATTATTGCTTTCGCTGAGCAAAATGGTGTATTTTCGCTGTTTGTTCAGCAATTCCGACTTTCTGAAATAGGCTAAAACCTGTTTATGCTCATCAGTCAGAGCAGTTCTCAGATGTCTGTATATATAATTATTGAAGCTTCTCAGCCAATACTCAATACTTTCATCCACCAATTTACCCGATTGTACAACCAAAGAGACATGTTGCGAGTCTTTCAAATCGTAGTAAGGGATATCAATTTTATTATCCAACGCCGCATTTACCAATGCCGACATGCCCCGTCCCTGACTTTCGATCTTGTCAAAAACCTTTAATACATCCGCTAACTTGGGGTTTTTGCTTTCAGGAATGCCCGGTATCAGTCTTCTTACCGGAATATCTGTGCGGGTATCCGTTATTTTTATCCGCTCTTTGAATGAGCCCGGATTTTTTATCTCTATCTGTTTTGACGGTTCTATGTTGATAGTAATGAATTTATTAATCGCGTAGTCGCGGTGTGCCAATGCATTGTTCACAATTTCACGTATGAGCTCTTCCGAATATTCGGGAACCGATTTCCCCCCGCCTTCATACGAGCGACCAATCTTTATGTGCCCCCATACAAAACGAAAAGCATCGTCCATCAACGTCAACACATCATCTTTCAGAAATTGTTTATCTCCCGATACATCGTTGCTGCGGTCGAAATAACAATCCACTTCACAGCGATATTCTAAAAAGTGAAACGGATCTGAGCCAACCACCAACATACCGAGGGTGGTTACAGTTTCGTCTTTACTAAAATGCTTACGCTCCAAAAACGATTTTGCCTGTTTCAGATTTGCCTTCAGCGTTTCGTTGCGCTTTCCTTTGTTTATTAGTTCTATATAACCGTTTATTTTATGAAGACTCAGGTCTTTGAGGCCGGCACCCTCTACTATGGATATCTCTTTGGCATATTCCAGCTCTGCTTTGTATTCCTTTTGTTGTGTAACACGGGCGGGAGCTATTTCCACGTCCGCAGTCATTTTCCTTTCGTAATATTTCCCTTTGTATCGAATAAATTTCAGATCGTTGCGCAAAGGGAATACCTTTACAACTGCCACACTACCAGTCATAAAGTCAAAATAATCAAATGAAATATTTTCGGTCAGGTTGGGGTAGATATCCGAATCATCCTGAAATACAGTACTATGCAACTCTATCAGTTTATTCTCATTGTGGCGGTCGAAAGGTGTAAAAACATAGCCACTTTTGTCGTTTTTTTCTTTTATACCGCAAATAATGTATCCGCCATCGGTATTCAGAAATGCACAAATAGTTTCGTGAAAAGATTTCCACTCTCCCGCATTGGATAAACTCTTTAACTCGATTATCGAATTCTTTTTATCACAGATCTCGCACGACCGAATGCTGGCTTCAATCGCACTAACTGTATCTATGATATTAATTTTACCCATAACTATTTGTTTTCTATTCCTTGGAAATGATATGCAGTAAGCAGGTAATAGCCGTTTTTCGGCTGTATCGGTCATTTTTTCAATTTCTTGATATCCTCTTCAATCTCTCTTAAGCTTTGCTCTTTTTCTATTTCTTGTTGAGCAATTTTGTATTTTTCATATTCTTCGTTCGATTTTTTCAACGCCCTTTCATGACTTATTTTTCCGGCATGAGTCAGTAACTCCCTTCCATTTAATTGAAGAATAACATCCAATCGTTGAATCCAATCTGCCATATACATGGGAGTCCGCTGTTGAGCCATTGTCTCGGCAAAAGCCAAATATTGTTCAACCAGCAAGCCCAACAACTTTATTTCGTCTTCATTCAAATAGTTTTTGGCAATGCTAATATCCGCTTTCTTTACTGCCAATGTATTCTTTTTATCTAACGACTGCATACCCATCAATGGCAAGGAAGCATCTACCCTGCGATATACCAATTCGGCTGCCGTTTGCTGGCTAATAGCCCAGAGTAATTTATTTTGAACCACCTTGAAAAACTCAATGGTACGTTCATCTTTTGCATCATAATCAATGCTTGTGGTGTATATGTCTTTGATTTTCTGATAGAAAAACCGTTCCGAAATGCGTATCTCGCGAATGCGTTCCTGCAATTCGTTGAAATAGTTCATCGAACGTCCCGACTTGAACCGTTCATCATTCAACGTAAATCCCTTTATAATGTATTCTTTCAACCGTTGAGTAGCCCAAATACGGAATTGTGTTCCCTGAGGTGATTTTACACGATAGCCAACCGAAATAATAACGTCTAAGTTGTAGTAATTGGGGGCTTTCTGCTGAAATTCGGAAATTCCGAATTTCTTCTTAGTTTGTGCTTCATCAAGCTCATTTTCGTCATACACATTTTTTATATGCTCGTTAATGGTTGATTTTGCTTTACCAAACAAGTTTGCCATTTGGTCTTGGGTAAGCCAAACGTTTTCTTCCTCCAAACGCACTTCTATCTTTATGTTGCCTTCGGAATTTTGATAAATCAGGATTTCGCTATTGTTCATTTTGTTATTTTATATATTACTGATTATTAGGCACTAATATTCAAAATTAGTCTTTCCAAACTGATTTGCAATCTATGTTTTGAGTTTGGGGCATAGTTATTTGTTTATAATAAATACTTCCTGCTCCACTCCACTTTTATATTCGTGAATAATACCAATCAACTGATTCAATTTATTTTCCTCTATATTTACTGTATTAAAATTACTTTTCTGATTATTATATAATTCTTTATTTCCATATTTCTCAAATAGATCTTTGGCATTTTCTGGAACAAATAAAGTTGCCCTGTTTCCAAGTTGTTTTTTGTATTCATTCAGATAGATTCCAATACCGGCAAGATCCAAATCTCCAAAATGTAAATACGGATTTGATATTGACTTTAACCATTTTAACAAATCCTTACTCTGGTTTTGTGGATAACGACTTATAAATAATGCTCTTATATCATTAAATAAATATTTCTGTTTATTGATATATCTAAAATTCTCGGGATTCTCTATTCCAACAATAGTGATATCTTGTGGAATTGAGAATTTATCAAAATCATAAATGAACTGAAAACTACCAGCTATCGGATTTATAAGTAGTGGTTCATCATTCAGGATGGCTTTTATGGGAATATAACTGTTAACCAAAAAACCCTTGAACGAGCGTATTTTCCTTAGTTTAGAATCAGATGAGATTTCCACAAAATCACTTCTTTGCGCTTCTTCTTTTTTGAGAACCAACACATAATCGTGTAAACTATTAATGCCAAAATGATTGCTTAAATAATCATTGAGTCTTTCAGGTGAACGAAGAAAAATTAATTTTTTACTTCTACCTTGAATTTGTTGTTCCAAAATGCCATTCGCAAGCATCGTGTCTATTATCGTATGCTTTAGCTTGCTCGAAGGTATTTTTTCGCCATCTTGCAAAAGAATTAGTTTTTCTGATATGCCAATCGGTATCATCATACAGAGTGTTGAGTTAGAATTAAATTGACTTTGGTAATACTCTCTGCATCTTTATGCAGTTTATAAATGCGGGAGAATGCAAGCGCATCATTTTCAATTGGAGAACCATTAATTAGTAATATGTTGCGATCATTCGCAAATTTTAAAATACCTCTAACATTTGTAGGGTGAAGTTTTCCTATTTCATCCATCATGCAATGCAGCCGGAAATCTTTGAATCGTTTTGAAACGCTATCTTTGAAAACATTAAGAAGCATTATATTTACCATTGCTTTTACTAATGTATCAGTACCTTCTGAGCCTACATTACTTAGTTTTTCCACCCAACCAGTGTCATTTTGGTTTTCTTCTATCCTGAATTTTAATTCAAAAGAGTCAGACAAGGTTATATAATCGCGTTTGACATCATTGATCTTCTTTACAAACTGCTTGAGCAATTCAACCGCATCTTTGTTTTTCTTATCTTGATTACCAGAAGAAAATAAATTGGACACACCAAATTCCATCGCGTTTTCATCGTTAAACTTCTTTATCATTATAAGCAATTGCACAATTTCATTCTTGCTATCCTCAACTCTCAATTCAATTTTCTTGATTACACCGGCACCAATCGATTCTCTCCCTATAAAATCATTATTGATCTTAGTTATAATTTTTTGAATTTCACCTGATTGAGCCAATAGATTGCTGGTTTCAGTCCCAATGGTTGAAACAATTAAAGCAAAACGTTCATTTACTTCTTTTTCAATTCGTTCTATTTTTCTTTCCTCCACAAAGTCTGACAGCATTTCAGCAAAAACGAGCAAATCATTTTCAGATGGAATCACTTTCTTAAACTTAAAAATGTTGTTTTCGCTAAATTTTCCAAGAAATTCGGTTGCTGTATCACGCAGGTCGTCTTTGCGTTTGCGCAATTTTTCATAATGAATGGTTTTAAACTCATCGATTAAGTTTTTTACACGCTTTTCGGTGGGCAGATTCAGATTGGGTTTTCCAAAATAATCGATAATGGATTTGAAACAATCGTTATCTCGAAACTCGTTAAACAATGATATATCTTCCAGAATTAATCTCATTTGGTTATCAAGTTCATTAATAATCAATTGAATATCTGATAATTCGGCAGTTATTTCTTTGTGTTGCTTTTCGTATTTTGAACTCTCCAATTCAAATTGTTTATCGAGTTGCAACTTTTGTTGTTTGAAGTCATTGACCTTATCTAGATATTGCTCTTTGTCGTAACGATAGCGCTCAACAAGAGTACGGTTATTTTCGATAAAGCCTAGCTTTGAATCAATTTCTTTAAGCTTTGTATCAATTTCGTTTAGCCGTTTGGTGTCAGCTCCTTTATCCGAAAGTTCTTTGTTTTTACGGTTCTGTATTTCGGCTTTTTGTGTGTCAACCTCAGTTCTTTTCGACTTTATGGCAGCCTCAATCTCAATCAGAATCTTGTCTTTGGAATCTTTTTCAGCTTCAATAATTTTATCACGTTCTCTTTCTTTGGCTTTAATAGCTTTGTTACTTTCCTCCTCAGCAATGCGCACTTTCTGTTCTGCAACCTTCGCGTTTTCAACTGCTTCCGCAATGTTCGCATCCACCATTTCGAGCTGACGGGTAAGCTCAGATTGTGCCATAGCCTTCAATTCATTGAGTTTTATGGACGTTTCGGATTGTTTATTTTTTGACTGCTCTAAATTGTAATCAATTTCCCTTATAAGATCCTTTTGCTCCCGAATTTTCGGTTGGTATTTCTTTTTCAACTTATCGCTGTCAACTTCCATCTGTTGAGATAAATCAGAAATAGATTGTTTTAAATCCTGAATCTGAATACTTAAACTCTTTTTGTCAGATTCGTAATCAGCAACCGTTTTCACTGTTTTATTTACCTCACTAAGGTCAATCTGAATACCATAAAAGCTTTCTGATCTCTCTGTTATGCGTGGATTTAAAGACGAACTGAACAGCACATCTTTTTCATCAATCACTTTTCCTATTGTTTTATCCCATTCGGGATAATTCTCGTTCAACCAACCATATAATGAATCTTTTTTGTTGTTGATATAGGACTCAATATTTGTGATTTTGGCATTTAAATCAGTTAGTTGAACATCAATTTTTTCTTTGTCGCGTTCAAAGTTCTTCTGCAAATTCTGTTCATCAAGCTCCCATTGTTTCTGAATGGTTTTTATTTGTTCACCAGCATTATTTTTATCAATAGGCAATTGTCTGATTTTATTCTGAATGGTTTGCAGTTCTTGTTCCAACTTTAGAATTTCTTCCTCAAAAAAACGAGTATGTTTAATCCGCTCTTTGTTGATTTCTAGAGTGTTTGTATTCTTTTTTTTGGCTTCCCAATCAGTACGCAAAAACTCAATTGCTTGTTTATGAGCCTCGCGAAGATCCGTTATTTTTTTGCTGAACTCTTTGTTTGTTATATCTTTGAATGTGAGAAAATCATCATTCACCCTATTTCTCTCAGCAATTTTTCCATTCGAGTAATCATTGAACTGGTTCTCTAATGCGTTGAGTAATGCCTGATATTTTACTTCCAAATCCTGAAACTGAATTGAAAGAAGATTCTTTTCATCAATCAAATTGCCTTGTTCCCGCTCAAAATCAGTTTTTTGTTCAACTGTTTCCAGAATCTGAGTGATATTTTTCTGCGTATATTCGTCGTTTAGCGCCCTTGCCTTTTTCAGGTTTTCTTGCTGAACACGAATATCACCGCTGATTTTGGTTGCCTTTTCGTCAAAAAGTTCTTTGGCTCGTTTTTGCTTTTTTATAAATACATCTACTTTCTCTTTCTGTGTTTTTAACCTTTCTAAAACAACAGGTTCGTCTTGTTCATTTTTATTTACAGCCCAAGCTAATTCCTTTGCTATATGAATCTTCTCACGGTCTAAATGACGAATAGCAATATAGAGCTTTGCAATATTTTCGGCTTGCGATGTAGTAGAAGGCATCTTGAATTTTCGAATATCATTCAGTTGCGTCTCAAAATCATTTAAATGGTGTGCATACTGGTTTAAATCAATTCGCACATCGTTGTCCAGAGATAAAATAATGGTCTGTTTGATAAACTCTGCCTCCATCTTGGAGTTCAGAAATACATTCTGAATAGTTTTTGGAACTTGTTGATAGTCTTTACTTTCGAGAATAGAATATCTACGATATTCGTGCTTTTTATCGGCAGTGTTTCCGTATATTATATCGCGGTACTCTTTGTATTCATCAATTTTCCGTTTACTATAAAATATTTTATTTGAATCGAGTTTAGCTGCTATTTCGTCCCAACTATCAGGAACATGACCATTTGCATTAACAAAATAATGCTGCTTGTACTCCCCACTAATAAAGCGGAAGCATACTTTATGTTGCGACTTATATGATACAACACAAAACTTACCGTCTTCGCGCACGACCTCATATATGATATATGAATTATTGTGTTTGAAATAGTAGTCAACATACGATGCCTTCTGCTTAGGAATTCCAAGACCTAAACTATCAGCATTATAAAAAAACAAGACAGAGCGAAGCAATGTACTTTTCCCAACTCCTTGCGTACCAATAAAATGCACGTTACCATCGAGATTTACTTCAGCGTATTTTATTTGTGCACTATTTATAAATATAATTTTACTCAGGTATCTCATTTTGAACCTCCTCTGGAATGTTTATACTCATCACTAACCCCTCTAAATACTTCAATGAAGATAGGGTTTTATATGACTTTAATACTTCATTTTCAATTTCAGCAAATCCTTCTTTACAAAGACTTTCGACAACTTTTGTAACGACTTCATCATAAGAAACCTTATCTTCAACCTTAATAATTTTTCTTAATCCGTCGACTTTACTTTTTAGAACAGCATCCACTTTAATCCTAACTACGATCTCCTGCGTTGTAAAACTATATCCCGATACAAAAGCATTGTCAAATGTTTTAAAAAAATCAAGAATATCAATCCACTTACAAGCTATTTCTAATTTGCGCTCTAAATCAACCTTGGATTCGTTCTTTCGCGAAAAGTAATAGAATTCATCTCCTTGTTCAAGAATAAAGCCTATAGCGTAAAAGTAATCGTACAATAACTCGTACTTTTCACTGTCGTCTATTACATCGTAAAGCTTAGAAATGCGAGTATCTGCACTATTTGAGCAGATAAACTGACCGCTACTCAAAATTTCAAAAATTTCACCTGTTTGCCTTGGAAGGTTCATAGTATTAGTATTTTATTTGGGATACACCATAATATATTCAATATTCCTTTGTTTAAGGAATTTATCTGACAAATCCAACTCATTTTCAAACATTGAGATTATTTGACAAAATACGGTAACCCGCTCTTCAAAAGAAAGATCCCGCACAAATTGGTACTTCATCAAGAAACCAAACAAATCATTCCCGGATTGTTTAAAATCATTTCTAACTTTATGTAAATCAATGTAGACTTCTTTTTCAGGTTCCAATTCAAGGTCTTTCTTCGTCAGGTTTGCAGCAATCTTTTTCGCCGGATTTATCGCTGTTCTATATCGAGTTCTTACTTTAATGATTATTGAATAATTCTCATCTTTACCCAAATAATCAATAGATAGCTTCAACTTATACGAGGGTTTTGATTCAAAGATTATCGCGTTGTTTTTCAACAATACTTCTCGAATATTTGTTTTATGCTTTATCTCAAATTGGTCTCGTAAGTATTTTAAATGCTTCAACTTCTCAATAAATTTACTCTGATACTTTATTTGGTTAATATATTCAATTATTTGTTGGCGAATTTCAATTAGGTTCTGACGAGATGCTGTTAAATCTAAGATTAGTTGTGTCCGAACTTCTTTAAGGCCCTCATCTATTGCAATTTTAAAGAATGTCTCCTCTTCTTCTCGCAATAGCCTCTCAGTTTGCTCTATAAGTATTTGTATTGATTCTAATTTTAGCTTATAATTCTCAAGCTTTGTAAGCTTTATTTTGTAATTCGGCTCTGTCTTGAAGGCATTATCAATATTTCTATTTAAATCAACAATGTTTCTCATTGTACTTCTACCAATCTTTTGCAATACAGACTTTACACTCCTCAGATATTTGAATCTTTCAGATTCGGAATTCGACTGTAAATAGTAGGAAGCATATTCTTTTACTTGTTGAATGTTTTCGTTTATATAAGAGTTGTTTATATCCTCGTTTACCTCCAAAATATCTTCAAAGAAATTGAGAAATTGATCATCTAATTCGATATATGCACCATTTTGAACAATGATATTCTTACTAAGTAACAACTTAATCACATCCTCATTATTTTCCATTAATTCAACAGCATAATCGTAACGATAAGAAGGTAACTTACGTTTCTCAAACATTTCGGCAATCAATTTATTGCCTCTACTCATTGTGTTGAGTAATTCTTTTATGGAGTTAAATTTACTCATCGGATTTCATATTATTTCAATACTTCTGCTTTTCCTCTATTCGTTCTCTTTATTGGTGATTTTCACATACATATAAAATAAGGTGCTTTAAGACATCGTTTCTGCATAAGTTTATTTCTTCACCCCACCGCCATCTTAGCACAATCCTTCCAAAGATAAGGTGGCATCGGTTCTTCTAAGTTCCAAGTAATGCTCATAGGTTTTGATCCATAGAAGTCAAGAAACTGAACTTCACCCAAAAATACAAAAGCCATGGTGTTTTTATACTCATTTTCGTTTCGTTCGCGCACAAAGATCAGTATTTTCTTACCCAGTTCTTTGTGCTGAATATAGGAGAGCCCTTTCCCTTTATCGGGACGTGCAGCATTTTGTGACTGCCAGTGAAACCGTGTGTCACTGATGGCATAGTCCTGATAAAGTGTCGTGGGAGAGAAATCTTCTTCCGATTTTACCAAGTCGATAAAAAGTATTTCGGTATTAATGTCTTTGTTTTCTGCTACACCTTCGCGATTCGATGATTTTTTGTCGAAGGTACTAAACCCAAATGCTACTAAGATTTGTTCGCGGGTATATCTACTATGCACCATTAACGGTTGTTGATAAGGTAATTGAATAGGCAGTTCGATAAAGCTGATACGGTCGAGTAAAAGCTCCATTATTTGTATGATCTCCTGAAGCATAATAGTATTTTGGCCAATGGCCTTGATACTTTCTTCGATAGATACAAACTGTCCAGGATTGCTCCATACATCGTAATGCAGCATCAAACACATCGTTTTTTCATTCTCGGTAAGCGCTTGAAAATTAATGTGGAATCTCTGCTTTGTAAGCGACAATATAAATCGAAAATAGCTATTGGATGCGCAGGATAACCATTTCAGTTGAATGGCTTTGGTAATTGCCGTTTCATTCTCCGCACTGAATGCTTCTATTACACCCGCGTCTGCACATAGGCGATGCCAACAACCCCGTTTATATATCAGTTCGAGAGGCAAGTGGTTGAATGCAATAAAGTTCTTCAACGTCAACGGTAAATCCGTTTGGTGCTTGAAGCTTCTTATTTTATTTAGGAGCTGATTTCTATTGATTTTCGTTGCCTGGCGGATATTCTCGAGAATATATTGCTTAGCCTTTTTCTCCAAAATGACAGAACAGCCCAATGGCAAATGAGGAAAATCATCTTCCAACTCCTTGCTAATGGAGGTGTTGGTTTTACCTATCAAAGCTCTAAATTTCCCCTCAAAATCATATTCTGGTCGTGCATTACCCACAAAATCAAGCACAGTCAGGCAGTCTTTATCCTCAGCTAAACGAAGTCCACGTCCTAACTGCTGTAAGAAAACAGTCAAACTTTCAGTGGGACGCAAAAACAATACCGTATCTATTTCAGGAATATCAACGCCTTCGTTAAAAATATCGACCACAAACAAGTAGTTGATGGCTTTTGAGCGCAATTTGTTGCGCAAATCATCACGAAACTCATTTCTATTGGATACCAAGTAATCGGCCTTGAATCCTGCTAATGCAAACTTTTCGGCCATAAATTGAGCATGTTCCTGCGTTACACAGAAACCAAGGGCACGCACATTGTCAGGCGCATTCAGATATTTATTTAGATTGAAAATAATGTCACCTACACGCTTATCGTTGAGTGTATATAGTTTGGATAATTCGCTCGGAAGATAGCGCCCATTTTTCCATTCTACTTTCGATAAATCAATATTATCTGTAATCCCAAAATATTGAAATGGGCATAAAAGTTTTCTATTCAGAGCTTCGGGCAAACGAATATCGGCAGCAATTGTATCTGAAAAATCTTTCAATATATCCTCGCCATCCATACGATCGGGCGTTGCCGTTAGCCCCAGTAGGACCTTGGGCTGAAAACGCTCCAGTACAGGACGATAACTGCTAGCTGCAATATGATGTACTTCATCTATAATAATAAAATCGAAGAAATTGGGTGATAACTCCAAAGAGTCCAGTCGGTTATTGAGTGTTTGTACCGAAGCAAATAAATAATCATAACTATCCGGTTCAATACCATCTACCCACAAATCGCCAAAATTATTATTGCGCAATATTCCTTGAAATGTAGCATGTGCTTGTTGTAATATCTCTTTCCGATGAGCAACAAAGAGCAACTTGGCAGTGCCATTCTTCTTCTTAAAGTTTCGGTAATCGAAAGCTGAAATTACAGTCTTGCCTGTACCTGTGGCGGCTACAATCAAATTACGATATCGATTATGTAATTCTCTTTCAGTCTGTAACTTTTCAAGAATTTCGTCTTGATAATGAAATGGTTTAATTTCAAAATATACCTCTGGGTTAGTTCTATCGCCTCCTCGTTCCTTTTTCAAAGCAACTTTGAGCTTCTCGCTGTGTTTGGATCGGTCAAACGATTCAAATTCTTTATCTTGCCAGTAGGTTTCGAAGGTTTTTCGGAATTTATCAATGATATGCCCAACCTCTTTGGTGGTCACTTTTAAATTCCATTCCAATCCATTGGTCAATGCCGAACGTGATATATTGGATGAACCAATATAGCCTGTATGAAAGCCCGTGTAACGTATAAACAGGTAGGCTTTAGCATGTAGTCGCTCGTTATCGGTATTGTAGGAAACCTTAATCTCCGTATTCTTCAACCCTGAAAGAAATTCGACAGCTTTCAAATCGGTGGCCCCCATATAGGAGGTCGTAATAATCTTCAGTTTGCCACCTCGGTCAGTAAATTCAATCAATTCACGTTCAAATATCCGAATTCCTGTCCATTTGATAAATGAAACTAAAAAGCAAACTTCATCTGAAGATAAAATTTCTTTTTTAATCTCGCTTTCAAGCGATACTCCGGCGTTATTTCCTGTAAATAATTCGCTCTGTGATAAGCGTGTATATGGGGTAATCTCCTTTAAATGCTTTTCAAAATCAGGTATCCCAGAGTCAACTTTACGAATAATCGCATGAAGAATCTTGACTTCTGTGGCAATAATATCTTCCTCAAAATCAGTATCGTTCAATTCGTCTCGCAATAATCGAATGATATTATTGGTCAACTCAATTTGTTTTTCGAGCTTATCGGTGCCCGATATTAGATCCAAAGCAAAATGAATCAGTTCAACAAGGTAGGCCGAGAGTATGCGAGAGGCCTCGTTTTTGTCCACTGTTGTTTCCTTGATATAATAGACATTGCGGTCTATTTTATCCAAGTTGGACATTAAAAGTTTATTTATGAGTTGTTCGTAGAGGCCTGTCTGCATAGATCACATTATCAAAAAAGTATTTTCCCATATCATCTCACCAAAAGCATTTCTTTCGTGTACCGTGCTGTATTCTGACATTATAGTTCTGTTTTCAAATTTAGACAAAGGTCACACTTTTATTTGACAGCTTTTGACACAGTATAATTTTTATTGACAAAAGATTTTATTTGCAAAGATATTTTTTTTCATGCAATCGACAACATATTTTGCCGATATAAAAAATTATATTTGAAGGTATGTGAAGTTGTGCTTTGGAGTATAACTATCCTTATTACGAATCCGGCACATGTTGTAGCTGCGCGTGGCTTTGTCGTGAACGTCGGCCATGTTATCAAGTCAAGTCCTTAAATTCCTCAAAATTTTCATGATCGAAGAATTATTTCAGACTATTTTTTAGGAAATTAGCTGTTTTCTCAATATTTACAATTGAGATATTTCTTTTCCCGTTTTCCACGCTGGCAATATAGCTTCGGTCGAAATCAGAGATATATGCTAAATCTTTCTAAGATAAAGCTTTAAGTTTTCGTATTCCCCAGATTCTTAATCCATTTTATATTCTAATATCCATAGTCCAAAACTGATATAATATTGTTATAATCTATCCTTATCTATGCCTATCCCCCCAAAAACGCAGCAACCCCTATTTCACCAATCTACGTATCATACCCCGAAAAATAAAACCATGAAACGGCAGCACCGCAAACCAATACAATCTGCCGGAGAGGCCTAACGGTCGGAAAGTGGCAGTTTGCATGAGCACATTGTTTTTGTCGATAACGAACTCCAGCCACGCTTCGCCCGGTAGTTTCATTTCGGCATACAAGAGAAGTCGTTTTTCGTCTTTATCGGCCACCATTACCCGCCAAAAATCCAGTGCATCGCCTGTATTTAGTTCCGAGTCGCTTTTTCTTCCTCTGCGCATGCCTACTCCCCCCACTATCTGATCCAGAATTCCTCTGATTTCCCACAGCCAGGTGGCGTAATACCAACCGGTTTTGCCGCCAATCGCCCATATTCTTTCGAGCGACAGAGCCACATTATTCACCCTGGCAGTACGCCTGTCTTTGAAGCATCCGTTTACGGGTACATCTATAAATTTTGAGAAACCGCGATCGAATATATTGCTGGTTTGCGCATCTTTCCAGCTCGAAAGCACCTGATTCTGTTCGATTTTGTCGAATGCCAGTTTTATGGCAGTATCGTAATCAATAAGCCTGATGCCAAGCATTTCCGCCAGATTGTTGGGTTTGCACACGACCTCTACTTTCATGCTGTTCACCAGATTTTTAGCCAGAGAATACGAGGTAGAGGTTACAAAGTAGAGCCAATAGGAGGATATTTTGGGTGTCATCACCGGCACAATAAAGATGCGTCTTTTCAGCCCGCGAACCTGTGCAAATCGCAAAAGCATTTGTTTGTAGGTCAACACCCCGGGGCCTCCGATATCGAAACTGCGGTTGTAGGTTTCGGTTTTCCCCATTACGCCCACCAAAAACTCAATCACATTTCGTATAGCTATGGGCTGAGACCGGGTGTTTAACCAGCGCGGGGCTATCATAAGGGGTAGTTTTTCGACCAAGTCGCGAATGATTTCGAAAGATGCGCTTCCGGATCCCACAATAATACCGGCATTGAGGGTGGTGAGCGCATATCTGGTGCCCGAAAGAGTGGTTTCTACATTCTTGCGCGACGATAAATGTTTCGACAATTGGGGAGCGTTGCCAATACCACTCAGATAGATAACCTGCCGGGCACGAGTCTGCTCGATTCTATTTTTAAAATTCGCAGCGCATAGCTGTTCCATGCTTTCGAAATCGCCACTTTGGGTGGACATGGAGTGGATGAGGTAAAAAGCCACATCAATATCATTGGGAATAGACGCTAAGCTATCTCTGTTCAGGAAATTGGCCTCGACAACCGAGATTGTTGAAAACGGATACTTTTTTCGGTTAAACCGGCTACTGTCTCTGACGCAACAAACAATCTCGTGTCCATTTTCGGCTAACACGGGCAGTAATCTTTGCGCAATATATCCGGTGACACCGGTCAATAGTATTTTCATAGTTGCACAGGTTTTTATCCTCCACAGGCAAAGATATAGAAAACAGGGAAACAGCAATGATTTCGAACGACTATTTTCCGGATTGATAGATATTTTGGCTCTGTAACGAATTTATTGCTCCAAACAGGCATAATGGTAATGCGGATTAGGCTGATGGACATGCGCCACCTCCTATCACCGGTTATTTTGACCCCGAATCTAAGAGATAACTTTTCTTGCAAATAAAATCGACCTCAACCAGAGAAAAAGATCGTCGTCGAGACTTACAACGATAATTCTTCGGGGAAAAATATCGTCGTCGGAACTTACAACGATAATTCTTCGGGGAAAAATATCGTCGTCGGAACTTACAACGATAATTCTGCGGGGAAAAAGATCGTCGTCGGAACTTACAACGATAATTCTT
>Ga0114938_1000465_pt1 | contig 30386 bp, 27 predicted proteins | sample AshMeaBigSpring_FD_88675 | JGI IMG/M metagenome (GOLD analysis project Ga0114938, IMG submission 88675) | Groundwater microbial communities from Big Spring, Nevada to study Microbial Dark Matter (Phase II) - Ash Meadows Big Spring | ecosystem: Environmental > Aquatic > Deep subsurface >... | reverse complement strand
GCCCAAGATGATGTAGTCGCCCAAGATGATGTTGTCGCCCAAGATGATGTTGTCGCCCAAAATGATGTGGTTATGCCCAATCATTTCCACGCCATTTTGGAAATCGTTTCCGAAACCAACGTAGGGGCGACCCTTGTGGTCGCCCAAGATGATGTTGTCGCCCAAAAGGATGTAGTCGCCCAAAAGGATGTAGTCGCCCAAAATGATGTAGTCGCCCAAAATGATGTGGTCGCCCAAAATGATGTAGTCGCCCAAAATGATGTAGTCGCCCAAGATGATGTAGTCGCCCAAGATGATGTGGTCGCCCAAGATGATGTAGTCGCCCAAAAGGATGTGGTCGCCCAAAATGATGTAGTCGCCCAAAATGATGTAGTCGCCCAAGATGATGTAGTCGCCCAAGATGATGTTGTCGCCCAAGATGATGTTGTCGCCCAAAATGATGTGGTTATGCCCAATCATTTCCACGCCATTTTGGAAATCGTTTCAGAAACCAACGTAGGGGCGACCCTTGTGGTCGCCCAAAATGATGTGGTCGCCCAAAAGGATGTGGTCGCCCAAAAGGATGTGGTCACCCAAGATGATGTGGTCGCCCAAGATGATGTGGTCGCCCAAGATGATGATGATTCACAAAAGGGGAAACCACGAGGGATTGTCCTTACGGGTAAAACCGTTGGTGATATGGTTGGGGCGTTTCAATCTATTGTTACAGTGGAATATATCCGTGGTGTAAAAACAATGGGTTGGCAACCATTCGACGGCAAATTATGGCAACGCAATTATTACGAACACATAATAAGAACCGAACAATCCTATCAAAATATTTCGAATTATATCATAAACAATCCTTCCAAATGGAACAAGGATAAATTTAATCAATAATGAGTTACGAATATTCAGAAGCCATTTTAATAGAACAAACAGCCATTGATTTTTTTAATCAATTGGGTTGGGGTACGCTAGTGGACTATAACTAAGAAGGCTTTGGTGAAGGAAGCTCCTTGGGCATACTGAACAAAAAAAAAGTAGTGCTCAAAAAAATATTTTTTGAGTAAACAAAACAGTTCAATCCCAACTTACCCGAACAAGCCTATACTCAGGTTTATGAAAAACTTATAGAAGAAAGTATTAACAAGTCATTAGTTGAAATCAACTACTAAAAACATTTACTGCTTCGCAATGTCATTCCAGTTGTCCTTACCCCCTCTCCTTACAGGCGAGGAAACAGTTGCGAAGAAAAAACATACGGGCTGCGAAATAGGGACACTGTATGAATGTTGGACGCAAGGAAAAATTTTTCGCAAAGTAACAAGCAAAGTAAATGACTTTAGTCCCGAATAACTGTAAAACCTCTTTTGCATTATAAAGTTGAATCGAGGCAACACTAATAAATTTGAAACCACCGTAAAAAGCTATTTACAAACGGCTGCTGAATGGTCCAAAGAAACAGCCGAAGCTACTCGTGACCTTCAAAAACAGGTCAGAATGTTTTATACACAAATACAAAGCCCTACAACCAGACAAGGTATTAAATCAATATGCCCCAAGAAAGAATGCCATGGATGTAATCTATACAGCCATTGAAGACAATATTGAAAGTGCAGATCTGGCAGATATAATGCGGAAAATTCAAAATGTGGTGGACGAATCCATTGATAATATGTTTGCCGATGAAGACAATATTGAAAGTGCAGATCTGGCAGATATAATGCGGAAAATTCAAAATGTGGTGGACGAATCCATTGATAATATGTTTGCCGAACCAAGCCACATCGAAGGTAAAGTCATTGACCTAAGTGGATTAGACTTTGATTTATTAGAGCAATACTTTTTGAAAACAAAAAATAAAAATGCAGCAGTTAAATCCCTAAATAACAAAATTGAACAGCAACTGAATCGAATGGTAGAACGCAATCCATTGACAGTTGACGGTTACATACGCTATCAGGAAATCATTGAAGAGTACAAAAGACGAAAAGACGAAGTTGTAATCAATGAAACTTTTAGAAAATTGATAGAACTCGTAAACGCTTATTCAGAAGACGAAGCCGACACTGATCGTGATGGAATTACAAATGAGCACAAGCCATCTTTGACATTTTGAGACACGGTAAAAAGTTAGAGGAAAAAGAGAAAAACAAAATTAAGAAAATTTCTATTGAGCTATTAGATGAATTGAAACAAAAGAAATTGAAAGTTATGCAATGGTCATACAAATCAGTAACAGCAGCAGTTTTTAATACCGTTAGCAAAACACTTTTTGAATCCTTGCCCTTCCCGATTTGTCAAACGGACGACATGGATTTAGAAACGAATTTAGTAAACGACCATTTAAAACATCAATATTATAGAAGTGGAATGCGTATTTATGAACCCTATTAACCCAAGCATTTTGATAGCACCTTTTCAAACCGCAGAGGCAAACGCACAAACCAAAGTTTTTAAAAGACCTTGCCAAGCCCTCACAAGAAAAAATTGTTTGCAATAAATTCCCAACGCTTCAAAATAAATAATAAACGCAACGCACAACTAACAAGACAATGACACAAAAACTAATTACTAACAATGCCTTGAACAAGGACGATAGACAAAAACCACTGGAAATAACAGCACCTGGCCAAAAGGCGGGGTTTCGTGTTTTAAAGACAGTTTTGTGGTTAATGAAACATTGGTTTTTCAAATCAAGTTTTGTGGGATAAGTCCCGTCCTTCGGTTAGCTACCACGTATAAAGGGTGCAAACAAAAAATCTATTCGTGGGTAAAATTTTCCAACTTTTTTTTCAGACAGTTTTTACAAAAAACGGTTTTGCCTAATTGATGATTTTCCCGGGCGAGGGTTTCATAGACCTTGAGTTTGTCTGTCTGCCACTGTAGCCAAGGAAATACTTCATTGCTTACTGCTATGTTCAGTCCTATAAGAATGCCTAAAGAAAGACCTAATAGGCTCGCATTATGCACTTTTCGGCGGGGGCGTAGGATGTGATTAATCCTGCGCTTTAGATCTTCTCCATTGATGGCAGATACGAAGGCGGGGACCGGATCAGAAGACATACGCAATAGCAGATCTGCATATTTTTTTGGAGATTCGCCGCTATGATAGATAGCCATTTGATCAGCTATAAATTCGCTCAGTTCCTTTATTTCCTGACGAATAAAATAATAAAAAGGATGTATAAGCCATAAGGGTTGTAGTGCTTTTACCAGGAGCAATATCCAAGTATCCAGCTGATGAATATGCGAAATTTCGTGATAGAAGATGGCTTGTTTTTCGGATAAAGTGAGAAGATCCATCTCTTCTCTCCAGGTTATATAATGGCCAAAAAATCTAAACGATCCCGCCTGCTGATGACGGGAGTTATACAATATAGTATATATCTTCTTATCTACAATAAGCTTTTCCCGCCGACTGCTGTATATTAGAAAAAGCAAGTAACAAATCTGCAATAGTAATATACTAAAAACTAACAATGCACCGGCTCGCAGGAGTTTTATATAGCTATGTTCTTGCCACACAAGAAAATCGTACCAGTTACTGTTGTGATAAACCAGGATGTTTTCCCTGGCTAGGTGCTGGCAGGAACAAAAATTCTGATCCGTTTGGGCAAAAGAAAAGCAGGCTTCTAGCCATTCATCTTTGGGACAAAATTCTGCAAATACATCATAATTACAGGAGATAATGGGTTTTTTCTTTACTTCTTCTTTTATTTCAGTTTTAGCAAATAATACCGGAATAAATACACTGAGCAGTAAGGTGATGATGAGAAAAATTTTGCGGCCATGAAAAGAAATATTTCTTCGAACAAAAATTCGATACACGCACCAACCGGTGGCTAATAAAATATAGGTAAGCAGTAGATAAATGAGCATAGCCCGGCTACTCTTTAGAAATCATTTCTCGAATTTCGTCAATTTCTTTATCACTGAGCTTTTCTTGATCCACCAGTGCCGAAACCAGTGAAGTGGCAGATCCGGCAAATACATTTTCCAGCACACTGCGGATATGCTGCAATTGATAGCTGCGCTTAGAGATAAGGGGAAAATATTGGTGCGTTCTGCCTTGTGCTTCGTGGCCTACAAACTGTTTTTCCTCCAGGATTCTTACAGTTGTAGAGATGGTATTATAGGCAGGTTTCTCGATATCGGGCCAAACCTCGACTAGGTCTTTTACGTGAGCTCGGCCCAGCTTCCATAGCAAGTTCATAACTTTTAGTTCCAGCGAAGTGAGCAATTTATTCATAGAACATCCAATTTTTGCGCAAAAATAGCCGAGGATAACTAAATATACAACTAATTTATTAGTTAAATGCCGTTAAGAATGAAATGGATAATACAATGATCACCCTATGGCTGCTATCCTATTATCCTAGCTATATAACCCAGCATACCGCTTGTCTTTTATGGCCAGATGAGTTGGGGGTATAAAAGTCAATGATACAAAATAGGATTATATTTCCTATCCATCATAATGAGCCAGTGCGCTGTGGGGTTCATTAGGTATATTACTGGGTTTAGGTAAGTGCGATATAGGGCTGTATCTAAGCCTTTGGTATTCTAATCCTGTCTTTGCGGGTATAGACTTAACATTCTTACAAGAATAAGCGATCTGCAAGAGTATGAATAAAAGCGATAACTGGCACTTAGAAAGGTTATTTTATCGTGGTTATAGAAAAGGGCTTGGCTAAGAGGCAAAAAAAAAAATCTTAAGCGAGCTTTTTGACGGTAAATAAACGTATTTTTGCTAGTATGAAAGACGAAGGATATAAACAGTTTCTCATTTTTCTGCGGCTAACCCCAGATTACCAAATCGAAGCGAACTGGTGTGAGGCAGATAATGAAAAGGTAGCGGCACATGTGGAGATGCTTAGGAGGTTAAAGGAAGCCGGCAAGCTCATCGTAGCAGGACGCACCCAGGAAGCACTTGATCACACCTTTGGCATTATCATCATAGCGGTTTATGATGAAGCTGAGGCAGCAGGCATTATGCGCGAGGATCCGGCAGTGGCTGGGGGGATTATGGAGGCCAGTCTTCACCCTTTTCAGGTGGCAGTGAGCCGCGGGTAAGGTCTTGTATGTATTAAATAAAATATCTTTGTCTCCGGATTTTAGAAGCGGTATGACCAGAATCTGTAGCCCCCATTTGCTCATATCATAATAAAAGGAATATGTCACAGAAAATTTTCGAACAGATGGCCGCCAGGCTGGAAGAAATAAAGGCGTATGAAATTAATAATACGATAGAATTAGAAGCATTCAGATTAGCCTATTTGGGATCGAAGAACCAGATAAAGCCCCTTATGGAGGAGATAAAAAACGTGGCTCCGGAGATGCGGCGCGAATTTGGCCAGCAGATAAATTTGCTAAAAAACACTGCCGAAGAAAAATGGCAGCAGTATAAAACGAATCTCTCCACTACGGCATCAGAAAGATCGGTGGTCCCGGATTTAAGTCTTCCGGTAAATGAAAATTATCATGGAAGTCGTCATCCATCGGCTATTATAATGAATCAAATCATCCGCATCTTTTCTAGGCTGGGATTTACCATCTCTAAAGGCCCGGAGATAGAAGATGACTGGCATAACTTTACGGCTCTCAATTTTCCTAAAGACCATCCCGCACGGGATATGCAGGACACCTATTTTCTGAGCGAAGATATCGCATTGCGCACGCATACTTCGTCGGTGCAGGTGAGGGTAATGGAAAGTCAGAAGCCTCCCATACGCACGATTTCGCCCGGCAGAGTTTATAGAAACGAAACCATTTCTGCACGCTCTCACTGTCAGTTTCATCAGGTAGAGGGTTTATATGTAGATGAAGGCGTCTCTTTTGCCGACCTAAAACAGACACTGGATTATTTTGCCAAAGAAATGTTTGGTGTAGATACGCGCATTCGACTACGACCATCTTATTTCCCTTTTACTGAGATATCTGCAGAGGTGGATATTACCTGCTTTGTATGTAATGCGAAGGGGTGTAATATCTGCAAACACAGTGGCTGGGTAGAGATATTAGGCTGTGGTATGGTAGATCCAAATGTATTGCAAAACTGTGGGATAGATTCAGAAAAATATACCGGATTTGCTTTTGGGATGGGCGTAGAGCGCATCGCTATGCTAAAATATCGCATCAATGATATACGCTTATTTTTTGAAAACGACATACGCTTTTTGCGGCAGTTTTCGGAAGCTTGGTAATACAGTATAAAAAAAGCCACCTTATTTTCGGGCAGCTTTTTCTCATCATTTTTTCTTGCGATTAGATCACCTTCGAAGAACTCGTACTGCGGCTGTATGCTAATATGCGGCTTATACAAGCTCCACTGGGAAGAGCCCGTAAAACGGGCAGGCCGCGCAGGGTGTCGCAAATATCGAGATATGCTTCTCTGGTTTTATAATCATTGGCAATGGCATTGGCTACCTCTAGGTTCTGAGCCGGGCTAAGCTCATGATAGTAATAGCGCAATAAGGTTTTAGGAGTAAAAATTTTTTGCATAGGCTATTTGAAGGTTCAAAAAAATTGGATTTTGTTCTGTTCAGGACCCCCGGGGAGGCAAGTGAAAAAGGGATACACCCAGAGGCCCTGACAGGATTTTTAAAATAATCTTCAGCCTAATAACGCATTTATTCCTTCAAATATTTTACTTTTTTTCAAAAAATAACCAGATATGAACACCTTTTGAAAAAAATCATTTTACTGATATAGTTATAAACCTTTGTACTTCCAATAATTTAGGGATAATCTATTCGGATCATCCAAGAATGAAAATGCCATAAAAGATTCAAAAGTTTTTTAACACAGAAGCGAGGTCAGATTTTTTGGCAGGCGCATTTTTTAAAAAGGATGGCCGTAGTTTCTATAAATAAAATAACAAAGATCCTCCCGAAAAGCTTCAGGCGAATCTTCGTTACAAAAATAATGAATCCTCCTTTATAGCAAGGATGACTCTGGGATATAGATGAGAACTTTTCCTACGACAAATAGATATAGATAAGTCGTATTCTATCAGACCTTTCGGCCTCCTAAAAAAATATTCGGAGAGGGTCTATGCCTTACAGGGCTATTTGGTTTTCTTCTACTGTTTTGCGCATATTTATGAGGGCGTAGCGCATACGACCTAGAGCGGTATTAATACTCACTTTCGTGATATCAGCTATTTCTTTGAAGCTCAGCTCTGCATAGTGGCGTAGAATGACCACTTCTTTTTGCTCATCGGGCAGGCTTTCTATGAGCTGTCGCACCCGATCTATGGTTTGATCCTTCATCATCATTTCTTCGCCATTCGTGTCAGAAAATTTGATGAGATTAAAAATGTCATAACTATCTGCGGTGGCCATTTTAGGAGAGCGCTTTACCTTTCGATAATAATCTATACACAGATTGTGCGAGATGCGCAAAATCCAAGGTAAAAATTTCCCCTCTTCCGAGTATTTGCCGGCACGCAAGGATTCTATCACTTTTACAAAGGTATCCTGAAAGATATCTTCGGCCAGCGAATGGTCGCGTACAAACACATAAATAGAGGTAAACACCTTGCGCTGATGGCGACTTAATAACTCGGCTAATGCAGATTCATTGCCGGACAGGTATGCCTTTATTAGCTCCTGATCATTTAATTCATAGATATTCATAGACCTACTTTAGGTTTAAAAAAGCAATTAAGAGAAAAGTAGATTTCTACGAATCGATAGGCGAATATGAATTTACGCGGTTAAATGAATTAATTTCAGACAAAATTAGGTATATTATTTGAACTGTCAATACCTTTTTCGTTTAAAAGCAGACAAAAATTGTTCCAGAAGCCTAATTTTGTACTTTTTTATGTCAAAACTACCAAAAAAAATGGCCAAAGCCCCGGATGCAGCCTCTATTTTTATAAAAGGAGCGCGGCTTCATAACCTAAAAAATATAGATGTAGCGATTCCCCGGCAGCAATTAGTAGTAGTGACAGGTGTATCCGGCAGTGGCAAATCGTCTCTTACCATAGACACACTCTATGCAGAAGGGCAGCGAAAATATGTGGAGAGCCTGAGTTCCTATGCGCGCCAGTTTCTGAGCCGGATGACTAAGCCGGAGGTGGAATATATCAGTGGCCTGTGCCCGGCCATCGCCATAGAACAGCGTGTACCTAACCAAAGCAGCCGCTCTACTGTCGGTTCGCTCACAGAATTATATGACTATCTGCGGCTGTTCTATGCCCGTATAGGCCGCACCTATAGTCCTGTGAGTGGCCAGGAGGTAAAAAAGCATAGTGTAGTGGATGTGGTAGATTTTATATTAAAACTGCCGATAGACACATCGGTGCAGATACTGGCACCCGTAAGACAGCGAGAAGGACGAAGTACCGTAGCCGAGCTGGATATACTCCTTCAAAAGGGATTTACCAGAATAGCTACCGGTGGTGAAACCAAGCGCATAGAAGACTGGATGGCAGAATTGAAAAAAAAGCAGGTGATTCCTTTTTCGCTCGTTATAGATCGGCTGGCTACTGAAGGACACAACGATGAGCTTCAGCACCGCATAGCAGACTCAGTACAAACTGCGTTTTATGAAAGTGGCGGAGATTGTATCATAGACCTGCCAGGAAATGGGCAATTTAGTTTTTCTAACCGGTTTGAAATGGACGGAATTGTATTTGATGAACCCACCCCCCAGTTTTTTAATTTTAATAATAGCTATGGTGCCTGTAAAAAATGCGAAGGCTTTGGCTCAGTACTAGGAATAGATCCCAATCTGGTTTTTCCAAATAAAAACCTATCCGTGTATGAGGGAGCCGTGTCGCCCTGGATGGGAGAAAAAATGAGTACTTGGCTCAATAAACTATTAAAAAACAACCGTCATTTCGATTTTCCTATTCACCGTCCGGTGAAAGACCTTACCTATGAAGAAATGCAGCTTTTATGGACCGGCAATGAATATTTTCAGGGGTTAAATGCCTTTTTTGCCGAGGTAGAAGAGCAAAGCTATAAAATACAGTACAGGGTGATGATGGCCAGATACAGAGGAAAAACCACTTGCCCAGACTGCCGCGGAAGCTGTGTGCGTAAAGAAGCTCAGTTTATTAAAGTAGCCGGCAGAAGCATTTCAGAATTGCTTACTGTACCGGTAAAAGATCTAAAACATTTCTTCGATGAGCTAGCTCTATCCGAAAATGAGTTTAAAATAGCCAAACGTATCCTACTGGAATTGCAAAACCGACTAAGCTATCTTTGTATGGTAGGGCTGGGCTATCTCACGCTAAATAGGCGTGCGGGCAGCCTTTCCGGTGGTGAAACACAGCGCATCCACCTCACCAGATCGCTGGGCAGCAATCTCACTAGCTCCTTGTATATATTAGATGAACCCAGCATAGGTCTTCACGCTAGAGATACTGAGCGTATGATAGCTGTACTAAAAAATCTGCGGGATATGGGAAATACCGTAGTAATAGTAGAGCACGACGAGGATATTATAAAAGAGGCCGACTATCTCATAGATATAGGCCCATTAGCGGGTACCTACGGCGGTAATCTGGTCTATGCCGGAACTTCTGCAGGCATATTAAAGGCAGAGGACAGTCTCACCTGTCTCTATCTCACCGGTAAAAAAAATATAACTGTGCCAGTCATCCGCCGAAAAATGATCAATAAAATTTTAATAAGAGAAGCTAGACTGCATAATTTAAAAGATGTATCGCTCACCCTACCGCTCAATATGCTCACGGTAGTAACCGGGGTGAGTGGCTCGGGAAAAACTTCGCTCGTAAAAGGAGTGATATACCCGGCCATCAGAAAGCATATAGAGACCGGAGAAAAGATAAACAATTTCTGTGAGCTGGATGGAGACCTAAAGCGCATAACCGGCATAGAACTCGTAGATCAGGACCCACTAGGACGCAGCAGCAGATCGAATCCGGTGACCTATATAAAAGCCTATGATCATATTAGAGAGCTTTATGCCCAGCAACAAGCCGCTAAGGTGAATGGCTATGTGCCCCGCCACTTTTCTTTTAATGTAGATGGCGGCCGATGTGAAACCTGCGAGGGCGAAGGAGAGGTAACCATAGAGATGCAGTTTTTAGCGGATGTAAAATTGATATGCGAAGATTGCGGGGGTAAGCGATTTAAAAAAGAAGTATTAGAAGTAAAATACAAGGCCAAAAATATTTTTCAGGTATTAGATATGACCATAGATGAAGCTATGGAATTCTTTGCCGGACACCTTGAAATTACCTCTCGCATAAAACCGTTAGCGGATGTGGGCCTGGGATATATAAAACTGGGTCAGTCCTCATCTACTCTCTCCGGCGGTGAAGCCCAGAGGGTAAAATTAGCCTCTTTCTTAGTGAGAGGCAATGTCACCGGAAAGCTGCTCTTCGTTTTCGATGAACCTACCACAGGACTACATTTTCACGATATACAAAAGCTGCTGGACGCTATCAATGCGCTTATAGAAAACGGCCACACTGCGCTGGTGATAGAACACAATATGGAAATGATAAAATGTGCCGACTATGTTATAGATATAGGACCTGAAGCAGGAGAAGATGGTGGAATAATCTTATATGAAGGAGTGCCGGAAGGATTGCCAAAGGTGAAAAATTCTTATACCGGAAAATACCTGAAGGAAAAGTTAAAGAAATCATAGCCAGCAAAAAAAATGCAGCGTAGAGATCTGGCGCCGGAGGTAAAAGGGAGGTCTCAGAGGGTATTAAATGTGATCATGAATCCTCCAAAAGCTTTATTATAAGAAACTACCGCTGATTAGAATATGTCAAAAAAAAAAGAAATATTAAACAGCACCTTGTACTTGTATTATGCCTAGAACATCATCATAAGACAAACAAGTTAGATAGATGATCACCATCCTTTGCCCCTTATCACTGCGCTCATTAGAGATGGGATGTTTCTCATCTACCACATGGTCATAAATACAATAGGTAGCCCATCCCAAAAATTTGCTGGATGATTACCACCTCTACCAGGCGAATGATAATAACCCCGACTTCTGAGCTAGATGCCCCCTTTTCTTTGATTTACTAAATAGTGCGGGTGCGAAAAAATACATAGGCGATAGAAAAATAAGTGATGTAGGAGCAGCACTCACTTATCTCCAGTCCATTATCCTGCCGGGACATGAAAAGGGCATAGGAATTCAAGTTTTTCGTATATTAGAAAGCGGTCTGGCGGCCGGTATATGTGGTTTTGCTAAGCGGTAGTATCTGGAATTTCCAGATCTGGAATTTGCTTGCTATCTTGCCTATCTATGAAGGACAGGGCTATGCGAAAGAAGCAGCGGAGGCCATGTTAGAATATGGTTATTCTCAGATGGGGTATGAGGAAATTTTAGCTATTACTCAGGAAAACAACTTAGCCTCTAAACACCTGCTTCAAAAATTGGGTTTTTCTTATGAAAAAGAAATCATGGCAGCAAGCGAATGCCTGGATCTATACCGCTATCAAAGAACTCCCACTGAGTAATAAAAGTGTGGCATCTCCCTATCTAATCCTATCCTACGATAACTGAGAACGGGACAGGCTTAGGGAAATGTATATCCTCCTATTCTTTCACCATAAGGCTGCTGAGTTTTATAGGCGTGCCCGGTAGTCGCATATTAGAGGGTATTTTTCTTATTTCACCGCTTATCTTTACGCTTGTACCTTTTGGCAAAGCCGGGGCATTGCAGGGCATAAAAGAACGAGTGCCATCATCCGATTTTATAATGGTGGTTTCACTTATGATATCCACTATTCCTTCAAAATCGGCGAGATCTCCGGTTTTGAGTTTCATCTGACCATATTCGCCTTCATCGAATCGGCAGACTGGGGCGAGGGTCATTGATTTCCACATAGTGTTTTGGGTAGAAGAATTATTTTGCTGGGAGGTATGACGATGGCAGGCACCGATAGAAGCTATTAGGAGCAATCCAGCTAGGATAGGTTTCATGATTATTTTTTTTTATTTAAGATATTGTTACGTAACTTCAAGTAAGATAATCATACCATTCATCTATATTAATTTGTCTGAAGAGGTCTATATGACCGAGATCGTGATTTACATTATAGAAAGTAAGGGAGGTATAGAAAAAGGGTTTAAATTCATTATCTACTACTGCCTCGGGTGCAAAATTTGAAAGGTAATATAATTCATCCTCTGAAAAATCGGTGCAGGCTAGTAATATGCCTGCCACTCCTATTATAGAGGCATTAAAAACGATCCAAAATACATTGGATTTTTTGTGAAGTAAATTCATAGGTATCTAATCCATCTATTTTATAATAAATGACCTCAGCGGGCGTATAAGGCATAGCATTGGCCAGCTGGGATGCCGCTTGCTCCAGCAGCTCAAAGGTAATGATTTCATTATTAAATGTATCGCCTTTTTTTACATACACTCCATCTGTAAAGAAACTACTCACGGCTAGGTATTGCAAAGGGTTTTCCGTAATGCTATATCGCAGGGTATCGGCAAAGGATTTGAGATTCCAATTATTGTGCAGGGCTGTGATGTGGCCATCGCTAATATGTACGACCCAGGAGAATGCGGGCAGTGCCACACTCATCTTTAAGGGATAATTTTTTATAGCATCTAGGTATCCGGCGGCAGCGGCTTTATTATAGATAGAATTGGGCTTCTGTAAATCCGGGCTCAGATCGCCCATATTATAGAACATTAGCACCCCCTTATCTATGGGTGGTATGCCGCTTTCTTTGGGATATTTTATCTGGTGCAGGCGCAGGGTGGCGCTGAGGGTATGGCCCGTGTTTTCTTTTATGTTTTGGAGAAGGGTAAAATAATTTTCGGCAGACTTAGCCGTCCAGTCACCATCTATTTGAATCTCGGCATACTGAATATTTTGTCGCCGTGCTAGCTTTCCTGTGAGCTGGGAAATACTATCTGCTAAGGCGGGAATTTTTTCGGCAGCAGTTTTTAAGATGGCCTCGTTGGTTATATATATCATTGGTATAATATTTAGTGATGCAGGGATAGAGTCCCTGAGATGAAGAATGGCCTCGGGGCGAGCAAGCAAATATTCTTTATCCCATACAATATCGAAAAAATGCAAATACATTTTTTGCACATTGCTCTTATCTATTACTGCCTTTTCATTCTGGCTGGGATTATACACAGACTTCCAGTGATACCAGGCAAGGACGGGCGTGGAATGATGACAGCCACTGAGCAGATAGCTCATAGTCAGCAGGAAAATCATCCAGAGATGTCCAGATTTACTGGTTATAGCCTTCATTCTGCTTTTGTAAGGATGCACCCAGCGAGGGTGAAAAAAGGTAGGTATCTATGCTACTTCCTGCCTGTAATGTTTTGATATTTATATAGGATTACCGTACTACCTGGAGCTTATAGGGATAAAACTGCCCTTCAAATTTTATGGTGAGCATATAAATGCCACTACAGATATGAGTAGGCAGATCTATGCGTCCGGTGATGGCTTGAGAATTTTTATAAACCAATTTTCCGGTAATGTCAAAGATTTGGAGTTCGGCGGTAGTAGCTATGGGAAAGGAGATATTAAAATATTCGGAAGCCGGATTGGGCATAATTTCTATGCCTGCCTTAGCGAGATCGCTGATACCTGAATAGGAAACAGAAAAATGCTGAATAGTACTACATCCATCTACCGAAGTGACGGTAACGGTATGATCTCCGGCATTGAGAAAAGTGGTATTAATGGAGGAGGCCGGGTTATTATTAAAGGCATAGGTAAAAGGGCCATTGGCATTATAGGCGGTGACTACTACCTGAGCGGCGTATAGTGGTGTAGAGACAGTAGATTCTATGGCTACCGTGGGGTTATTAAGCACTTCTATATAATCTACATTCGTCTGTACATCGCTTTCTACACCCTCTATAATACTGAGGCTCACATTAAATACTCCATTGCTGGCATAGGTAACTACGGGATTTTGCAGGTTACTTGTCTGGGGTGTGCCGCCTTCAAAGGTCCAGTTCCAAGCGGTGGGTGTGCCATTTAGGGCATTTCCAAAAAAAGTGATGGGTTCGCCGGCGCAAACCTGCTGATCTGAGCTGGTAAAAGATGCGGTGAGCGGCAGGCTGGGACAGTTAAAATTAGAGGTAAGACAGTTATTAGAAGGGTCGCCATCCGGCTGTCCATCTATATTTACTATGCATATCGTATAGGTATGATTTCCCTCCATCGGATCTATAGATGGCAAGCTCAGGTTGCTATTAGAACAGGAGGAGGCAGCTCCTTCCCAAAGTTCTAACTCCGGAGAATTAGTATCAATGTAATACGAAAATACGATTTGGGTAAAGGTTTCTTCTCCGAGATTTGTGAAGGATACTACAGGTATAATGGGTCCATTGCATACCTGACCCTGGGGCCCGGAAATGGCTTCTATAGCACCATCTATATCAAAACTATTGGCTGTGCAAGCTCCCTTGCCATCCATGACGAGTATGCCGGTATTATCTGGATCCAGCCAGTCTTTGAGTCTGGAGGAGGCCGAGCTTCCCGTATTCCAAGAATAGCTAAATTTTCCATAAACATCATATTCGTTCGGAGTAGAACAAGAAGCTAATCCGCCGGAGAGTTCGCCTACTACCCGATGATTCTGATTCCAAATAGCGCATCCGGAGGAGCCGCTTTCTGTGGTACCCTGCTCATAATTGCCTACCCGCCAGTGGGTATTATTAGTCCCCCCCATTAGTCCGACCGAACTGGTAAGAGGATCATCATCATAGGCTATTTTTTTTATGTCGCCAGACGGATGAGAAATAGCTACACCGGAAGTAGGAGGGGTATTATTTGCATCCCATCCGGCGAAATACACGTCGTAATCTGTAGGTGGTGTATTATTTAACTGCAACAGCACAAAATCTGAAGGTTCATATATAGCCTTTTGGGTACAGCCGGATACCGTCTGATTAGTAGGACCATTTTGATTCGTGCAGCCAGCGCTTTCATAATTAAAGACAAAAACCCAGCTGGCTACATTAAAGCTGGAGGCACAATGTGCGGCAGTAAGGAAATAAGGGATTCCATCTTCCCGTACATTATTTACTATCGTACCGGTACAATAATCAAAACCGCCATTTAATATTTTTGCCACTGCCTTTTTTTCCTGTTGCCAGTCATTACCTAAAGGACAGTTAATGTTTATATTACAAGATCCCGAATCGCCATAACCACGGTGGTTATCGAAGCCAAAAAGATCGCGATATCCGTGTATGATAGTACCTATCTCCAGCATACCCTGACCCATAGCAGCGAACGGCTCATAGTATTCTATAATAGCTGTTTCTCCTTTTAGCAAAGTGGTACCTAAAACACCCTGAGGTGTATTAGTAGATGCATTAAAGGCACCTAAGACATGACTGTGATCGGGATTATAAATATATAGGCGGCTATGAGCCGGAAGGTAAAATTGGGAGAAGATAAAATTAATGGATATGGCATCCGGACAATGTATTTGTACTCGCCAAAGACGATCGCTATTGGGGAGTATTTCCCAAAGACCGGAATTATAGATATCATAAGATACATGGTATTCTTTGCCAAAGCGGGTAGATCGCCCTTTTTCCAGATAGTATAGTTCATCTATGGCATATTCCTGAGCTAGATTTACAGGAGGCGTAGCGAGCTGAGGAACCTGTGCGGCGAGGCCTGTGTGTGTAAAAGAATAGGGCCTGCCACCGTGGTTTATCTGTGCGCCTATTTTAAGACCGAAGCCAAGGAGAATTAGCACAGGTATTATAAATATTTTCATCTTTATAAACTTATGCTACAAAGATATACAATAGATAGGAATGTGGTTTTGTCGTATTTATTTTTACAAGCTAAAAAACACGTAGGCTTGGCTTATATTTCCTTCTAATGCGATAACTTAGCCACCCGGACAAGAGAAAATTTTGTGACAATTCTATTCCCGTGCCAGGTAGGTTTTCTCAGGTTTTTCTGAGCTTACCAAGGAGATTTTTTTTCAACATAGCAGAGGCGGTGAGCATTCCCGAAGCCATAGCATCGGCAATACCACCGCTCACGATATCTTGTCCGCTGAGCCAGAGGACGGAGATAGGCGTTTTGGGATTCAGTTCTTTTAGTTCAAAACGAGTGGGATCGTGATTAATACCATAAATCTCGCCTTTTTGCCAGCCGGTAAAATGGGTAGTGGAAAGGGGAGTAGAAAGCTCATAATAGTCCACCTTTTCTCTCAGATGCGGCGGATATGTATAGCGTTTTTCTAGGCGGCAGGCAAATTTTTCCTTTTGTTTCTCCTATTCGATGCCCCTTTTTTTCCAGGGTTCTTTTTCCCATTGATCAAAAAAAGCATTGGGTGCCAGGGTTATAATACCTATGGTAGATTTTCCGGTGTGGCACTTTTCCCATTCGGGATCTTTAGCAGCAGGAAAGGAGATATATACCAGGGGGAAATCTTCTTCGGGATCCGGCATATATCGTTTAAGATTATCGCTGTGATTATAATAATCGGGAAATATCCAATAATTAGATTGGGGGAGTTGCAGTTCAGTGGTGCTGGCATTGGGCCTAGCTACCCAAGATAATCATATCATAACTGCCGCGTATCTTTTGCTGTTTATAGCTTTTTACTCCCTATTGTATTACAGTTCCTAAGGTATTACATTTTCTTTCTAACAAAGAAAAAAACCAATCATAAGGCGATGCCCGGCATGAAACTAATATTCTATTTTATGAATACTTTCTTTCCATTTATAAAATGCCAGCAAAGCCTCCTCGCGCAGCAGCGGGATCATAGGTATTTTGCGGTCCTTATAAGGACGTATGAGTTCTTCATAGATAAAGGCATCATCAAAATCTATAGCTGCCGCATCGCTTTTTGTATTTGCATAAAAAACACGTTGCGGGCGCGCCCAGTAGATAGTGCTCATACACATAGGGCAAGGCTCACAGGAAGTGTAGATCGTACACTCATCCAGTTGAAAGGATTGTAATTCCCGGCAGGCATTGCGGATAGCCACCATCTCGGCGTGAGCAGTAGGATCATTCGTAGCGGTAACCTGATTAATTCCGCGGGCTATGATGCGGCCACCCTTTACTACTACTGCGCCAAAAGGCCCACCTAGGCCTTTTTCTACATTATTCACAGAGAGGCGAATGGCCTCTTGCATAAATTCTTTATCGGACATTATTAATGGGTTATAAGAGCGGAAAGATAAGTCGGTTTTTTAGAAAGATATATAGCCGCCCAGATGGGTATATTAATTTATGTTTTGGAATAAAGGATCGTAAATAATGAGCAAATATCAAAGAGTGAATAGGATATAATGAACATATTAGCCCCCCAAAAAAACGGTGAGAGACAAATCACTGTAATCAGTAATAGAGTCGGGTGTAAACTGGAATATAGATAAGCCTATTAATTTTGCACCACAATTCTCTTCCATGCACACCCATCTTCAGCTATTTAAGACCCGTCCGCCACAGATTGTTTTTGAGTGGAATGATCACGAGACCGATGCTCGCGGCTGGGTAGTTATCAATTCCTTGCGGGGTGGTGCAGCAGGAGGAGGTACCCGTATGCGCAAAGGGCTGGATAAGGCAGAGGTGGAGTCCCTGGCAAAAGTGATGGAAATAAAATTTACCGTATCGGGTCCTGCCATAGGAGGAGCTAAGAGCGGAATAAATTTTGATCCTAATGATCCACGTAAAGAAGAAGTACTAAAGCGGTGGTTTGCAGCGGTATCTCCCCTGCTGGAAAATTACTATGGCACCGGCGGCGATCTCAATATTGATGAAGTAAAAGATGTGATACCGCTCACCGAAGAATATGGTATCTGGCATCCGCAGGAGGGCATCGTAACGGGGCATTTTAAACCCACCGAAGCGGATAAAATACGCCGTATAGGAAATTTGCGCAGTGGGGTGAGCAAGATCGTAGAAGACCTTGCATACAATATCCAGACAGGTAATAAATATGCCGTAGCCGATCTTATCACTGGATATGGTGTGGCTAAGAGTATTATACATTTTTATCACCAATTTAAGAATGAATCTATAGTAGGTAAAAGAGTACTCATACAAGGCTGGGGCAATGTAGCTGCACCGGCGGCCTACTATCTAGGACAGGCCGGTGCTAAACTAGTAGGCATACTAGACCGCCACTGTGGAATAATAACTGAAGATGGATTTGAAACCGATCAAATAAAAGAATTAATAAGTAGCCGTAAAGGCAATGAACTATATGCCCAAGGTATGCTCGGTGCTGTAGAAGCAGGAAAAAAATTTTGGTCCACGCCGGCAGATATCTTTATACCCGCGGCTGCTTCCAAGCTCATTAAAAAAGAGCACATAGATTCTCTGCTAAATGCTGGGGTGGAAACCCTTAGCTGTGGTGCCAATGTGCCCTTTGCAGACCCCGATGTGTTTTTCGGCGAACTGGCCGAATATGCAGATGCACATTTAAGTCTTATTCCTGATTTTATTGCTAACTGTGGCATGGCCCGCGTTTTTGCCTATCTCATGGGAAATAAAGATGTAGAGATATCGGATGCCTCTATCTTCGAAGATGTATCTGAGACCATTAAAAATGCTTTGTTAGATGTGAAGGCTAAAAGTCCTGCCATAACTAATATCACCCAAACATCATTAAATATAGCCCTAGAAAAAATTTTTCGGTAATAAATAAATTCCATATTTAGGTATAGTAGATACACTTTGCTATCACCACACTAATCATGTAAAGACCACAGAAAGCAGTTATTAATAGATGTTTTTCTTTTGTTTTCATTAAGGTAAATAATGAAATTTAATATCAAGATGCCCCGAAACTCTTTAGGGATAACTCGAAAAATTATGAATTTTACTTTTTTTATATATTCCTAACAGCCTCCTGCATAAGTATAGGGTAGGTGTTTTTCACTATTATTTCATAGATGGGCATAAGCACTTCTCTTAGTGGATGGCAAATCTAAGAAATTCTCTTCGTCCATTTTCGCAAAGTCTGCCAATCCATTTTGTACTAGGCTATACTGATAGTTCAATAAAATTAATTAGTAAATAATGGATTAATAATTACAACATACCTAGTCAATAAAAAAGAGTGGTTCGTTAGCTATTGAGGAAAAATAAGTTACAAACATTGAATCGCTCGAAATGTTTTAGCGAAAGATCAATTAGGATTAATATTACAGGGAGATGGCTATATTTGCAGTGCCTTGTATGCCAGATAGTAGGCCTATAAACTTGAAACAATTTTGGATTTAAGATGAAACATTTTATAATAATATCTGCATAATATGCTTATGCACGGATGTTGCAGATTGCCATTCACTATTTTTTCTGAACTGGTAAATGAAACATTCTGGTTTTCGCCCTCACAGATTATTTATGACATTATCATGCTCGAAGCAAGACTTTAGCTTCGTACAGCTACAAACTTCTTTTCAGCGTGGGCCTATTTCCTGAAATTTCAGTGATCTATCACAGCTTGCTCGTTTAATATTAAGGAGTACAGATACATCGCCAAATTGATCTCATTTATAAAGCATAAATATTTTCTCCCTAAAAAAAAGAAGTGTGATTATACTTCTAAAAGTAGGTTATATTTGCGTAATAATATCAATGCTATGGAAAAAAATTCAAATTCATCAAACAGGGCAGAATGGAAAAATTTTGGCAGCCCGGATGAAGTACGTGAATTTCCGAAAAGGAAACTTGAATTGATCAGATTAGGCGGTGCCACAATAGGTCGGGGCATTTTTGAGCCCGGATGGAGATGGGCCAACTCTGTTCAACCACTTGCAAACACACCTAGCGGCGAAGCTCCCCATTTCCAGTATCACATATCCGGCATTCTTCATACCGTAATGGATGACGGTACGGAATTTGATTGTATGACGGGTGATGTCTCGCTTTTACCCTCAGGTCATGACGCCTGGACAGTGGGTCATGATCCGGCTATCGTAATTGACTTTCAAGGTATGATTGATTATGCCAAACATTTGTGATACTAAGTAATATTTCCAAACGAGCATTTGTAGTACTGCCGTATATTACGTGATTGTAGAAAACCGAGGTGAGTAAGTAACCAATGTAACCGTATAAATGGATAAGCGCAGTGGTAATAAACCTATCAAACAATATTCTTAATGTATTCGTAATAAATAATCCTACATATAATCTCCGAAATTTCTGACTTATATATCTGGCCATCATTAATTTGCCTAAAAACATTATTGAATAAATTTACAGGGAATATAGCAGACCAAACCGCGATTTTGACCCTGTAATTTATGGAGAGCAGAAACTGCTGGTTTAATTTTGCAAGCAGAAGGAGCAAGTGAGGTGGTAGTAAATGAGCGTGAAGAAAAGATCGGGACTAAAATCGCAGATTAATTCAATCACTATGTAGAAGATTTAATTATATTTTCTTCTGTTTCGGTGTTAGGTTATGCTCATATAACTGAATCCATTCCTTCACACTCATTTTTTTCATTAATTCACCAATAAGTTTGTATGGAATGTCGTCTAGTTTTTTAAATCTAATACAACTTTTTCCCATATCAAGTTTTTGCTTACTATGTTTTGGATACTCGGTTACAAACCATTTCAATAATTTCGGGTCGGCATAAATACCCATGTGGTAAAAATTGATAGAATTTTTCTGGGAAGCAATTCCGGCGAATGGCAGAGGCTCGCTGGGTTTACAATGGTAACCTGCAGGATAAATCGTATGCGGAACCACATATCCCAGTCTGCCATAACTAATAGCTGCTTCAAATCCTTTGGGTAGGTTTTTTAAGATTACATCGTGCAGCTTGTTAAAAGCTTCCGCTCTGTCCAAAGGCAGGTTTGTCAAAATTTCTTCTACGGATTGGCCGTTTGCTTTCATATAGGTTTATCTTAGCGATGTTGGTCGAGTAAAATTATATTTCCGTCCGGGTCAGATAACATAAGGCTTGCCGGTCCTTCAGTTTTTTCGTTGGCTTCGCTTGTTAGTGTGAGTCCGCTATTTTTTAGCTGGTTTTGTATTTTGCGAATATCGTCGAAATTTTCCACATTACTTGCATTTTCGTCCCATCCCGGATTAAAGGTCAAAATGTTGCCTGTAAACATTCCCTGAAAAAGTCCGATTAGTGCGGTGTCGTTTTTCATTATGAGGTAGTTTTTTTCTACGCTTCCAGCAAACGCATTGAACCCTAATTTTTCGTAAAAGGCTCTTGAAGTCTTTAAGTCTTTTACACTAAGACTGATTGAAAATGCCCCTAATTTCATATTGTTTTATATTTTTCGCTTACTTATTACTAGGTATAGCCATCAGGCGCATTACCTAGCTTTGCACAGCAAATATACTTCACATAGCGTTAAATAGACTATTTTATAACACGGGCAACTAAAGTAATTTGTTCAATGTTTTCTCCTTTAGGTTTGCATTTACCCGTAGCTATAGCACAGCGGTGAAATTACTCCGAAGCCATATCGCGAATTAGTGTAATGAAAATATTTCTATTATATACTAATGGACATCTCTATAAACCAATAAAAACAAACTATTTAGGGTCAACAAACCCTTGTATATCAATCGCCGTGATTTGCTATTCTTTAGCTAAACAGTTTGGGTATTTCTATTCAGTAAATATGTGTAAATAGTCAGTATTTATTCAATATTATTTAGGCAGCGTTAGGTCAATTATTTTCAGCAATAGCACCAAAATTATACATTCTTTTCTCACAGCTTATGGGTATAACCTACCCTCCAGATTAGCAATAAATGTATGCTGTGAATGATGCATGGGGATGATAGAAATACTATTACAGAGGGATTCAAATAATTTTATAGAGTAAAATAGCAGGCTAGCGTAAGAATAGCCAGCCGCCGATGTTAGTAATATAGACCGTGGCTAGTACATCTATGATGAGCTATACAAATACAAAAATACCATCTATCTTTACCTTCTATGCCGAATCAAAATTACTTCTTTTTGTGGTGGAAATCACACCGGAAGATATACCTAATCTGGCTCCTTATATTCTTAGGTGCCTGTGTGCCGGAGCGACCCCGTACTGAAAAAAAACCGTATCCGGCAGATGACAATTATGTACTTGGAGAAAAACTTTTTGCCATTCATTGCAGCCTCTGCCATCGCTTAGATAGAGATATGCTGGGACCGGCTCTACAGGGAGTGGGAAAGAAATACGAGCGTGAATGGCTCACGGCCTTTATTCGCGATGCCCCATCGCTTATAAGGAGTGGTGATGCCCGCGCAGTAGCCGTGTATAACCAATATAATAAAGCCGAAATGACTCCTTTTCCTACACTCACTGATGTGGAAATAATGGCTATGCTTACCTATCTGAAATAGCTATGGCAGAGGGATATGGTTTTATACAGTATATAAAATGCAAAGTACTTTTCTGCAGTCCGGCTGCGGGAATAATAACTAACATATTTGCAGAGCGGTTATAGCCTATGCTCTTAGATAAAAGATAGTTTATTTTTGTGCCCTATGACCCTAAAAAACGGAAGGGACGACTGGCTCAGCAGATTGGGATATATTCTACTCATTTTAGCGTCTTTTATCATACTGGGTGATCGCTGTGCTTATGCGGTAATAGGATGGGTAACTGCTATGGGCGATGATCCCGCCTTGTCTTATATTGAATCATTGCCATTAGAAAAAAACATCCTACTGCTGGGAATCCTTTTGCCTTTTGCGCTGGCACTGGCTACATTGGCTGCAGTGATGAACTACGGACACCATCGCCCTCTTGCTTGCCTCATAAGAGAGGATGGGGGCCGGCCGGCATGGCAGTATCTGTGGATAGGTATAGGCTGCTGGATAATCGTTTCGATGGTCATAGAATCTGCACAGTATGTCCTCCATCCGGCAGCTTATAGTTGGAAATTTCAGTCCTATCCTTTCCTTATTCTCTTCCTCACCGCAGTAGTAGGCATATCCTTACAATCCGGTTTTGAAGAATTATTTTTCAGGGGATATCTATGGAAAACCTTAGAAGGAATAAGCAGCCAGAGATGGGTGCCGCTAGGTATTACCTCCCTGGTTTTTTGTGGCTTTCATTATTTTAACCCTGAGGCGATGGCATACGGATGGCCGGCCCTGCTGGTATATCTGTTAATGGGCTTTTTTTTGGGCTATTTGCGTATGCGCAGCGGAGGACTTGAAGAATCTATAGGTGTACATCTAGGAAACAATCTATTTGCAGCACTCATCGTGCAATATGAAAATTCTGCTCTGGCTACAGATGCTATTTATTATCATACGGGGGATATAAATATGCGCTATTATCTGATATTGCTTATTGTAGGTATTCTATTGTATATGGTTCTATCTAATTTATTTGGACGTAGATGATAGTCTGTGATAGCCTGATAAATAGATATAAGATAGGCATAAATATCGTTGTATTACTATAAATGAATGGATAGATTTTTCCTATCATAAAAAAACGCCGCCATCAGTGGATGAGGGAATTTATTATCGTAGCGGACAATATTAAAGGAATTTTTTTTTTACAAAAAACAATCTGAATAAGGGAGGTGTAATGGAATAGGTTTTTCTCTTACCTTACCAAAGTGAGATTCCCTTTTATCTGTAATCTTTTACCGGAAAATGAGGTGGCAGTGAGATTAAAAACATAAACACCTATATCCTGGTCCTGTCCACGAAATTTGCCATCCCATCCAGCATAAGACTGATGAGTTTCATATACTTTCTGCCCCCATCTATTGTAAATGCAAAGGGTGAGATCCTTTAGCGGTGGACCTATTATCCTAGCTTCATCATTTATACCATCCCCATTAGGTGAAAAACCGGAGGGAAAATAGACCGGACAATCGCGGTAATGCAAATGTAGCGATACGAGGCTATCGCAGCCCTCGTTCGAAATAAAAGTATAGCTATAATCCCCCTGATAGACCAGTGTTTCCGGACCAAAAGGATATTCTTCTCCTGGGCATATAGAATCAAAAATTTCATACCATGATTGGGTAAAGAAGAGCTGTTCTTCCAGGGTGCTATCGCAGCCATTTTGCCCGGTAAATAGGGTGGTGAGGATAGTATCGCTGTGAAAGTATATACCATTCAGGCCTATGCTATCACCAGCGCAAACGATATGTGGTATAATGTGCAAACTGGTATCTAAAAAAGAAAAAAGCAGGGTTATGGTACTATCGCATCCAGCCATATCTGTATAAGTATGGGTATAGCTATCGCCATCCTGAGTAAAATTATGACCATCAATGGTATATACCTCGCCCTTACAGAGGGCTTCTGTAAATTCAACATTATAAGTAGGCAAGATAGTAAGATGGGTAGTTACAATGCTATCGCATAAATAGCTGCTAAGCAGACTATCCAGATATATGCCGGGTGTAGAATAGCTATGTCCGGCGATCGTATAAACATCGCCATCGCAGATAGATACCGGATGGGTGATATGATAGGATTCCTGGATACTTAGCTGAATATGCACGATGCTATCGCAGCCAGCTGCACTGAGGAGGGTATCTGCATAAGTACCGGCCATAGAATAGCTATGTCCATTTACATTATAAGTATCTCCCTCACAAATCTCCTGAAAAAGAATGATAGGGGTATGGCCTTGTATATGTAAAGCAGTATAGATCATACCCATACATCCCTGATTAGAAATATAAGTGTGTGTATAGCTGCCTTCTGCGTAGAGGGTATCGTTTTCTACTACTAATAAATCGCCGGTGCATAGCCAATATTCCTGAGTGAGCGTATCTGCATAGTGCAGCGTGAGCTCCAGATTTATGAGACTGTCACATCCACTGATAGAGGTATATGCTAGGGTATAGATTCCCGCTTCCGTATATTCCACTCCATCCACCAAATATTGCTCACCAGCACAAAGACTTATGGGTATGGATGTATTATAAACCGGGAATACCTGCAAGGTAGTGACTACTATGCTATCGCATCCGGTGATGCTAGTGAGGGTATCTGTATATATACCTGGTGTGCTGTATTCGCTGGAGCCTATTAGATAAGATGTATCTTCACAGATGCTTATGGCATTCGCTATAGTTACCGAACTGCAAGGATGACAATCGCCATTATCAAACAGGATCTGCCAATAGAGCAATGTGCCACTATTTTCCTGCTCATCATCATAGAGCTGGAGTTGCCAGCTCCCATTAGATGAGGATCCATCCAGTAAACTAAAGGGCTGCACCGGCGCAAAGGATCCTCCGCTGCTTCCTCCATAAGTAGATAGATCGTCTCCGGCAGGGGTGAAGCAAAATAGCTGTGAAGCACCCACATTGCCTAGGTCTTGTAATCCCGCGGTAAAACTATCTGCCAGCAGGATGCACATATCATCAGGGCTGCAAAGGGTTATATGAAGATCGCTGAGATCTGTATGCACTAGATAGAGGCATACTTCTTCTATGGCAGTGCCACTGCCTATATTGCCGGCCGAGCCGCTATTAGAGATATAACTGCTCACACCCAATAATGATTGGCCACCTATGATATCCAGATCAAAATCATTTTCACAGGGAGCGGGGATTATATTGCCCAAAAAATTCCAGGTGCACTGGTCGCCGGCATACCCATCTGTAAAGAGATAATAATCGCCAGCCGGAAGATTCTGAAGATCAAAAGTGGAAGTGCCGGTAGCTACCATACAGGTTATAAAATCTTCATCTCCTAGATCGCAGGTCTGGTGATTAGTCCAGATGCCCATCTGCAACTGATCTGACGCTGCCGCACCATTGCCTCCATCTACACAATCTATATTATAAACAATGATTTCTACATCCTGCTGCACTGGATTATTAAAGCTATACCATACACCATTTTGGTTTCCGCTCCAGCTACCGCCCGGACATTCTTCTCCAAAATTATTGGGTGCCCAGCTATCCGGTTCGCCCGTATCATTCGCACCATAATTAGAGGCAGTGCCTACCAGCGGAAGGGCACAGTCGCACTGGTCATTTACCATTACCTGATCTGTACTTATATAATCTAGGGCGAGACTGAAATCGTAGCAGCCGAAAGTGGCGATGTCTATGATAAAATAATAAGTGATAGCCGCAGTGATACTTATCTTTTTATCCGCTATGATACCCTGAGAATTAGCTGTGAAGTCCTCTATGCATCCGCTGCCGCATAGGGTACTGTAATAAAGGCGAAATGACGGAGTACCCGTGGCATTTATATAGAGACACTGATTAAACAGTGATGTAAATGAAAACACCATATCCTCACCCTGCATATCACTTTCGCCACAGAGACCCGCAAAATCATTGCCCATGCCGCAGGTGCTGCCTATATAGATGTACGGTATATGTGGGATGATAATGGGGTTCATACAATTAGCACCCGGCTGGGCACATAGCTGCCTCAGGCTGCAAGCTATACAAAAAATCACCACTACACTCAGCATAATTTGGCGAAAGAAGGATGGAAATTTTTTAATCATTCGAAACGGATAAAAAACAACTAATCAGGAGGATATCTATACTGAATAAAACCATTCGCTTGCAGTACTTCATATCACTTATACAAATAGTAATGAAGAAACAGACTTACTACAAGAGGGCAGGCAAAATCAGCGACAATTTAAAAAAATTATACACCTACGCGCTACTTGCTATCCAAAAACTTTCTATCATTACCTCGAATAATGATAGGTCTCCCTCACTTTTTTATAACAGGACCTACTTATTTAAGTAATAATAACCTCAAAGATAAGACATTTTTCTTTCTTCTTCTTCTTCTCTGTCTCTTACGCACCGCTCTTATGTCTAAAAGGATGGCTGATATAGGGGCCTACCTTGCGATAGGGGCTGCAGTGGATATCCTTTATGCGACAGCGGAGCATAAAGATAGAAACGAAAGACCCGGGCCGTAGGCATCGCCCTCCCTATTACTATAAACAAAGAGAAATCCCCTCAATGATTTAGTACTATTAATAGAATCTAATATTCTGTGAAATGGAAACCAGACCGGAAGACAAAAGTGTAGCAAAAGTATGGAGGACACTGTATTAAACTGATCAATCAAACATTATATTCACACAACACTGTGAAAACCAATTATTTGCATTTCTATATTGGCAAAAATGAGGTTTTAAGAGATGCCCCTATAGATGCTTAGGATAGTGACAATAAACCATTATATAAAAAAGCTTGCTGGGTATATCCGGATAAGCTTGTGTATTTTTGCGGTCTTCACTACAATATGCCCCAAACATTTCAAAACCGAGATCTCGCCTGGCTATCCTTTAATGAAAGAGTACTGCAGGAGGCAGAAGATAAAACCGTACCGCTGCTGGAACGCCTCAAATTTCTGGGTATATTTTCTAATAACCAGGATGAATTTTATCGTGTACGGGTAGCCACCCTGCGCCGTATGAAATCTATGGAAGAAAAGGCTATAAAACTACTGGGAGCTAGGCCCAGTCTAGTGCTGGAGCGAATAAATAAAAAAGCATTGAAACTGCAAACCCGATTTGATAAGGCCTATGAGCAAATCATAAAAGAGCTGGGCAAAGAAAACATATATATCCTAGACGAGAAAAAGCTAGACAAGGAGCAAAAACAATTTGTTATCAGTTTTTTTCGTGAAAAAGTGAGGCCGGCCATTCATCCCCTGATGCTGAGCCATCGCATAGATCCCCAGTCGCTGCGCGATCGCGAACTATACCTGGCAGTGTGGATGAGCAAAAAAGAAAAGTCCGCCTCTGCATACGCTATTATACATATACCCACTAATATCCTTCCTCGCTTTGTAGTACTGCCGGAGAAAAACAATAAAAAATATATAATCTTGTTAGATGATGTGATACGTCTAAATCTATCGGAAGTATTTACAATCTTTGACTTTACTAACTTTCTGGCCTATGCCATAAAAGTAACGCGCGATGCAGAGTTAGATATAGACAATGATATCTCGCAGAGTTTTGTAAGTCTGCTACAGGAGGGCTTAGAAAAACGCAAGACTGGGCAAGCACTGCGTTTTGTATATGACGAAAAGATGCCTCACTCCTTTAGAGATGCCCTGCTAAAAATCCTGCGGTTAGAAAACCAGCAGGGTGCCGTGATCCCGGGGGCACGCTACCATAATTTCCGCGATTTTATTCACTTTCCGGATCTGGGACGGAGCGATCTTAAGCAACCCTGGCTCCAGCCTTCTATACACCCGCAGCTCACGGATAAAACCCGCCTTTTTCCTGAAATAAAGAAAAAAGACCACCTCCTTTCTTATCCCTATCAATCCTTTATAACCCAGCTGGATTTTTTGCGTGAAGCCGCCTTAGATCCGGCGGTTACACAGGTTTATATGACACTGTATCGGCTAGCGAAAAACTCTCAGATCATAAATGCCCTTATAAATGCTGCCAGAAATGGAAAACAGGTGATGGTAGTATTAGAACTACGTGCCAGATTTGATGAAGAAGCAAATATACTGTGGAGTAAATTACTTCAGGATGAAGGTGTAAAGGTAATACACGGTGTAGAAGACCTAAAGGTACACGCCAAACTCATTCTTATAACCAGAAAAGAACACAATGCAGAAATGGATTATGCCGCTATAGGTTCGGGTAATTTTAATGAGGAAACAGCGCAGTTTTATACCGACCACACTTTATTTACTTCCAAACCGGCAATAACCTCGGAGGTGAAAAAATTATTCCTCTTTTTTCAGAAAAACTATATATCACAGAAATACAAGACACTGCTGGTAGCACCCTTTAATATGCGAGCGCGAATAGATATGCTCATAAAAAAAGAAATAGAAATGGTACGCACTGGCAAAGAAGCTTTTATCTATTTTAAGCTCAATAATCTGATGGATCGCAAACTTGCCAATAGCCTGTATAAAGCCTCTCAAGCCGGCGTAATCATAAAGCTCATCGTGCGGGGTGCCTGCTGTATTATACCCGGCCAAAAAAATATGAGTGAAAACATAGAAGCCATAAGCATAGTAGATAATTTGCTGGAACATAGCCGCCTGTTTATCTTTGGCAATGGGGGGGATGCTAGGATATATCTGGGATCTTCTGACCTGATGGTACGCAATCTGGATTATCGAATAGAGGTACTCTGCCCCGTTTCTGATGCCGACTGCAAAGCCTCTCTCCTGCGCCAATTTGAGCTATACTGGGCCGATCATCGTAAAGCCAGAATCTGGGATAAAATGATGACCAATAGTTACCGAGCTGAAGACAAAAACTATTTGCCATCGCAGCTTTGTGTATCCCAATATTTTAATAAACTAGCCGAAATGGCTATATCAAAAAAGTCCAATAAAAAGTGAAATTAGCTGCGATAGATATAGGCTCCAATGCCGTGAGACTACTTCTGGCTCAAGTGTTTGAAAATGATGAAGGTGAAGTAGAAGTAAATAAAGATACCCTGCTGCGTATGCCTATAAGACTAGGCGAGGAAGCTTTTACAGATGGAAATATCTCCGATCATAAATTAGAAATGCTCACCCAATCTATGCTGGCCTTCCAACTCATTATGAATGTACACGACGTAAAAAATTATAGAGCTTGTGCCACCTCCGCTATGCGAGAGGCTAGCAATAGTGATTTTATCGTAAATCATATAAAAAAACAAACGGGTATAGCTATAGAGGTCATAAGGGGATTAGAAGAATCTGAACTGGTATTTGCCGCCTTCTCTGAACAACTATCGCACGACAAAGGACACGCATATCTCACCATAGATGTGGGAGGAGGAAGCACGGAAACCCTTCTATACTATAATGGCGAAGTAGTGGACGAATATAGCTGGGATATAGGCACACTGCGGCTCCTCAATGATCAGGTGACGGAGGCTACCTGGAATGATATGAAAAAATGGCTGCGCAAAGTCACTACCCCTTTTCGAGTAGTATATGGTGTGGGATCCGGTGGAAACATAATAAAAATAAAAAATCTCTATACCAAGCCCGGAAAAAAATATATTCCCTCCTCTATGCTACCCCTAGCTTATAAACATCTAAGCAGCTTTACTATCTATGAGCGCATAAAACAATTAGGTCTAAAACCGGACCGTGCTGATGTAATAATTCCCGCCACTAAGATCTATTTGAATGTATGCCAATGGGCTAAAATAAATAAGATATTTGTACCACAGTTGGGCCTGTCCGATGGCATTATAAACCATCTGTATGAAACCCATTATCTCCACCGCTAACCGCCAATAAGCTAATAAGATTGTTCGCTGCTGACTTTGTATATCTGCGATGATAATAATAACATAATATAAATCAAGGGCGATTTGTTTTTCAAGCTGAGCACACAAAGAAAGAGAGAACCTTTGCGTGAAACCCTTTGCGCCCTTTGCGTGAAACCATTCAACGTGATTATATTATAAATCAAGAGTGATTTTTTTTTCACGCAGAGCACGCAAAGAACGCGCAAAGCACGCAAAGAATAAAAAAACCATTGCGT
>Ga0114938_1000464_pt1 | contig 30593 bp, 8 predicted proteins | sample AshMeaBigSpring_FD_88675 | JGI IMG/M metagenome (GOLD analysis project Ga0114938, IMG submission 88675) | Groundwater microbial communities from Big Spring, Nevada to study Microbial Dark Matter (Phase II) - Ash Meadows Big Spring | ecosystem: Environmental > Aquatic > Deep subsurface >... | reverse complement strand
TGCATAACTAGCAATAATTGCTAAAGGTTGTATACCCAATGCATCTGCTTTTTCTTTGCTCATTAATACAACAGCAGCAGCACCATCATTCATAGTGCTTGCATTGGCAGCCGTAACAGTTCCATCTTTTATAAATGCAGGCTTTAAGCTAGCAATTTTATCAAACTTAACATTGTAAGGTTCTTCATCTTTTGAGATAACAATGGTAGTTCCATTTTTTTGAGGAATTTCAACAGGCACAATTTCAGCATCAAACCAACCTTTTTCAATAGCAGTTTGACTTCTTTTATAGCTTTCAATAGCAAATGCATCTTGATCTTCTCTAGAAATATTACATTCTTTAGCACATAATTCAGCAGCATTTCCCATGGCTTTTCCATCGTACACATCTGTTAATCCATCTTTTGCTAAACCATCTAAAAAACTCACATCACCATATTTATTTCCCCAACGCATTTTAGTAGCGTAAAATGGCACATTACTCATACTTTCCATGCCACCTGCAACCACCACATCAGCATCACCTAACAAAATGCTTTGTGCACCTTGTGCAATGGCTTTCATGCCGCTTGCACAAACTTTATTTACCGTTGTACATATAACTTTATTCGGCAAACCGGCAAACTTAGCCGCTTGACGAGCAGGTGCTTGTCCTAAACCAGCTTGAATTACACACCCCATCAATACTTCATCAATTTCTTCAAGTGAAATTCCTGATTTTTCAACAGCTGCTTTAATGGCAATTGCTCCCAATTGAGTAGCAGAAAAATCTTTTAAGCATCCACCAAAACTTCCAATGGGTGTTCTTACAGCAGCAACTATATATACTGTTTTTGAATTCATTGTTTTACAATTAGAAAACAAATATAAGTGAATGAAACTAACATCTGTTAGCATTATAATATTTTATAAATAGCATTTCTAATAAAAATGAAAAGTTTGGCAATTGATTTGCCTATATAATTGGTTGAACATAGTTTTATGCACTTTACACAATAATGTTATGATGGGTAGATTTTGTTTTCAGCTTTTTGCATTTTTAGTTATTGCTTTTCAATTGCAAGCACAAACAGTTACAGGTAAATGGTATGGTTTGGGAATTGTAAAAAACATGGATGGAAACAATAACTACATGACTGAACTTTCATTAGTTCAGAAAGGAAAATTGGTAACAGGCACTATGAACTATTATTTTAGAGATAGTTTATTTAGCAATGCAGTTGAAGGAACCTTTAATGCAAATACCAGAAAATTATCTCTAAAAAAACAACCCATCATTTTTTTCAAATCTTCTAACACAAAAATTGGGATTGATTGTCCATCTTTTGCCGAATTCACATTGAGGGTTTCAAAAGTAAATTCAATATTAAGTGGAATCATGTTTACAGATGATGATTACAAATACACTTGTCCTGAAATAAATTTTAGTTTGAAAAAGAATGAAGACACAACAATCCAATCTTTAGAAACATTTAAAGAACAAGTAAGTGAAGAAAAGACTGAGGGAAAAAATACAACTGTTAACCAAAAAATTGCGACTAATGATGTTGAAGAAGCATTTAATAAAAGAGCACAAGAAATATTTACAGAAATTGAAGTAGAAGAATCTACTTTAAAAATTGAAGTATACGATAACGGTGCAATTGATTACGATTCAGTTTCGTTATTCCTAAATCAAAAAGAAATTATTCCGAAAAGTATGCTACACTTTAATGCTCTTTCAACAACGATACAGTTAGACACAAATGCAGCCTACAACGAACTAAGTATGTTTGCTCACAACGAAGGAGAAGTTGCCCCTAACACAGCCGTACTCATTTTATATGATGGAAAGAAAAGACATGAAATTGTACTCAGTAGCGATATGAAAAAAAATGCTACCATTAAACTGCTATATAAAAAGAAACCATAAAATGAGCACTTTTTTTAATTGATAAATATTCAACAATATTTTTCAAAAAAAATACTGTTTTCTTAAAATAACATACTATTATTTAGCATAAAGTATAGATTTTAAGCAATCATTGCTTTACTAGATTAAATATTTTGAAATACAACAAAAAAGAGTTTACTTTATTTGTTTACAACGCTTGCCTCGAACTCAAACAATTCAATTGATTATTGTATGGCTATACGTGTTGCTATTCGTCACAAAACAGTTTATAAGTACGACAGATTGGTGTCTTTATCACCACACATTTTTCGATTAAGACCAGCCGTTCATTCAAGAACGCCAATTGAGGCTTATACCTTTAAAATTTCACCCAAAAATCATTTCATCAATTGGCAACAAGATCCGTTTGGAAATTACCAAGCAAGGGTTGTTTTTCCTGAAAAAACCGATCATTTATCTATTGATGTAGAAGTAATTGCCAATATGGTGGTGATTAATCCATTTGATTTTTTTGTGGAAGAATACGCTGAAAAATATCCATTTAAATATGCTCATCAACTTCAAAAAGAACTCATTCCATACTTTGAAATAAAAGATGATGGACCACTTTTAAAAGAATGGATTGCTGGTTTAGAAATTCCAAAAGATTTTGGCATCAACGATTTTTTAGTTTTTTTAAATCAAAAACTGAACAAAGACATTAACTACAGCATTCGTATGGAACCTGGTGTGCAAACTTGTGAGGAGACGCTGGGCAAAGCATTGGGTTCTTGTAGAGATAGTGCATGGTTATTGGTACAAATTCTAAGGCATTTAGGCTTAGCAGCTCGTTTTGTTTCGGGTTATTTAGTACAGCTTACAGCAGATATAAAATCGTTAGATGGCCCTTCTGGTCCTGAAGCAGATTTTACAGATTTACATGCATGGTGTGAAGTATATGTGCCTGGTGCAGGTTGGATAGGTTTAGACCCTACTTCTGGTTTATTTGCAGGTGAAGGACATATTCCTTTGGCTTGTACTCCTGATTATGTAAGTGCAGCACCCGTTGTAGGTGCAAGTGATATTTGCGAAACCACTTTTGAGTTTGAAAATACGGTTACAAGAATTCATGAAGACCCAAGAGTTACCAAACCTTATTCAGAAGAACAATGGGCTTCAATTGTAGCTACAGGATATAAAGTAGATGAAGATTTAGAACAAGGAGATGTACGCATGACAATGGGTGGAGAACCCACTTTTGTTTCGATTGATGATATGGAATCGGCACAATGGAATACAGCAGCTGATGGTGAACACAAAAGAGCTTTATCACATGAATTAATATTTAGACTAAGAGAACAATTTGGCCCAAATGGTATGTTACATTATGGTCAGGGAAAATGGTATCCTGGTGAACCTTTACCTCGTTGGCAATATGGATTGTTTTGGCGAAAAGATGGATTTCCTATTTGGAAGAATAAAGCCTTAATGGCTTTAGAAAATCATCCCAAAAAATACACTTCAAAAGATGCCGAAAATTTTGCTAAAGAACTAGCTAAACGATTGGCTGTAAGTGAAGAAAACGTAACACCCGCTTATGAAGATGTATTTTATTTTTTATGGACAGAAGAAAAAATTCCTATAAATATTGATCCATTAAAAGCCAATTTAAAAGATAGTATTGAAAGAAGAACATTGGCTCAATTACTTGAAAATGGGTTAGATACACCAGCAGGTTATGTATTGCCATTAGAATGGAATTTTTGGAACAACAAATGGAGAAGCTGTAAATGGCAATTAAGTAGAAACTATTTGTTTTTAATGCCAGGCAACTCTCCTATTGGCTTGCGTTTACCATTAAAATCGTTACCAGTTGTTGCCAAAGACAAAGAGCCACAAATTGTAGAAAGAAGTTTGTTTGAAGAAGTGCCACCATTAGAAAACTATCATGCAAATATTGTTAGTAGATATGGCTTAATTTCTGAACATCCGGCTCCACCACAAAGAATTGCAGAACAAACACCAAGTAATTCTACCCAAAATTTATCTGAACAAAAGAAAAAAGAATTGGCCGCTAAGGAAAAACTAGCTGCTAAACAAAAAGAAGAAGAACCAGAAACAAAACCTCTTTTTGATGTTGATACTATTAAAACATCGTTGTGTATAGAAGCTAGAGATGGAATTATTTACATTTTTATTCCGCCAGTTTCGTATGTAGAACACTATTTAGATTTAGTAGCATCTATTGAAGCAGCTGCTGAACAATTACAAATTCCTATACGTATAGAAGGCTACGAACCACCTAGAGACAATAGAATGGAAAGATTGGTGGTTTCTCCAGATCCTGGTGTAATTGAGGTAAATATTCATCCATCTAAAAATTGGAAAGAACTACTTTACAATATTGATACCTTATATGAACAAGCCTATTTATCTAGACTTGGTACAGAAAAATTTATGTTGGATGGAAGACACACAGGCACAGGTGGGGGCAATCACATAACTATTGGTGGGGCTACACCAAGTGATAGTCCATTACTGAGAAGACCAGATGTTTTACGTAGTTTAATTACCTATTGGCAGCATCATCCAGGATTATCGTATTTATTCTCAGGTGCATTTATTGGACCAACTAGTCAAGCTCCTCGTATTGATGAAGGTAGAGACGAAAAACTCTACGAAATGGAAATTGCATTTAGCCAAATTCCAGAAAATGGTTTCGTTCCATTTTGGTTGGTAGATCGTTTATTTAGGCATTTATTAACCGATATTACTGGCAATACACACAGAGCAGAATTTTGTATAGATAAATTATTTTCACCCGATTCGTCAAGTGGCCGTTTAGGAATTTTAGAATTTAGAGCATTTGACATGCCACCACATAAACAGATGAGTTTGGTGCAAATGCTGTTGATTAGAGCCTTGGTGGCTTGGTTTTGGAATAAACCTTACAAGCATAACTTAGTTAGATGGGGAACAGAATTACATGATAAATTTATGTTGTCGCACTACGTTCAACAAGATTTGAAAGAAGTAGTAAACGATTTAAATAGTGCTGATTATGCATTTGATATTAGTTGGTTTGCACCATTTTTCGAATTCAGATTTCCACATTATGGTTCTATTCAAGTGCAAGGAATTCATTTAGAAATTAGAATGGGTATTGAACCTTGGCATGTATTGGGTGAAGAAATGAGCAGTAGTGGAACAGCCAGATTTGTAGATTCTTCTTTAGAAAGAATTCAAGTGAAACTAACCGGCATGAATGATAGCAGATATGCTTTATTGTGTAATTGTGCTAGAGTTCCGCTAAGAGCTACAGATATTAAAGGCGAATATGTTAGTGGAATACGTTACAGAGCTTGGCAACCACCAAGTGCATTACACCCTACAATTGGCGTTGATACACCATTGGTTTTTGATATTGTAGATACATGGAATGGAAAAAGCATTGGTGGTTGCACTTATTATGTAGCTCATCCTGGAGGAAGAAATTACGATTCATTTCCTATCAATAGCTATGAAGCAGAATCGAGAAGAGTGAGCCGTTTTTGGGATCAAGGACATACACCTGAAGTTATTCAACCAAAAGTTCCAATGCTATCATTTGTAGAACATTTTATTGAACAAAACAGAGCTCCTTTTGTGTGCGATGCACCACCTTTGGAGATAAACAAAGAATATCCTGCAACATTAGATTTAAGACAAAATTGGAAGAAGAAATAAATAAAAACAAGGTGTATACATTTTTCGTACTCACCTTGTTTTAAACTTTATTGATGGTTCATTTAATAATATGGAAAACAGTATTTTACTAGTGTATCTAAAGGAGTAGCTATTTTATTTTATGCATAAATTAAAATAGCTGATTTTTCTATAATTATATTTAGTACCGCAAAATATTTGATATTTTAATTGGCTCATTATGTCTTTTACTTGACAGCTGCCAAACAAAACTAAGCTCTAAACTACTTACGGAATTGTAAGCAGTCTTTACTTCGCTAGTCACAATATCATAAGTAAAGCCAATTAACCATCTATTGGCTTGCAAGGCAACATATGGATAAATTGCATCGCCAACTCTTAGAAACGCACCAACATTAAAACTAGCCAACGTTTCATCACCTACAATACCTACTTTGCATATCGCACCGGCTGTGTATACAGTATTTTCACCCTGATAATCTGCTATACCTGTAAAATGTAACTGATCCTTTTTATTAGCACCAATCGATTTAAAATATTGAACTTGTAAGCTTGTTCTTGGGCTGATAGGATAGTTGGTGTTATTATAAGCACCTTCTACAGGTCGATTTGCATGAAAATAACCCACACCTACTAAATAACCCCAATGATCAGTGGTTTTACTAAAGTTAATACCAGCATTAACATCCACATATCGATTTTTTTGAACGACTATAAAATCATTTGCTGGTAAACTTCGTTGAAATCCCATACTCCCAAATTGGTTCTGAAACTGAAATTTACTTGCATCTAAGATTCTGTTTGCAAAATGCATGGATATCCCTAAACCTAATTGTGTTGTCCCTTTTCTATCAAATGTTTTATTATATGCAGCTGAGATACCTACAAAATTATTTTTAAGTAACCCATTATTACTTCCATCACTTAACACCATCAACCCAACTCCTAACTCATCTTTTCCTGTCCGACCTGATGCGATTCGTTTTTCAACAGCGGCGGTCATTGTGTTGTAAGGACTTACAGATGATCCCCACCACTGGCTTCTGGCATTACCGCTAATGCGTACATCGGCTACTCCTTTTCCTATAAACGAGGGATTGATGGTGGCGGGTGACGTGAAGTATTGTGAAAACTTCGGATCTTGAGCCTGAATGCCTTGGCTTATTGCTACTGCTAATAGCAAAATACCTAGTCGACTGCTTTGAGTGATGATTGTTTGCATATTGATTGTTTGATGCATATTGGTCTTTAGTCTTTGGCTAAAGGTTTTTGGCTTTTCATGTTTAACCTTTCAACTTATCACTTATCACTTTTCAACCTTTACCCAAAGACCTTTTACCTTTTATTTTTTTACTTTTTGCTTTTACCTTAATAAGGTTACCGTTCCTTCTTTGTACACAGTATTACCATACTTGTCTATTGCTAATACATTCCACACATAGGTTTCTAATGGTTGTAACTGCCCATTGAATGTGCCATCCCAACCTGCATTTATATTGTCTGTCTCAAATAGCTTTTTACCATTTCTATTGAATATCCTAAAGTATTTTAACTCTCTTATGCCTACCGGAATAATCAATAATCGATCATTATTACCGTCTCCGTTGGGTGAAAATACATTTGGCACAAATACCGTATTGGCTTCTTGTACTCTTACAAGTATACTATCTACTGTTACACAACCTGATGGTACTCGGATGGTTATTCTATAATCTTGCTCACTATTTAAACTTACCGTTGGATTGCTGATGAATGGATTGCTTATGCCTATAGACGGTGTCCACGTGTATTGCGTTCCAAACGTTCTGGCTTGTAAGGACGTATTGTCGCCCAAGGCTACGTCTACTGTCGCTAATCTGGTAGCAGCTCTAGGAGATTCTACTGGTATTACTCTGGTAATGCTATCGGCCAAAGTAGGGCAGGCTATGCTTTGTACTCGCAATTGCATGCTATACGTATTGGCTGCTGTATACGTAACACTGGCATTGGTTGTGGTTAGTCTATTGCCCACATTATCGCTCCACGCATAACTTACTGCTCCACTATTGTTTACCGTACTTTGATTACTAAAGTTTATGGCTCGGTTGGTACAATAACTATCGAAACTAAAGTTGGCTACTGGCTGTACCAATTGCGTAATGCTTAATGCATTACTTGAGGTGGCTGTACAACCTTGTGCCGTGGTGGCCGTTGCTGTATAACTACCTGCTTGGGTGGCGGTGAATGTTGCACTATTGGCTCCACTTATCAACGTATTGTTTCGGAACCACTGATAAGTTGCTCCTCCACTAGCCGTTAGGGTTAAACTGGCCGTGGCTCCACAAATAAAGTTGCTTGGTGCAATTACCGTAAAGTTGGGCAGCGGATTCACTGTAAACTGTCCGTTTACATACACAATATTGTAATTAATTAATCCAGTGCCTACTGCATTGCTGGGTATGATGCTATAGTTGCCTGCTGCTGTACCAATGGCTGACCCTATACTGCTGAGTGTTACTGCTGTTACCGTATTGCCATTAACTAATCCAACAGTCGTAAACTGTGTATTACCTATGGTAAATGTTACGCCCTGACATTTTACTTGGTTACTCGCTGTAATCGTTAATGTGGCCGGAGTGACGGTTAACGTTCCATCTGTGTAACTAATGTTATAATTACTCAATCCTGTTCCCGTTGCACCCGATGGCACAATATTGTATGTACCCACGTTGGCAGTGGCTGGGCTGCCTGCACTGCTTAATGTTACTGCTGTTACCGTGTTACCATTTACTAAACCAGTGGCAGTAAACGCTGTGCTGCCTAAATTGGCTACTATACCGTATACTTTGCTGGTATTATTCGCTGTAATTACCAAGGCCGCTTGTGTTACCGTTAAGGTTCCATCTGTGTAACTAATGCTGTAGTTACTTAATCCTGTACCTACCGCTGCACTTGCTACTATTGGGTAAGTACCCACGTTGGCACTTGCTGGGCTTCCGGTGCTGCTCAAGCTTACTGCTGTTACCGTGTTACCATTTATTAAACCAGTGGCAGTAAACGCTGTGCTGCCTAAATTGGCTACTGTACTGTATACTTTATTGGCGTTGCTGGCGGTAATCGTTAATACGGCTGGAGTGACGGTTAAGGTTCCATCTGTGTAACTAATGTTATAATTACTCAATCCTGTTCCCGTTGCACTCGATGGTACAATATTGTATGTTCCCACATTCGCTGTTGCTGGGCTACCTGTGCTTGTTAAACTTACCGTGGTGATGGCATCGCCATTGACTAAGCCGTTGGTGGTATAGTTGCTTAATGTTGCTACTGCACCATATACTTTATTAGCGTTGCTGGCGGTAATTGTTAAAGCTGCTGGGGTTACGGTACTGCTTACTGTTGCTACATTTTGTGTTGTTGCACCTGTGCTGCTGCACAAAATATTGCCACTATAAGTGCCAACAGTTGTTGTTGCTGCTAATCGCACAAAAATAGTAGTTGATGCAACGGTACCACTATTAGGTGTTATGGTTATGCTTGATGCATAGCCACTTGTTGCATTAGTTGATACTTGAAAACCAGTTGGTGCTGCTATTATTAAATTATCAGTTAATCCAATTGCACTTACCGCAAAGCTTGTTGTAGCAGATGCAGTTCCGTAAGTAGTATTTACGGCCGTTAAAGTACCAGCAGTTGTAATATTAATGGCTGGCAATAATGTAACGGTAAATGTATTGTTGGTGCTTACACATCCTGTTGTACTATTGGTTACAGTTAAGTTAAAATTATATGTACCTGCATTACTGTTTATCGGGATTGGTACTGTTAGAGGACTACTACTTAATGCAGCGTTGGTGATTGGCGTAAAGCCAGGCATGGCTCCTGGTGTACCTGTAGTAATACTGTATCCATTGGCATTTCCTGTAGTGCTGGTATAAGGTAAACTAAAGCTAGCTACATTATTCAATATGGTAGCAACTGAACCTAAATTAATTGTTGGTAGGGCATTTACTACAACAACAGTAGCAGAAGACGTTGCTGAACAACCATTTGCATTGGTTACAGTAACTGTATAACTACCTGCTGTTGAAACAGTAATTGATTGTGTAGCAGCTCCTGTACTCCATAAATACGTACTTCCAGCACTAGCAGTTAGTGTTACAGAACCACCTTGACATAAAGTGGTAGAACCATTTGCCGTAATAGTTGGAGTTGGTAATGGATTAACAGTAACAGTTACAGTATTAGCCAATTGCAAATTGCATGCAAGAGTTCCAGCACTTACTCTTCCTGAAACCCAAGCCGTATTTACATTCATATTAACAAGTGTTCCATTGTTGTTACCACCTGCAGCATCAGTTAAAGTAGTACTTCCAGTACCATCACTAAATGTATACAAACCAATTAATCCTGTTTCGGTACCTGCAAAAGTGGTATTGATTGAATTTAAAATATTACTTGCAGAACGTTCTACATTCCATACTCTTACTTCATCCATTTTTCCACCAAAAAACCAAGGACCAAAAGCATCGGAATTAGTGCCAATAGTAAAAGGAGAACTTGGATCTGGCGGTATTGCTACAGTAGTGGATGAACCTACTAAAATACCATTCAAATACATTTTTTGACCAGAAGTACTTCCAGTAATGGCAACATGCGACCATGTGTTGAATGGAATACTTGGCCCGGCTATCACAGCATTAAAGCCATTCCACAATTCTAATCTATCATCGGCAATATATAGATTCCACCCGTCTGAAGGTGTTCGTTTTCCAAACACCCATTTATACTGAGCTCCTCCTGTTGGGAAAATCCAACCTTCAACTGTATAGGTGCTTGTATTGAATGCAGCATCATTTGGTATAGAAACGTAATCATCTACACCATCAAATTCTAATGAACCTGCAACGCTTGTTTGAGCAAGTACATTGTATGTTGTAGTTGCTGTAATATTACCTGTATTGAATGTAATGGCTGAACCTGTTCCTGTAATTGGACCTGCAACTATTGCATTATTGGCGTTGTTTCTTAATGTGTAATTTATGCCAACTTCTGTTGATGCTAACGAAATAATTGACGAATTATTACTACAAACAATTGCAGGATTAGCGGAAACTGTTTGGTTATTAATTGTTGTAACAGCACCTGATACCGCAATTAAATTGGGTGAGGCATTGCTTGTGGCAATAGTAATATTTCCGGCTAAATTACCTGTTGCGATTGCAGCAACACGAACATAAATAGTAGTAGCTGCAACAATATTATTTAATGGAACTAACGAAATACTTGAAGCATAACCTGTTGTAGCACTTGTTGAAACCTCAAAGCCAGTTGGGGCTGTAACAACTACATCGGCTGTTAAATTACTACCACTTACCATAAGGCTTTGATGACTTGATGCTGAACCTCCACAACTACTAAAGGCACTTAAATTTCCATTTACAATAATGGATGGTCCAAAAGATACTAACACTTCTAATCTACTTGTACTTTCTCCGCAAATACCAGCTGGTGTTTGTGTAGCATAGTAGCGGCTTCCATTTACAAGTGGTGTTGATGAAGCTAAGGCAGTGGTACTAGTAGCTGACGCGTACCATTTAATATTTACGCCACTAGTAGTTTGTAAATCTGCAATGGTTGGATTGCTAGTAATAAAGTTTTGTGTTGCACTACCTGTTGGTGCAGGTACAAGCAATACTGTTGTTGGTTCATAAGCTCCTGCACTTGCAGTGGTAAACTGAGGACGAGTTGTTCCAATAATATCCGTAGGTCTTGGATTATTATCTGCAATACCAAATGCACTGCTTCCACAAGAAAGGTTTAATCCATCATCAGATGTTCCCCAAATACCATCATTACCTATTAGGTTACTGGTGTTTACAAAATTTGGATTGGCTGATACATTATTATTTTGACTACTTGTGAAAGTGCTATTGCCTTTTACTACCACAGAATTATTTACATCTATGCCATTTCCGGCCGCTGAAATTTCTGCTCCACCCGAAAAATTTCCCGTATTGTTCCAGAAAATACTATTGGTAATGGTAAACTGTTCTCCCACCATGGCAAATCCATTTGATGATGAGTTTGTTCCTGTTGTGGTATTTCCAAATATGGTGCTATTGATAATTTGACCTCTTGTTTCCCTATTTTCAATAACTCCATAAATAGCTCCACCGCCTTGTACTGCTGTATTATTGGCAATTACACAATTGAACAATCTTAAACTTCCAATTCTATGACTAACAGCCCCACCAAAATTATTTGAACGATTTTGGAAAAATATACAGCTATTATAAGTTGAGTTTCCGTAAAAATGGAAGGTTGCCCCACCTAAAAAACCTGAATTATTGGCTCTAAATACGTTGTTGTTAAATGTTGCCGTTACCTTATAACTATAAACTGCTCCCGAATAATTACCCGAAGTGTTATTGGTGAATGCACAATTATTGAAGGCAATATTAGATGGATTAAAATCGTCGGAGGCATTAATAATGGCTCCCCCATCGGATGTACATCTATTTAAAGTGAACGTGAGGTTACTAAATATATTGTTTCCATATACATTGTACATACCACCGCCTGAACTGCTAAAGATTGGATAGTTTGAAAAACTAAAATCGCCACCATTAGTAGCATTACCACCTCGTATGGTAAACCCATCTACTATTGTTGCTGCACTTAATCTAAAGGCAAATACCACATGGTACACGTTATCATCGTAATTAGCAAAATTGGCTCCATCATTGTTATTCAAATCGCCACTTAAAATGGTTGCATTGGTAGTTATATTTCTTTGATTGAGTGTGGTTTCATTTCCATTAAACCCTCCATATAGCATTACACTGTCCTTTAAGAAGAAGGTTCTTGTTCTTGGTGCACCGATTGCTGTATTACCATTTACATCTCTTGTTGGCAAATAAGTACCACCAGCAACCCATATGGTATCTAGTTTTGATGCTCCATTAATAATACCTTGTAAATCGGAGCTAGCATTGTTCCAACTACTTCCATCGCCTAATCCTGATGATGCTGTTTTTACATACCATTTTTGTGGTGGTGCTTGTGTTACTGTTATGGTAAATGGTACTGCAGCACTTATACAACCTGTTGTACTATTACGAACCGTTACATTGAAATTGTAAATACCTGCTCGACTTCTAGGAATCGTTATTGTAATAGGACTACTTGACAAACTAACATTATTTAAAGCGGTAAATCCAGATAAAGAAGGGATACCTGTGGTTATGCTATATTGATCTGGATTATTGGTTACTGCTGTAAAAGGAACTACATAACTTGTAGCGGCACTATTAATATTATTAATAACTCCAACACTAATTGTTGGATTGTTATTTACTGTAATTGCTGGTGTAGCTGCTGATACACAACCTGTTGTTGTACTAGTAAATACAAATGTGGCTGTTCCAGCTGCTACTCCTGAAACAATACCTGTGTTGCTTACAGTAGCTACTGATGTATTGTCGCTACTCCATACACCTCCACTTGTTGGAGTTAAGGCTGTTGTTGTTCCTATACATATTGACGATACTCCTGTTATACTTACAGTAGGTAACGAATTAACCGTTACTGCTGGTGTAGCTGCTGATGCACAACCTGTTGTTGTACTAGTAAATACAAATGTGGCTGTACCGGATGACACACCTGTAACAACTCCTGCATCGCTTACCCTAGCTACTAATATATTGCTACTACTCCATGTACCACCACTTGTTGGAGATAAAGTTGTTGTAGAACCCACACATATTGCCGCTGCTCCCGTTATACTTACAGTAGGCAGAGAATTAACCGTTACTGCTGGTGTAGCTACCGATGAACAACCTGTGGCTGTATTGGTGAATACAAATGTGGCTGTACCAGCTGCTACTCCTGTTACTATTCCTGCATTACTTACAGTTGCTACCGATGTATTGCTGCTACTCCATACACCTCCACTTATTGGAGACAAGATTGTTGTAGTTCCTATACAAACTGACGTTGATCCTGTTATACTAGATATTGGTAATGCATTTACCGTTCCAACAATTGCAACGTTTCTTGTTGTTGCTCCTATACTTGCTAATGTGATATTGCCGCTAGGTGTACCTGTAGCATTGACAGCTATTCTTACAAAAATATTGGTAGATACAACAGAGCCACTTTCAGGAGTTAATGTAAGGGTATTGCTATATGTTCCATTGCTGCTTGTACTTAATTCAAAGCCTGTTGGAGCGGTTATTACTAAGTTGTTTAAAAGATTGCTGCCACTTACACTGAAACTTTGTGGAGTACTAGCACTTCCATTGCAACTGCTAAAATTATTTAATGTACCGGAAGTACTTATACTAGCATTTACAACCTGAACTGTAAAGGGATTATTGGTGCTTACACAACCTGTTATACTATTGCTGGTGGTAAGATTAAAATTGTAGGTGCCTGCTGAACTAGCTGGAATAGTAACACTTATAGGACTACTGCCTAATGTTTGGTTAGTCACAGAAGCAAATGAAGGCATTGCTGTTGGTGTTCCCGTTGTAATACTGTATTGGTTTGGACTACCAGAAGTTGATGCAAATGGTACAATAAAACTTGTTGCAATAGTTGATACTGTACTTACAGGTGACAAACTGATTGATGGTAGTGGATTTACTGTAACTACTACTGGCGTAGACGATGTTCCTACACAACCATTAAAATCTGTAACCGTTACACTATAACTACCCTGATTACTTGCATTTAGAATACTTGTAGTTGCTCCACCTGACGACCATACATAACTACTGTAAAAAGGTAATAAAGAACTTACCCATACAGACCCATTAATAATAGTTGCATTTCTGCCATTGCCACTTTGGTCGGCAACTGTTAAACCTGAAGATTGATTAAAATTGTAGTACGCTAGTAACCCACTCGCTGTATTAGATATTGGTGAGCCCATTAAAGCTTGTATTTCAGCATTCGTTTTAGGCGTAGACCAGATAGCCAATTCGTCTACCCTTACAATTAAGCTTTCATAAATACCCTGACTGGTCATTCCAAATCTTCCAAAGAAGGTTATATCGTCTGTGAAATTGCTATTAGCTTCTAAATAAACGTGTACCCATTGGTTTTTAGGAATGCTATTCCAAGCTACTGTTTGAGATATACCATTGATATATAACTTGCTCCAAGCACCTGATATACCATCATCACTATTTGCCCAACCACTACCTAAGCCATCTCTTGCATCTACTAAATAACGGAACGGACCTTGTTGTGTGGAAGGTATATTTACCCACACTGAAAACGCTCTTACATTACTTATACTAGGTAATTGTAAACGCTCATCATTTCCTCGCAAACTAATGGCATTGCCTGCAGCTGTTCCTTGAACGGATAGTTCTACGCTAGAACCAGCGCAAATGGTAGTTGAGCCAGACGTATTTATTACAGGATTGGGCAACGCATTTACTACTCCTGTTACCGCAATATTTTGCGTAGTGGCTCCTGCACTTACTAAACTTATATTGCCACTAGGCGTACCTATTGCATTGGCGGCTATTCTTACAAAAATATTGGTTGCATTTACTACTCCACTTACCTGTGTAAGCGTAATGGAATTTGTGTATGTGCCTGTACTTGTAGTACTGATTTCAAAACCACTTGGGGCGGTAATTACTATATTGTTTTGTAAGTTGATACCACTTGTGCTAAAACTTTGTGACGCACTGGTACTACCTGCACAACTATTAAAATTATTCAATGAACCCGTTGTAGAAATAGTAGCATCGGCTACTTGTACCGTAAAATTATTATTGGCACTTATACAACCCGTTGTAGTATTTGTAACCCGTAATGTAAAATTATAATTATTTTGTACACTAGCTGGAATGCTTACTGTTATTGGACTTGTAGATAACGTTGCATTATTAACAGCTACAAAATTTGGCATTGAAGTAGGGGAACCAGTTACAATACTATATTGATTGGGCGACCCAGTTGTATTGGTAAATGGTAAGCTAAAACTATTGGCAGTTGTTCTTATAGATGTAACACTACCCAATGTAATACTAGGCAATGCATTAACTGTTCCACTTACCGCTATGTTTTGTGTGGTATAGCCAGATGTGGCTATTGTAATATTTCCGGTAGGTGAACCGGTAGCATTACTAGCTAGTCTTACATAAACTAAAGTAGCAGCTACATTTCCGCTAACTTGGGTTAATGTAATAGACGACGTAAAACTACCACCACTAGTTGTACTGATTTCAAAACCTGTAGGTGCTGTAATGGTAATATTATTGGTTAATGAATTACCACTTACTGTAAAACTTTGTTCGGCACTTACAGTACCTGCACATGTATTAAAGGCGGTAAGATTTGCCGATACAATTGGACCTGTTTGACCTACAAAAACCCAAGCTGCTCCTAACTGACTATTATCGGCAAAGCCACCAACAACGGCAGTATTACCGTCTGCACTTAATGCTACAGCGGCACCTTGATAAGCAAATCCTATGTTACCTGTTCCTACCAATTTGTTGCCTTGTTGTGCCCAACTAGTATTTGTTCTTCTAAATACCCAAGTAGCCCCTTGGTTATTGTTATCGGTTGATCCGCCAACAATAGCTGTGTTACCGTCGGCACTTATAGATACCGTTCTGCCTTGGCTATTTACACTACCTACACCTCCTGTACCTACTAATTTATTGCCTTGTTGTGTCCATGTTGTACCAGCTCTACTAAATACCCATGCTGCTCCAATACTGCTATTATCGGTATCGGCACCAACAATGGCTGTATTACCATCGGCACTCAATGCTACAGATCTTCCTATACCTGCTGCACCTGTATTACCAGTTGCTACCAATTTATTGCCTTGTTGTGCCCAAGTAGTACCTGTTCTAGTAAACACCCAAACCGCTCCTTGACCGCCATTATCATTGTAACCACCTACCATGGCTGTATTACCATCGGCACTTAAGGCAACTGATATACCTTGAAAAGCGTTACCCGTATTACCTGTTCCTACCAATTTATTGCCTTGTTGTGTCCATGTAGTACCACTTCGTGTAAATACCCATGCTGCTCCTTGATTACCGTTATCATTCAAACCACCCATTAAAGCGGTATTTCCATCGGCACTTAAGGCAACAGAATAGCCTTGAGATGCATTACCCACATTTCCTGTTCCTACTAATTTGTTACCTTGTTGTGTCCATGTAGTACCAGTTCGTGTAAATACCCATGCTGCTCCAATGCTAGAATTATCTACATAGCCACCTACTAATGCTGTATTTCCATCAGCACTCAAGGCAACCGACCATCCTTGAAAAGCATTTCCTACTGCACCAGTACCTACTAATTTATTGCCTTGCTGTGTCCAAGTGCTACCAGTTCTCGTATATATCCATACTGCTCCTTGGAAATTATTGTCTTGATTTCCACCTACAATTGCGGTATTTCCATCGGCACTAATGGCAACTGAATAGCCTTGTTGTGGCGTACTACCGCCACTACCAGTACCTACTAATTTATTGCCTTGCTGAAGACTTGGCGTATTGGGTGCTGTTACGGTAAAATTAGCTGTACTATTACCTGTTCCACAATTGGTGGTTACACTTGCTATACCTGTAGTAGCCGCTGGCATAACCATGGCAACTATTTGTGTGGCTGTACTATTAACAATTATGGCAGAAACACCACCAATATTTACGGTTGAAAGATTATTGAAATTTGTACCTGCTATAGTTACCAAAGTACCAATTGGACCAGCACTTGGGGATATTGAAGTAATGGTAGGTGGTAATGCTACTGTACCACTAACTGCTATGTTTTGTGTGGTTACACCTGTGCTTGCTACTGTAATATTACCAGTGGGTGAATCACTTGCAGTAGCCGATAGCCTAATATAAACAGTAGTTACAGCAACTGAACCACCACTTTGAGTTACTGTAACTGAACCATCAAAACCGCTACCACTTGTTGTACTTACTTCAAACCCTGTTGGTGCTGTGATGGTAATATCATTGGTAAGGTTGCTACCACTTACCGTAAAACTTTGCTCTGCACTTGCAACGCCAATGCAAGAAGAAAATGTAGTTAATGTACTAGTAACTGTTATACTTGGTGGCGGTGAATATACAAACACCCATGCTGCACCTTGATTGGAATTATCAAAAGAGCCACCTACTAAGGCAGTATTTCCATCGGCACTTAAAGCTAGTGAAATGCCTTGACGTGCTGCACCTACATTACCTGTGCCTACTAATTTACTACCTTGTTGTTCCCATGTAGTACCATTTCTTGTAAATACCCATGCAGCTCCTTGATTACCGTTATCAACATATCCCCCAACTATAGCTGTATTACCATCGGCACTTAGTGACGCAGAATATCCTTGTTGAGGAGATGCACCAATACTACCTGTTCCCACTATTTTACCGCCTTGCTGTGCCCAAGAGCTACCTGTACGTGTATATATCCAAATTGCACCTTGGCTATTATTATCTCCATTTCCTCCTACTAAGGCTGTATTACCATCGGCACTAATGGCTACAGATCTTCCTTGACCTGCTGAACCGATATTCCCGGAACCTACCAATTTACTGCCTTGCTGTGTCCAAGTTGTACCGCTCCTGCTAAACACCCATGCAGCACCATTAAAATTATTATCTTGAGCTCCACCTACAATAGCTGTATTTCCATTAGCACTTAAAGCAAGAGATTGGCCTTGGCGTGGGCTACCCACACTACCAGTGCCTACTAACTTATTGCCCTGTTGGCTCCAAGTGGTACCACTTCTTGTAAAAACCCATACAGCACCAACACTTGAGTTATCAAACCATCCTCCTACAATAGCTGTATTTCCATCCGCACTTAAGGCTACTGAATTTCCTTGCGAAGGGTTAGCAATACCACCAGTGCCCACCAATTTATTGCCTTGTTGGCTCCAAGTTGTACCGTTTCGTACAAATACCCATGCCGCCCCATTTTGGTTATTATCTTGTGGTCCTCCTACAATAACTGTATTACCATCAGCACTAATACCAACAGAATAGCCCTGAGTTGCATTACCCACATTTCCTGTTCCTACTAACTTATTGCCCTGTTGACTCCAAGTATTACCCGTTCTTACAAATACCCAAGCTGCACCTTGACCACCATTGTCGTTCAAACCTCCTAACACAGCTGTATTACCATCTGCACTAATAGCTACAGACCAGCCTTGGCTTGCCGTACCTGTATTATTTGTACCTACCAATTTATTACCTTGTTGTGTGTTGAGTGCAGGTATTGTTGCAATAGTAAAATTGCCAATACTATTGCCTGTTCCACCAATTGTTGTTACACTTACTACACCTGTTGTTGCACCAGGCATCACCATGGCAACAATTGTATTTCCATTATTACTAATAGGTATAGCTGCCACGCCACCAATAGTTAATGCTGTTTGGTTGCTTAAATTAGAGCCAGTGATAGTTACTAAGCTACCTACTGAACCAGATGTAGGTGAAATAGAAGTAATTGCTGGAGGTGGTATTGTTTCATTTAATAATACTGAAATTGCAGTATTAGCAGTACCTGTTTGATTTGTAGTTATTATATCAGGGCGGCCATTTCCGTCAATATCTACAGAAGTTACCCAAGCAGGTGAATTGGCTGTTGCAAAATCTATTTTGTTTGCTAAACTAACAGCTCCAGAACTACTTGTATTTAAAAATACCGATGCATTGTTATTATTAAAATTAGCAACAGTTACATCTACCTTTCCATCGGCATCTACGTCACTTAAAGTAAGTGATCGTGGTGTAGTGCCGGTTGTAAAATCTAATTTGGTTGCAAAACTACTGTTATTAATAGTTCCAGTTACGGCTGTATTACGAAAAATTGAAATTGTGTTAGCATCTTGATTGGTTACTGCAATATCGGGTTTACCATCGCCATCAATGTCGCCTACAGCCAATCCATTAGGTGTGTTTCCTGTTGTAAAATCTACTTTTGCAGACAAAGCAATTGCCCCTAGTGTGGACGTGTTTCTAAATACTGACAGACTATTAGAGCTGGCATTTGTAACAACAACATCTAATTTTCCATCTCCATCAATATCGCTTGTGGTAATATTCCTAGGTGCTGTAGCCGTTGCAAAAAATCGAAGGCTTGGAAATAGGATAACGCCTGAAGTACTATGATTTTGTAAAATTGAAAGTGAATTACCTCCCGAGTTTGGAACTGCTATGTCTAACTTCCCATCACCGTCTAAATCAGCTAGGGCAACACTTAAAGGCGTAGCACCCACTGAAACATCAACTTTATTAGCAAAACTAATTGTACCAATTGTACTAGTATTTCTAAATATCGAAACAGTAAAGGAACTTTGGTTTGCCACCGCCACATCTAACTTTCCATCGCCATCAATATCACCGACAGCAATACCCGCAGGGAAAGTGCCACTTGTAATGGGTAATGGCGATGAAAATGACACCACGCCATTGCTACCCGTATTTCTATAAAATGCGATACTTGATGAATTTCCATTAGAAGCTACTAAATCTATTTTTCCATCACCATCAAAATCACTTGCAGATATTGAGAAAGGAACATTTAGAACGCCAAAATCTACCTTAGCGTTGTGCGTAATATTACCCACATTGGGTGGGGCAAAAACTGGTATAAAATTATTTAAACTATTGGTTCTAGTACCAGTTGCAGTATTTAAAACTGAAATGGGTGCAAATGTTGCCCCTGCTGGAACAGTTACAGTTAATTGAGTTGCTGTTGCTGCTGTTACAGTTGCCCTTGTTGCACCAAAAAAAACAATATTATTTAATGTTGTTGTATTAAAACTAGTACCGGTAATGATTACTTCATCGCCAGGTTTGGCATTTGAAGGGGTGAAAGAAGAAATGCTAATTGGTTGCGTGAAGGTGAATGGTCAAACGGCTCCGATAAATGAATTATCTCCATTGCCTCCAGCAATAATTGTATTGCCATCTGCTGCAAGTGCTACTGCCGAACCCATATTTGAAGTGCCTACATTACCAATTGGTGCTACTTTAGCTTGTTGTGCCCATGTGGTACCAGTTCTATTGAAGGTCCAAAAAGCTCCCACTCCATTGTTATCACTTCTGCCACCAATAACAGCCATGTTACCGTCTGCACTTAAAGATACTGAAGTGCCTTGTGCAGCTGAGTTAGCGATGACACCTGTACCTTCCAATTTATTGCCTTGCTGACTCCATGTTGTTCCAGTTCGTGTAAATACCCAAGTAGCACCAACTCCTTCCCTAGGGCCTCCGATAATAGCTGTATTACCATCTGCACTAATATCTATAGATGTACCGAATTCAGCAGAAATGTTATTAGTACCGGTTAATTTACTTCCTTGTTGATTCCATACTGTTCCACTTCTTACAAAAACCCAAGCCGCACCTCTATTACTATTATCTGTATTACCTCCACTTATTAAAGTATTTCCATCGGCACTAATGGCTACAGATCTACCCTGTTGTGCTGCACCTGTATTTCCCGAACCTACTAATTTATTACCCTGCTGGCTCCATGTTGTTCCGCTTCTTGTAAAAACCCATACAGCTCCTTGGTTTGTGTTATCAGTAGAGCCTCCTACAGCAATCGTATTACCATTGGCACTTATGGCTACAGCTGTACCCTGTTGTGCTGTACCCGTATTACCAGTTCCCACTAGCTTATTACCTTGCTGGGTCCATGTTGTACCGTTTCTTGTAAAAACCCATATAGCACCTTGTAAACTATTGTCAAAATAACCACCAACAGCAGCAGTATTTCCATCGGCACTAATGGCCACTGAATAACCTTGTCTTGGTCCACCAACGCTATTTGTCCCAACAAGTTTTGTACCTTCTTGGCTCCATGTTGAACCAGTTCTTGTAAAAATCCATGCTGCTCCTGTACCTCCATTATCTGTAAATCCTCCTACAATGGCTGTATTCCCGTCGGCACTAACATCTATTGCAAAACCTTGTTGGGACGTGCCTACATTTCCATTACCAGTAAATTTATTTCCTTGTTGCGAATTTGGAATATTTGAAGCTACTGTGTTAAAATTGCTTACGCTATTTATAGCTCCCCCACCTGTGGTTACATTTACTAAGCCTGTAGTAGCACCAGGCATAACCATGGCTACTAATTGTGTACTGCTATTACTAATTGGTATGGCTGCAGCTCCACCTATAGTTAGAGCAGTTGGATTATTAAGGTTAGTACCTGTGATGGTTACTAAAGAACCAACGGTGCCTGATGTGGGATTGAATGAAGTGATTGTGGGTGCAGGAATGAAAACATAATTATAGCTCCAAAAAGCCCCCACATTAGAATTATCTAATGGGCCACCTACTAATAGAATACTACCATCGGCACTAATAGCTGGTGAATAACCTTGTGCAGCAGAACCTACACTACCAGTACCAATTATTTTATTACCATGTTGAGACCATGTTGTTCCTGTTCTTGTAAAAATCCAAACTGCTCCTTGACTATTGTTGTCAGTAACAGCACCTAGTACGGCCGTATTTCCATCAGCGGTGAGCGATAAATACATGCCTTGTTCGGAAGTACCTACATTTCCTGTTCCAACTAACTTGTTGCCCTGTTGACTCCATGTACTTCCATTTCTAACAAATATCCAAGCAGCTCCTAAAACATTATTGTCACTTGGTCCACCTACCATAGCGGTATTACCATCGGCACTAATAGCCACAGCCATTCCTTGAATTGATGCACCAACATTTCCTGTTCCTACAAGTTTATTACCTTGCTGCGTCCATGTACTGCCATTTCTAACAAATATCCAAGCAGCTCCTATATTTGAATTATCATTTGAAGCACCAAAAATAAGCGTATTACCATCTGCACTTAAAGCAACTGACTGCCCTTGACGTGCAGCTCCTACATTACCAGTACCTAAAATTTTACTGCCCTGTTGTGCCCATGTTGTACCCGATCGTGTAAAAATCCATACCGCTCCTTGAAAAGAATTATCAAATCTGCCACCAACAACAACTGTATTACCGTCAGCACTAATAGCAACAGAAGCTCCCTGACGAGGTGTACCAACACTTCCTGTACCTACCAATTTGCTACCTTGTTGGCTCCATGTTGTTCCTGTTCTTGTAAAAATCCATATAGCACCAATGCCTCCGTTATCATCACTGCCACCTACAACGGCAGTATTACCATCGGCACTTAGTTTAACCGAACTTCCTTGTTGAGAACCGCCTACATTGCCTGTTCCTACCAATTTATTTCCTTGTTGTGTCCAAGTACTACCACTTCTTGTAAATACCCAAACTGCTCCTACACCACTGTTATCTGAAGGCCCCCCTACTAAAGCGGTGCTTCCATCGGCACTAACATCTAGAGAAAAACCGAATATAGCACTACCAGTAGCACCTGTGCTGGTAAGCTTACTACCCATTTGAGTATTTGGGGGCAAAGTGGTAGTAATAGTAAAACTACCAGAACTATTAGCTATACCAAAATTTGTTGTTACACTTACTATTCCTGTAGTAGCTCCTGGCATAACCATTGCCACTAGTGTTGTTCCATCGTTACTAATTGGTATAGCTGACACGCCACCAATGGTTACTGAAGAAAGATTATTTAAAGTGGTACCTGTAATGGTTACTAAACTACCTATTGAGCCTGAGCTAGGGCTGAAATTGGTGATAGTTGGCGGCGGCGGTTGTACATAATTATAACTCCAAAAACCACCTTGATTAGAATTGTCAGCAGCTCCACCTACTAATAAAGTATTTCCATCGGCACTTATTGCAGGAGAATATCCTTGCTGTACAAATGAGCCTATTGAACCTGTTCCAATTAACTTGTTGCCTTGTTGACTCCAAGTACTTCCATTTCTAACAAATACCCAAGTAGCTCCTTGATTGCTATTATCCAGCACACTACCGAGTGCAGCAATATTACCATCGGCACTTATAGAAACAAAATTGGCTTGATAAGCCGCCCCAACATTACCCGTGCCTACTAATTTATTACCTTGCTGACTCCATGTTGTTCCACTTCGTGTAAATATCCACGCTGCACCAATATTGGTATTATCACCAGCTCCTCCAATAAGAGCCGTATTACCGTCAGCACTAATAGCAACCGATATCCCTTGCTGTGCCGCTCCTGTATTTCCTGTTCCTACTAATTTATTGCCTTGTTGGGTCCATGTTGTTCCGCTTCTTGTAAAAACCCATGCCGCTCCTTGCAAGGAATTATCTGCCCAACCTCCAACTAATATAGTATTACCATCGGCACTTATTGCTACGGAAAGACCCTGTTGTGCCGCACCTGTATTTCCAGTTCCTACTAATTTACTGCCCTGTTGGCTCCATGTTGTTCCGCTTCTTGTAAAAACCCACACTGCACCTTGATTAGAATTATCTCCATACCCACCAACAATTACGGTATTGCCATCCGCACTAATATCCACTGCTCGCCCTTGATATGTAGTACTTCCCACAGTACCACTACCCACTAATTTATTACCTTGTTGGCTCCAAGTTGTTCCTGTTCTTACAAATATCCAAGCAGCTCCTCGTGAATTGTTATCAAAATTACCGCCAACTACTGCCGTGTTTCCATCTGCACTAATAGCTACTTTTATGCCTTGTTGTACGAATGAGCCTATTGCACCAGTTCCAACTAACTTGTTGCCTTGTTGCGTCCAAGTGTTTCCACTTCTTACAAATATCCATGCAGCTCCTAAACCACTATTATCATTAAGCCCACCAACAATGGCTGTATTACCATCTGCACTTACATCTACCGACCAACCTTGTAGTGCTGCTCCTGTATTGCCTGTACCTACTAGTTTATTGCCTTGTTGGGTATTAGGTGCTTGAGACGGATTAACAGTAAAATTAGTACTAATATTAGTTGTTCCGCTGCTGGTAGTTACACTTACCACCCCCGTTGTTGCACCCGGCATAACCATAGCTACTAACTCTGTACCAGAATTACTTATTGGTAATGCAGCCGCACCACCAATAGTTAATCCTGTTGGGTTGCTTAAGTTGGTGCCTGTAATGGTAACTAAACTTCCTACACTGCCGGAATTGGGTGTAAAGCTAGTAATGGTAGGTGGAGGTGGAGGTGCATTTCGAAAAACAGAAACTGTAGCTGAACTTAAGTTTGCTACAGCTATATCTGGCCTACTATCGCCATCTAAATCTCCAATAGCTACACCAAAAGGATTACTTGCTGTTGTAACATCCACTTTCGCTGAAAATGAAGATGTAGTAATGGTACCACTGGTAGAAATATTTCGAAATATAGAAAACGTATTTCCGGAATTATTTGTAGCAACTAAATCGGGCTTGCCATCGCCGTCTATATCGCCCACCGCAACTTGAATTGGAGCTGTTCCTGTAGTAAGGTCTATTTTCGGGGCAAATGAAGATGTTGTAATACTACCACTTGTACTAGTATTACGGAACACGGATAAGGTGCTTGAGCCATTGTTGGGGACTATTAAATCATTTCTTCCATCTCCATCTACATCACCTATGGCTACATAATACGGTGCTGTTCCCGTTGTAAAATCTACTTTATTTTCAAAAGAAGATGTGGTGATAGTGCCAATACTTGAAATATTGCGAAACACAGATACCGAATTTGAGCCATTATTAGATGTTACTACATCAGCTTTCCCGTCACCATCTATATCGCCTATTGCTACACTAACTGGGCTGGAAGAAGAGCCTGTTGAAAAATCTACTTTTGCAGCAAGTGAAATACTGCCGCTTGTAGAAGTATTTCGAAATACAGCTACACCATTATTTGAATTAGCAGCAACTAAGTCGGGCTTACCATCTCCATCTATATCACCTATTGCAATTTGATAGGGTGATGTAAATGATCCAGTTGAAAAATCTGCTTTTGCAGCAAAGGAAATACTCCCACTTGTAGATGTATTTCGAAACACATTTAATGTATTTAAACTAGAACTCCCAATTACCAAATCGGGTTTACCATCTGCATCTAAATCTCCTATCGTTACAAGAGTTGGAGTAGAAGTAATACCTGTTGAGATATCTACTTTTGCAGCGAATGAAGATGTTGTGATACTACCAACAGAACCTATGTTACGATAAATAGATATACTTCTTGAACTACCATTTACTGATACCATATCAGGCTTACCATCTGCATCTAAATCTCCTATTGCTAAGCCAATAGGGCTATTTCCTGAGATAAAATTAACTTCGCTCTGCAAATCGGTAGTGCTAATACCAGTTTTAGCAGGACTATAAATGGGATTAAAATTGTTTACACCTGCACGAGCCAATTGAGTACCTGAATTTATCACTGTAATTGGTGCATAAGTTGCACCGCTAGGCACAGTAACTGTTAACTGTGTTGATGTTGCTGCTGTAACAGTTGCCCTTGTAGCACCAAAAAATACAATATTATTGATAGCAGTAGTATTAAAACTAGTTCCAGTTATGGTAACTACATCACCAGGCTTAGCACTTATTGGCGAAAAACTAGTAATGGTTGGCACTTGTGCCCAAGTAATATTTATACCAATTAAAACGGTAAATAATAGAAAAATAAAATAGTTTACTGCTGCTTGTAGTTTTGGTTGCATATAAAAAGATTGATACTATAACATAGCAAGTTTTAAAATATTTATTTACAAATTGTTGCTATTTAAACTTTGCATATTGTTTTTGATAATATTTTTTCGATAGGTTTTATTAACTGAAAAATCATTATACTAATTCCAGAATATAGTAACAAAAAATATATTATTTAATACATTTTTTTAAACTTGTTTTAAATTCCTATCGGCATCTAATTGAATTAAAAATTCTTCAATTGTTGAGCGTAAGACTGTTTTCTAGATTTTGTAGATTGATTAAAATTTATATGTTTTTTTATAAAAAATTTCGGCTATATAAAACTTCATAAATGGATATCCTACAATTAAAAAAAATAATAAAAAGTTATTGTAAATGGTTGACGATAATTTGTTTCTGATGGCCGCCATTTCAATAGTGGTGGTATACAGATCGAATTTGATAAAACCAAAATTCTTTATCCTAACAAAATACCTTTTTCGTATGTGAGACAACAAATTCATGAGTAGCATAATTAGTTCTGAATACCGAATATATACTGTAGTAATAATTACTACAAAAAAAAGGGGATAAAGTGCAAGAATTTGAGGACAATCTGCATTAGACAGAAAAAACAAGGCTAATTTCGGTTCCTTGTTGTAGATTTTTAAATGTAATATCTCCACCAATTTGTTTTGTAATCAACCGAACCAATTGTAAACCAATGCTTTGGCTATTTTTATTGATATAATTTTCTGCCATCCCTATACCATTATCTATAATATGTAATTCATATTTTGAAATATCATCATTTTTATCCAAAACAATTTGAATGCTGGGATTTGAAATCTGTACAAATGCATGTTTCATGGCATTGGTTAACAACTCATTTACAATTAAACCAATCGATACAATGGTATCTATATTTACCGCTATCCCTTCTGTTTTTTCTATCAATTCAAACGAAATTGAACAATCATTTTCTGTGTGTTGTAAAATGGTAACAGCTAAATTTTGCAAATATTCTTTTAAAGAAATAACGCCTGCTTGATTGGTTTTATACAATTTTTCATGTATCAATGCCACCGACTGTAATCTATTTTCTGAATGTGCCAATACTTCTAACAATTCATCATCCTGAATTTTTCGTTTCTGCAAACGCATAATCGAAACCATCATTTGCAAATTGTTTTTTGTTCGGTGATGCATTTCTTTCAACAAAACATCTACCATTTCTTTTTGCTGTACAATTGTTTTATTTGTTTTTTTCTGTTTAAAATAAAAAGTATAATAAACGGCTATTAAAGCCAATGCAACTACAATAATGGCAAACAAAAGGGTTCTAATAATTTTTTCATTTTTACGCTGCTGCTCTAATAATTTTTGCTTTTGGTGTAAAGCATTAGCCAATTTTTGTGCTTCGAACAATTGAGATTGTTTCAGCTTATTTTCTCTCGAAAGTGATAGGTTCAATAATTTGCCCTGTTCTAATTTTTCTGAAAGTAGTCGGTCTTTTTGTTGCAGCGATGCCGACAATGCTTGTTCTTGTACAATTTTTTCTTGTTGTAATTTATTTTGTGCGTCTAAAAATAGAATTTTTTCTTCCTTGCTTTTTGTTTCGTATTTTCTAGCTAGCTCGTCGGTACTTTTTGCCAAATCAACATTATAAAGAGAGTCTTTTAGCCTACTAATAGTTTGTTCTAATAAAAATGAAGCAATGGTATCTTTTTGTGCAAGATGTATGCTCAACAAATACTTTGAACTTAGAAGTATATTGTTTAAGTTCTGTTCTTTTTCTGCTAGATGCAATAATTTTTTTGCTGTAGAAAGTGCTAAGTTGTATTGTTTATTTTCAAATTCAATTTTATACTTCAAGTCATTAATATAAAATAAATATCGTTGGTCATTTGCTGCATTATTCAACTGTTCTGTTTGGTCTATATATTTCGAAGCAATACCATATTCTTTACGTTTTAAATATATTTCTGCTAAGTTGTAGGTAATAATACGCATGCCAAATACGCTATTCACTTTTTCATACGCATCATAACTTTTTTTATACAATTCTATAGCATGTACATCATCGTTTTGTGTATAGGCATATCTAGCTAGGTAAGCATACGTTCTGCCCAAATCGTCATACGCTTTTTGTTTGTTAAAATATTCTAAGGCTTTATTGGCATAATTATTTGCTTGGGCAATATTTTTTTCTTTGAAGAATATGATGGATAAAGTCAACCAACATTGACCAATACCTACTTGTTGGTATTTTTCAGAAATTTCAATGGATTTAAAAGCATATTGTTGGGCACTTTTAAAATCGGGCAAATAGGTAAGTAAATCAGCAAGTGCTGTATATGTGTATACCCAAGATATGTGTAAACTTTTATCTGCAATTAAGGTTTTACTATTTTCAAAATAGGTAATGGCTTGTTTTAAAAGATCACATCCATTTTTATGCAATCCCTTATCTCTAGTTACATATGCCAAAGCAATGTAAGCCTTAAAAATGCCCTTTTCAAAATTCAATTTTTTACCAAGCTCTAGAGCCGATTGGGCAAATTGCTCAGCTTTTGCATGCTGTATTATTTCTACTCGGTATTTATTAGAAATATGAATCAGTTGCATTACTTTACCCGTATCATTCGGCAAAGCATCTACAACTTTAATTAAACTATCTATTTTACTAGACTGCCCCAACAACGGAATTGTAAATAAAATAAGTAGTGAAACGATTATATACTTCATGAATTTATTAAATATGCTGATGTAGTGCTTTTAATACACTATTTTTTGCTTGGCGACTTACAGGAATTTGAAAGTTTTCTATATCAATATATCCCTCAGAATATTTCTTAATGTAGTTTATATTGATAATATATTTTTTAAAACACTTTATAAACTTATCAGCAGGTAATTGTTGATGCAATCGTTTTAAAGAATACCGAATGGTATGTTTATTGTCTACCGTTTTTACAACCAAATAATTTCTAGCAGATTCTATCCACAAAATTTCCATTAATGGTATTCTAATAAAGTCGTAATTATCTTTTATCAATAAATGATTATCTACCACACAATTAAACAAATCCTTGTTTTTTTCAGGATAATTGATAGAGGAAGAATTTGTTTGTGCTATTGAATGATTAGACTTAAATATTGGGTAATTATACAAAGCAATATTGATGTTTGCCAGTAAAGCATCCTTCAAAAAAGGTTTGGTGATATAGCCAGCAGGATGCGTTCGTTTAAGTTGATCAATTGTAGCTTGATCGGTGTAAGATGTAATGTAAAGATGTGGAATATGAATATTACGATTGATAAATTGAGCAATTTCTACCCCTGTTTCTTTCTCGTTGAGTTTAACATCTAAAAGGGCAAAATTGATTGAATTTTTTTGCAATACCTCAATAGCATCTGCTACATTGTTTACTACAAATAAATTGTTGAAACCAGCATCTTTTAAAAGATACGACAAATCCTCGGCAACAATTAAATCATCTTCAACAATTAGAATAGCCATTGGGGGAATTAAAACAATTTATTACTGCAATATAATAAACTATGAAATTAAACCAATGAACACAATTGCAAAACCATTTTTGATTGAAAAATGATTTTGCACTCCCTTCAAAGGATTAAACTTTCAGCATTATTTGAGTAAGATGCTTTGTTCTTCAGCAAAACTTTTACAAACACTGTTTTTCTGACTAAAGAAGGACCTGCAAGCCCTCATTAGTATAACTCAACAATAAAATTCTATCCTTGTAGACACCCTTCATCACCAAATTTTAATCACCCAATTCAAATTGTTTTGTATTCTGTACGAAAGAAAAAAACACTTTTACAATCTCAGTCTGATGCAGCCTACATTGGTACATTTACAAACGCCATCTTGCAGACGAAGGAAGGAAGGAACTGCTAGGCTTTTAATACCATATTTAACTAATAAGAATCTATTACTCAATCAAAATCTCTTTGCACTCATCACAGATGAAAAAAACATTTTTCAAAGATCAATGGCATGTTTATTTTATTAGCAACAACTGTAGGTTTGTGTTTCTTAACAAAGTAAAGAACCGCTTTATTCTAATTAATTGCTATTGAACCTTCAATAAATCTTTTAAAATATGAAGCCCTCAAATATTTCACTAGGTGACTCTTAAAACAAAAAAGCTACCCTTTTGGGGCAGCCTTTTTTATGAAAAATCTATTTTTCCTACTACTTTGCTTTCTTCTCCTTCAACTTCTTAGCCCCATAACCCACACCTGCAGCAACAAGCAGTGATAAACCACCATCAATTGGTAAATCTACATCTCCACCTGCATCATCAATTTGAGCTTGAACAGCAGTAATGGCTACGAATAATATGGCTGAGAAAATAAACGCTGATTTTATAATTTGTTTCATCTTATTTTGAATTGATTGTTAGATAATTACTTTCTTGTTT
>Ga0114938_1000462_pt1 | contig 30610 bp, 36 predicted proteins | sample AshMeaBigSpring_FD_88675 | JGI IMG/M metagenome (GOLD analysis project Ga0114938, IMG submission 88675) | Groundwater microbial communities from Big Spring, Nevada to study Microbial Dark Matter (Phase II) - Ash Meadows Big Spring | ecosystem: Environmental > Aquatic > Deep subsurface >... | reverse complement strand
GTGCCCTCGAGCGACCTTGGACCGAGCACGCCCATCTCCGGGAACTCGTCGGAGAACATGATGACCGAGCCGTTGATGTCAATCTCTGCATGTCCGATGCGATCGCCCATCACCAGGTGGAACCGTTCCTTGGCGCCGAAAGCCTTCTTGTAGAACGCGAGTGCCGCCTTCGCGCCTTTGATGCGGAGGTAGGGCGTCACGGAGCCGTATTCGGCCGGAACGGCTGTCGATGATTTGGCCATGGACTGCATCCTCGACGCTTGCTCTGGGTGCCGGGCAAAGCCAGGCACGGCCTCCTTGAAGCCTAGTCCGCGTCATCCTCTTGGCTCTCCTGGAAATCCTTCCAGTCGTCGCGCTTCTCGCCCATGATGTCGGTGATGACGTCGAACAGGTTCTCGTCGATGCCCTCCAACTGGTCGAGCACGCCGGTCATCTCCCAGATGGTGTAGAGCTCGACGGAGGTCTTGAGGTTCACCTCCCACGCCGTCTCGGTGGTGTTGAGCGTCGCCATCGGGATCGCTTTGCGCAAGAGTTTCAGCGGCGCCTCGACCTTCGAGATGTTCGGGCCCCAGTCGGCGAAGTGCTGCGGATTGATCATGTCGGGGGCGAGCTGGTTGCCGGTCGAGATGAGCTTGAGCATCACCCGCGAGAACGGCCGGAGCACGTCCTTCGCGCTCTGCATCTGGTGCTTGATGGCGACCTCGCGCATCAGCATCACGAGCCCGCCCGGCGAGTTCTTGAACGGGCAGCGCGCGGCACAGGTGTAGCACTGCGCGCACGACCAGATCTTCTCCTGCATCGCGTCGTAGATTCCCTCGAGGTTCTCGGTCCACAAGAGCTGGACGATCTCGCGCGGGGAAAAATCGTAGTAGTGAGCAGCGGGGCACGTCGCGGTGCAGATGCCGCAGTTGAGACAACCGTTCAACTCGTGGTCGAAACGCAGGTCCTCCTGCAGGTCGCGGAAGATCGCTTCGAGCTTCGCCCGCGGTACCGGCGGTTTGTCGGAGACCGGATCGCCGATGAAGTCCTGCACGCGGGTTGCGGCGCCGTCAGCCATGTGCTGCGCTCCTTCGTGCAGGCTGCGCGACCAGGCCGGCATCGAGTGCTTCGGCGGGGTCGCATTCGGATCCCTCGGGCGATCCTAGGCGGGACGACTCTAGCGGTCGATCCGTGGCGGTTCAAGCAAATATTCGAATGTTTGAATATTTGCCTACTTGCGTGCGCGAGGCCGGCTCAGTCCATCCACCCTGTCGCGGCGACAAGGCCGGCCATGATCGGCACGAGCGCGTCCTCGATCTGACCGACACAGCGCGCCAGGGCGTCGAGCCCGGGACCGGCATCGGCGGGCGCTTCCTCGAACTCCATGATCAGGTCTTCGATCATCGCCCGGCGCAGGCCGGGATGGCCGGTAAATCCAACGGCGCTCGGGCCGATCTGGAAGACGGCCGGAGCGCCGGCCCCGTCATGGGCGAGGATCGCCGCGTAGGCTGGCGGCGCCGGCCGGTCGCGCATGTAGACGACGAGCGGGAACGAGGCCGGCAGCAGGCCGCCGAGCGCGCCGTCGAAGGTACGGCTCGCCGTGCCGACCGCGAACGTGAGCGGCGCAGGCGTGACGCCGCCTTCCGCCGCGAGGCTCAGGATCTGGCTGCCGAGGCCGAAGCCGATGACGGGCTTGCCGGTCATCAAGCACGCCCGCGTCAGCCGAACCTCGGCGTCGAGCGCCGGCAGCCGCCGATCCTCGCTCGCCGCCCCCCACGGCCCCCCGCCGAGCAGGATCAGGCCGTCGCCGAGAGTGGCGATGTCGGGCAGCCCGCCGCCGGTGGTGAATGGGCGGAAGTAGCTGAAGCGGATGCCGCGTCCCTCGAGATGGTCCTCGATGTGGCCGAGCCACTCCGAGAGGGTGTGCTGGATGACGGCGACGTGTCTCACGCGACGGCCTTTGCCACCGCCGCTTCGACGACCGCCCTGAAGGCGGCCGCGGCGATGGTCGAGAGGTCCGGCCGGGACGCCGCGAAGAACCGGTCGACGGCCGCGCCGGCCTCGGCGACAACAATGCCCCGCAGGCTCGCCTCGAGGTCGTAGATCATGCGCGGCGGCGTGATGAAAAAGTCGCCGGTGAGCAGCACTTCACGGATCCTGGACGCACCCGGCGGGCCCTCGACCCGCAGGAACGCCGTCACCGTGCCGCCGGCACCGGTGATGCTCGCCTCCGCCACATCCGGCGCGCGCGGCTCGTCGATCGCGAACACGAACTCGTCGGTGCCGATCTCCGCATCGTGCATCTGCCGCGCGGTCGCTTCCTCGAGTTCGGTGATCGAGCCCGGTGTCGCGGCGATGCCGAGCCGCGCGGTGAGGCCTGCGAGCACGGCGACGTGCACGGCCTCGATCGATGGCGTGGTACCGAGCAAGGCTTTCAGCGTCGTCACCCGGCTCTCCGCCTTGTCGAGGTCGCGCTTCTTGAGCATCGCCTCCGGCACGTTCAGATAGGCCCTGACCCGCGCCGGATCGACATCGACCAGGACGGTCCCCTGGTAGATCAGCGTGTCGCCGTCGAAGAAGCCGCCGGTGCCGCAGAGCTTGCGGCCTTCGACCTCGATGTCGTTGCGCGGGCGGAAGCGGGCGTCGATGGCGAACGCTTGCGAGAGCCCGTGGGCCACCGCCTCGCAGATGGCGCGAGTGTAGTCGGCGAGCGCGCCGAGCGGCAGGCGCTTGCGCGAAAGCACCAGCTCCCAGCCGACGAGGTTCTCCTCGAGATAGATCGCGCCGCCCCCGGTGATGCGGCGCACGAGCCCGATGCCGTCGGCGAGGCAATCCTCGACCTTCACCTCGTGCCACATCGCCTGATGGCGGCCGATCAGTACGGTCGGCGGAAAGCGCAGGAAGCGCACCGTATCGGGCGCGCGGCCCGCCTTGTGCAGCTCGATCAGCGCCTGGTCGAACGCGATCTGCAGCCGCCCCTCGCGGACGCCGGTGTCGATGACGCGGAAGGGGGGGCTCATCTCACGGCTCCACGGTCTCGAGCTCGTCGCCCTCGACGTAGGGCTCGCCCGGCCGCTCGCGGTCGAGCTGGTGACGGATCTTGCGCAATTCGGCGCCCGCCGGCTGGAACGGATAGCTCGCGATGTTGCTCGGCGGGCTGTCGCCGTAGGGCCGGTCGCAGGCGGAGATGTCCTCGCGGACTTTCCCCGGACAGCCAGAGGTGCGGAATGCGATTCCGGCATCGATGATGGCGTCGAGCTCGGACTGCGGGATACCGAAATCGGCGACGCGGCCAGCATCGTCGAACCGCATGTGGCCGACACGCACGCCGCGGTAGTCGATCAGGTAGCGCGCGAGCTGCACGCGCCGCCACTGGTCGCGGGGCGTCGCGGGCAGATGATCCATCAGCGAGCCCTTCTCGGGAAAGAAGCAGAACATGTGGCTGTGGCCGCCCAGGTCGACGAGGCGCTGCACGAGCGCAAGCGTGTCATGCTCGGTCTCGCCCATGCCGACGATGATGTGGGCGCCGAACTTCTCGCGGCCGAAGATGTCGCGCGCGTCCTCGAGGATCTCCCAGTACTTGGCCCAGCTGTGCGGCGACTGCACGCCCTTGCCGCGAGTGCGGTCAAAAATCTCCGGCGTCACCGCATCGAGCGCGACCGTGAAGATGTCGGCGCCGAGATTGTGCAGTGTCGCGACGTCGTCGCGGGTCATGGTGGTCGGGTTGGAGAGGATCGACACCGGCACCGTCGCGGGATCGATGCGGTCGGTCCATGCTTTCAATACGGTCACCGTGTCGGCATCCGAATTAGGATGCGTGATCATCGAGATGCACATGCGGTGGAACGGTGTCGCCGCGCCGTCTCGCGCGACCGTGTCGACGATCCGCGCCATCGGCACCGCCGGCCAGTCGACGCGGATGAAGTTGCGGTCGGCATAGTCGCGGTCAGCCTCGCGGTGGCGCGCGAGGCCGCAGTAGGCGCAGTTGGCGCGGCAGCCCTCGGGGTAGGTGAGCAGCAGGTTCAGGCAGCGCGTGCAGCCGCAGCGGTGCATCTTGCCCGGCATCACGCCGAGCGTGATCGCCGCCGCCGTCGACATCTGCACGTAGTCGGGCGAGCGCATGTGCGGCGCGAGGCGGTTGTTGTTCGGCAGGTAGACGCCCTCGGGGGGAACGTTGGCCTGCTTCACGCGCGCGCCGTTCTTCGCCTCGCGCGGCGTCACCGCGGGTGCGCGCGGGCGCATCGCGCCGGGGTCCGACCCTGCGAGCCTGACCCCGGCCGTCGAACGTGGTGCCATGGCATCGGCGGGATTGTGATCGAGGCCGTCGGGGCCGCGCCGAGACGGCAGGGCGATCTCACGCTTCACGCAGCTCATGAGCGAACCTCCGTCGGCTGCAAGTCGCGCGTCAACTCTGGCACGGGGTCAGACCCGCAGGGTCTGACGCCTCGCGCGCTGACACCGCCCACCTTCACGGAGCAGCACGCATGCTGTTGCTCCCAAGGCCGCCCGATCGCCTTTGCGAGCGCCACCGCGCCCTCGGCCGGGAAGGCAATGCCGTCCAGACCCGCCATGACGGCGTAGGCATCCGTGACGCGCTTGTGCATGCCGGCCGGGCGCGCGCAGCCGAGCAGCACCTGCTTCCCCGGAAGTCGCTGCCGCGCCGCGAGGAAGATGCGGCCGACGTCGCCCGTCGCCGGCGTCGTGAAGTTGCGGGCGTAGAACGGCATGACGACGACCAGCACGAGCGCGTGAATTGCGTGGCGGGCGCAGATGTCGAGCGCGGCGGCCTCACCCAGGATGCGGCCGTAGTGCAGGCCGATCACGATGTGCGGCACGATTTCCATCCGCGTATCGCTGAGCGCGGCGAGCGTCGCCTCGAAATCTGCGACCGGGCGGTCGAGGTGGTAGACGTCGCGGATCGTCGCCTCCGCGCCGATCACGTCCATCATCGCGGTATCGACGCCGGCGCTCGCCATGGCGCGCGCGCGCCGCCCATCCAGCAGCGCGGTGTGCACGGCGATCCTGAGGTGCGGGAAGTCGCATTTCAGCCGCTCGATCACCGGCAGGTACTTGTCGTACTTGATTTCGTTCCGGCGGTTCGAGCCGCCGGAGAGCAGGAAGCCTTGGAGACCCTGCAACACGATCAAATCGCGCACCTTGCGGTCGAGCATCTCGGGCGCCGTCGCCGGAATCATGGGCTCGAGGATCTTCGCCTGGCAGTGGTCGCAGTCGAGCGCACACGCTCCTGCCGTCACCGAGAACGCCGGGAACGAGTTCTTGGAGCAGCCGCCGATCTCCGCGCCGCCGTAGGCTTTGAAGGTCGGGGTCGAGAAGCGGATCGGGCGTGGCGGCAGGTCGCGGAGGGCCGTCTCCATCTCGCCGACGAGCGCGGGGTCGAAGGCGCCGTCCTCGAGAGCTTCGATTGCGGCGATCTTGTCGATCCAACTCATGCCGCCATCATATTCACAGTCGCGAATATGATTCAACGAGTTTGGCAGGCGGCCTCAACCGCTCCCGCGGAACACGCCATCCTTGAAGAAGATCCGGAACGGCGTCGTGCCCGCCGCGCTCGCGTCGAACGACCGCCACTTGCCGTTGGTGCACAGGATGCCGCCGGCCGTCGGCACGGCGTCGAACTCGATGAGGTTCGGGTAGACCTTGGGATCGGGTCCCGGCTCGACGGCCATGAAGGTCGTCACGCACCTGGCTCCGGTGATCACCGGGTCGTAGCCCTTGATGATGATCCCGCCGCCGCCGGTCGAGGGGAACGAGCTCGTCAGCACCTGCCAGCTTTCGAAGTCGTCGCTCGCGTGCGCGGGTGTGAGCGCAAGAGCGGCGGTGATGAGCGTCAGCATCAGGCGGGCGCGCATGGGAACCTCGCGGGTTGAGCGAGGTACGGCCGGCGACACCCGGAGGTTTCGTCGGCGGCGCGGTTCGAATTACCCGCGCCCGCGATAGGGTGCGACACCCTGGTCCGGCAGCCACACATCCTTCGGGCATTGGCCCGTCTGCCAGAACACGTCGATCGGCATGCCGCCGCGTGGATACCAGTAGCCGCCGATGCGCAGGTAGTGCGGCACGAGGAGGCCGGCGAGGCGCTTCCCGATCGCGACCGTGCAGGCCTCGTGGAACGCACCGTGGTTGCGGAACGACTGCAGATAGAGCTTCAGCGACTTCGACTCGACGATCCAGGAGTCCGGCACGTAGTCGATCACCAGATGCGCGAAGTCGGGCTGCGCCGTCACCGGGCAGATCGAGGTGAACTCGGGCGCCGTGAACCGCGCGACATAGTGCGTGCCGGGATGCGGATTTGCGACGCGCTCGAGCACGGCGGCGTTTGGATCGGCGGGAATGGGGGTCGGGCGGCCGAGCTGGGTCAGAGCCGGTTTCGGCTTCGGCATCGTCATCTCCGATTTGTCGGGCGCAACGAGACGGCGCGCCGGGCCGCATCGCGACCCGCGGCACTCATACGACACCGGCACCGACCCTGCCAGCCGCGTGCCGAAACGGGGCTTCCGCTTGGTCCCGGCCCCGCCCTGTGTTCGTAGCTCGCTCTGCGCGAGAGCTGAGGAGCACGCCCGATGGCCGCCGAGGTCCGCCGCTACAAGTGCTGCGACTTCATCATGGTCGCCTCGGTGGTGGTGCTGGTGTGCTCCAACCTGATCGGCCCGGCGAAGGCGGCACAGCTCGACCTGCCGCTGGAATAGCGGCGCATGCCGATGCGGCATGCCTCAATACGAGAGCGCCGCCCTGATCGCGGCGAGCTCGGCCCAGGGATCGGCGTAGCTCTCGTAGAACTGGCCCGACGCGCGGTACCAATGGCGGCTGTTCGCCTCGTCGCCCTCGATCTTGTGCAGCACCGCGTGCACCCAGTCGGCGTCACGGGTGCCCTCGTGGCGCTGGACGATTGCATGTGCGCCCTGCCAGTCGCCGGCGAGTGCGAGGTCGACGGCGGTAACCAGGTCTTTGCGGGCGTCCATCGTGCCGTACCGGTGCCGGGGAATTCGGGCGAGGGATGCATTCGTAGGCCCGGCCGATGCCCGGGTCCAGGGCGCGCGGTTGCCAAGTCCGTGGCCCGGGCCCAGTCTGCGATTGGGGAATCAGGAATACTGCGGAGGCAAGGCATGCTCCCGAAACTCATCCTCGTGCTGCTGCAGGTGGCTATCGGCTATGCGGCGGCGCCGTACATCAAGCGCTACCTGCCGTCGTTCGGTGCGGCCGACCTGCTCGTGCTGGCGGTGATCATCGCCATCATCGTGTGGCTCGTCGGCATGGTCGGATCGGTTGTGCTCAAGGACGTGGCAACGCCCTCCGCGGCAACGCTCACATCGGCGCTCGTCGGCGCGTTGATCCTGGCAGGTCTGACCTTCGTGCCGGCTGTCACCCAGGCCGTCGCCGGCGTCGTGAAGGGTGTGCAGCCCTCGGTCTACCCGCTCGTCGGGGCGATCCTCGGCTACATGCTGCGCCGTTGAAGTCGGACACCTGATACGAAGAAGGCGCGGATTGCTCCGCGCCTTCTTCAATTCAGCTCGGCCGAGACCCTGAGACCTCAGCCGCCGGACCGGTTGCGGCCCGAAGTTAGTGGCTCGCGCGATCTAGACGAGCCCGAGCACGATTGCGGCGACGAAGCCGAACGACAGAACCGCGGCTAGCACGTTCAGTCGCATCTTCAGTTCCATCTCTGCCTCCAGTGCCGGCGCCGCCGGCTGTTAGGCAGCGCGGGTCGCGTCCGCGCCGTATCGCGAGACTGGCTGAACTTTAGACTAACCTCAAGTGCCTGTGCATGCGCTGCGATAGTGTTCAGCAAGTGAAAAGGGGGCCAAATCCAGTCCGATCATGTAACGAGGGCACGTGTGCCACACTGATGTCATCCATCCACAGAAGTCAAAATGAAGTATTCATCTCCCATTCATCAATGTATAGTCCGCGAGCGGCAATAGTATTCGACGGCGGGCGGTAACTATCATTGATGCCCGTAAGTTACATCTAGTCTGACATGCTGCTGGCGATAACGGCGCAATTCCGCGACACAAAAATATTCCGCCCGCAGAGCGCGAGGTCGATGCAACTGTGGCGGAGCCGTGGCAGGCAGGGCCGGCGGCCAGTCGACTCCGGGCTCAGGCGGGCCTAACTCAGTCCTCCGAGCCAACCTGGCTTCGTGGCATTCGAACGGAGTGCGGCCATGGACCCCTTCAAGGCATTGATCGCGACGCGCACGGATGGCGGGCAGACCATCGCCTTCGGCCGCATGCACGCGAGCGATCTCATGGACGGCGACGTGCTCGTACGCGTCACCCACTCGACGATCAACTACAAGGACGGCCTCGCGCTCACCGGCAAGGCGCCGATCCTGCGCAAGTCGCCGATGGTGCCGGGCATCGATTTCGCGGGCACCGTCGCGCATTCCGATCACCCGGGCTTCAAGACCGGCGACGACGTGGTCCTGAACGGCTGGGGCGTCGGCGAGAGCCACTCTGGCGGCTATGCCGAGTATGCGCGCGTCAATGGCGACTGGCTGGTGCCGCGGCCGGGCGCCTTCAGTCGGGCCGAGACGATGGCGATCGGCACGGCCGGCTATACGGCGATGCTCGCCGTGCTGGCGCTGGAGATGCATGGCGCGGCGCCATCCGGAGGTCCCGTGCTGGTCACCGGCGCGGCGGGCGGAGTGGGCAGCGTCGCGGTCGCGCTGCTCGCCAAGCTCGGCTACGCCGTCACCGCCTCGACCGGCCGGCGCGCGGAGGCGGGGTTCCTCACCGCGCTCGGGGTCCGGGAGGTCATCGACCGCGCGGAGCTGGCGGGCCCGGCGCGGCCGCTCGGCAAGGAGCGCTGGGCAGCGGCGATCGACGTCGCCGGCAGTCACACGCTCGCCAACGTGGTGAGCCAGATGCGCTATGGCGGTGTGGTCGCCGCGACCGGCCTCGCGCAGGGCATGGACCTCTCGGGGTCGGTCGCCCCGTTCATCCTGCGCGGCGTGACGCTCGCCGGCATCGATAGCGTCATGTGCCCGGCGCCGAAGCGCCGGATCGCGTGGGACCGGCTCGCGCGCGATCTCGATCCCGCAGTGCTCGCAAGCCTCACCGTCACGCGCAAGCTCGACGAGGTGCTGGCGCTCGCGCCCGAGATCCTGGCAGGCAAGGTCCGCGGCCGCATCGTGCTCGAGGTCGCTTGATCCACAGAGCCGCTTGCGCATCAGCAGCTCGTCGATGTGCGGCTTCAGGAGGGCGGAGAATCACTGGCATCGACCGCATGCGGGCGCCATAGTCGACGGGCGGAGCAGGGTCCAGCGCGGAGACGCGATCATGCACGTCGATTGGCGTGGCGATTTTGTCGAGACGAGGGAGCTTGCCATCCATTACGTCCGCGCGGGTCACGGCGCGCCGGTGATCTGCCTGCACGGCTGGCCCGAGTTCACCCGGACCTGGATGCACAATCTGCCGGTGCTCGCCGAGCGCTTCGACTGCATCGCGCCGGATTTCCGCGGCTTCGGCGAGACCCGCTCCAAGGTACCGAGGAGCCCGCAGGGCTCGCCGCCGCATTTGCTCGCGCGAGATCTGAAAGAGTTACTCGACGCGCTCGGGCTCGGAACGGTCGCGATCGTCTCGCACGACATCGGCTCATCCGTCGCACAGCAGTTCGCGCTCGCCCATCCCGAGCGCGTGACGCGGCTCTTCTTCTTCAACTGCGCCTATCCCGGCATCGGGCGACGCTGGGGCGAGGCCGCCAACTTCCCCGAGCTCTGGTACCAGCAGTTCCACCAGAAGAGCTTCGCGGCCGATCTCGTCGGCTCCTCGCGCGCGGCGATCCGCATCTACCTCCGGCATTTCCTCACCCACTGGGCCCATCGCAAGGACGCGTTCGCGCCATACCTCGAGGAGTGGGTCGACAACTTCGCGCGGCCCGGAAATCTGCAGGGCGGCTTCGACTGGTACATCGGCGTCTCCCGCTTCCGGTCTCGCATGATGCAGGAGGATGGGATCGCAGTGCCCGCCATCCCTCACCCGGCCTATTTACTGTGGGGCCGCCACGATCCCGTCCTGCAGGCGGCCTGGTCCGACAGGCTCGGCGATTACTTCAGCAACCACACCCTTGAGATCGCCGAGGAGGCCGGCCACTTCGTGCACTTCGAGACACCGGAGCGGGCGAACGCGCGTATGGTCACGTTCCTCTCCTCGACCTCCACCACCTGAGCAGCGATAGGAGCGAGCGTCCCATGCCCCACCAGATCCGCCTCGGTGATATCGCGATCGACCGCATCGTCGAGCAGGAGGGGCCGTTCTTCGACGCATTGAGCTTCTTCCCGACGCTGACGCCGGCGCTGCTCGCGGAGAACCGCGGCTGGCTCGAGCCTCGCTATCTCGAGCCCGGCACCGGCAAGCTCGTGCTGTGCATCCAGAGCTACCTGGTGCGGACCCGCAGGCGCACGATCCTCATCGACACCTGTGTCGGCAATCACAAGCCGCGGCCGGCACGGCCGTTCTGGAACAACCTCGCGAGCGACCGCTACGAGAAGGGGCTCGCGGGCCTCGGTGTCGGCGTCGGCGACGTCGACATGGTGATGTGCACGCACCTGCACGTCGACCACGTCGGCTGGAACACCCGCCTCGACAACGGCCGCTGGGTGCCGACGTTCCCGAACGCGCGCTATCTCTTCTCAGAGCGCGAGCTCGGGTTCTGGACCGAGCGGCACAGCTCGCAGCCGGAGACGTGCCCGTGGATCGGCGACAGCGTGATCCCGATCGTCGAGGCGCAGAAGTGCGAGCTGGTGACGAGCCGGCACGAGGTCAGCGACGAAATGCGGTTCATTCCGACTCCCGGGCACACGATCGATCACTTCTCGGTCCACGTCGGGCGGACCGGCGCCGATGCTGTGATCCTCGGCGACATGATCCACTCGCCGCTGCAGGCCCGCTATCCCGAGATCGGCATGATGTCGGACTACGACAGCGCAGAAGCTGGCCGCTCGCGCCGTGCCCTCTTCGGCCGCTTCTGCGATACCGCGACGCTGATGTGCGCCGCCCACTTCGCCGCGCCGAGCACCGGCCGCATCATGCGCTGGGACGAGGGGTTCAGGTTCGTCGAAGCGTAGCCGCTCACCGCCCCTCGAACTTCGGCCTGCGCTTCTCCATGAACGCGCGGCGGCCCTCGATGTAGTCCTCGCTCGCAAAGCAGGCGTCGACCAGGGCGTCGAGCGGGGCGAGGTCGGTCATGCCCGGTTGCTCGACGAAGGCGTCGATGCAGCGCTTGGCGGCGAGGATCGACAAGGGCGCATTGGCGGCCAGCTCCTCGGCGAGCGCGATGGTCGCAGCCTCGAGATCGGCGGTCGCGTGGACGCGGTTGACGAGCCCCATCCGGGCCGCCGCGGCGGAGGGGAACTTGGCCCCGGTGAACAGGATCTCCTTTGCCCGTGCCGCCGAGACGACCGAGAGCAGCGGCCGGTACCAGCGCGGATTGTAGCCGATGCCGAGCTTGGCGGCGGGCACGGCCAGGAGCGCGCCTTCATCGCAGAGCCGCAGATCGCAACAGAGTGCGATCTCGAGCGCGCCGCCCATGCAGATGCCGTGGATCATGGCGATGGTCGGCTTGGCGGCATGGGCGACGGCCGCGAAGGCCTCGTTGTTGACCTTGTCGTAGGCGGCGGCCTTGTCGACGGTGCGGGCCGTCTCGAACTCGGAGATGTCGGCTCCGGCCGAGAAGGCGCGCTCGCCCGCGCCGCGCAGGACGATGACGCGGATGGCCGGGTCAGCCACGGCCTCGGCAACGAGCCCGGGGAGAGCGGACCACATCGCGAAGGTGAAGGCGTTCAGCCGGCGCGGATTGTCGGCGATGAGCCAGCGGACCGGCCCCGTCGTCGCTTCACGCAGGCTCGGCAGGGGCACGGACATCGGTGGCTCACCGGCTGGACATTCATGGGTCCGATCGCCATCTACGGGGTCTGGCTCTGACTTTGCAACGCTCACCGGAATTCGCCACGCGGCAGCATGGATTGACGTGACCGGCGGCACTGGCTACCGGTTAACCAGCGGACGAACACTTGGCGAACATCGGGCCGAGCGCCCGGGAGACGAGAATGGCACGCACACGCCCCACCCCGCAGCAGGACAACGTCACGGCCTACGACCCGATCTGGTCGGAGGTGCGCAAGGAGGCCGAGCTCGCAATCGCGGCCGAGCCGGCGCTCGGCGGCTTCATCTTTGCGACCGTGCTCAGCCACGAGCGGCTCGAGGATGCGATCTGCCACCGCCTTGCCCAGCGCCTCAACCACTCCGACGTCGACGCCGGGCTGATCGGCCAGCTGTTCCAGGGCGTGCTCGAGACGACACCCTCGATCGGCCGCTCGTTCCGAGCTGACCTCGCCGCCGTCTACGACCGCGATCCGGCCTGTGGGCGCTACATGGAGCCGCTGCTCTACTTCAAGGGCTTCCATGCGCTCGTCACGCACCGCTTCGCCCACGAGCTCCTGAAGTCGGGCCGGCGCGACTTCGCGCTCTATCTCCAGAGCCAGGCGTCGCGTATCTTCGGCGTCGACATCAATCCGGCGGCGCGCATCGGCGACGGCATCATGCTCGATCACGGCACCGGCATCGTCGTCGGCGAGACGGCGGTCATCGGCGACAATTGCTCGATCCTGCAGGGCGTGACGCTCGGCGGCACCGGCAAGGAGACCGGCGACCGGCATCCGAAGATCGGCCGCAACGTGCTGATCGGCGCCGGCGCCAACGTGCTCGGCAACATCAAGGTCGGCGACTGCTCGCTGGTCGCGGCTGGCAGCGTCGTGCTGCAGGAGGTGCCGCCGAAGACGACAGTTGCGGGCGTCCCGGCCAAGGTGATAGGTCCGGCGAGCTGCCCGGAGCCGGCGCGCGCCATGGACCACCGCCTCGCGCCCGGCGACTGCGGCTGCGGCGACTGAGCGGCGCCCGTGGCGGCGCGAAGTGGAGATCGATCCCGTGCGACCGGAAGAGCTGATCAGGCTGCAGACCTACCTGCGAAAGGTGTTCGGCGCCAAGACGCTGTCGGTCAGGGCGCGGCCGAAGGTGAAGGATTCCGCCGAGGTCTACGTGGGCGACGAGTTCATCGCGACCATCACCATCGACGAGGAGGACGGCGAGCGCGCCTACCAGCTGCAGATGGCGATCCTCGACCTCGACCTCGAAGGCGCCTGAGCCTGTCGCCCGAAGCGCGGAGACCCCGGATGCCATTCCATTCGTTCGAGGGCCATCGCGTCACCACCCCGGCAACCGGCCGCTACTGGGTCGCCGGCAGCGCGACCGTGCTCGGCAAGGTGACAATCGGGGAAGGCGCCAGCATCTGGTTCAACGCTGTCGTCCGTGGTGACAACGACCCGATCCGCATCGGCGCCGGCACCAACGTGCAGGACGGCTGCGTGCTGCACGCCGACCCTGGATTTCCGCTCACCATCGGCGCCGACTGCACCATCGGCCATATGGTCATGCTGCACGGCTGCACGATCGGCGACGAAAGCCTGATCGGCATCGGCGCGATCGTGCTCAACGGCGCAAGCATCGGCACGGGAAGCCTCATCGGCGCCCACGCGATGATCCCGGAGGGCAAGGTCATTCCGCCGCGCTCGGTCGTGTTTGGCTCGCCCGGCAAGATCGTGCGGGAGGTGTCGGATGCCGACCTCGCGCGCATCAGGGAAGGCGCTGCGGCCTACAAGGCGAAATGGCCGCGCTACGTCGCGAGCCTCGAGCCACAAAACTCTTAGGCCCGCTCAGCGCTGCCCGCGCACGCCGGCGATGGGCGCGAGCGACAGCGCGTCCCTGGGATCGAGCGAGACCCAGGCCGTGGGGCTGATGTAGGACTGCCGCATCACGAAGCGGTAGCCGGTGCGACTCCACAGCTTCACGTCCTCGACCTTGTTGTCGAGCACGAAGTCGCCGATGCTGGTGCGGGCGGTCAGGACCGCGTGACCTTCGCCCTTCTCGTCGCGGACGACGGTCATGAGAACGCTGCCCGTCGGCCATCCGCGGGCGATGAGCAGACGGCGCTTGAGCAGCGCATAGTCCTCGCAATCGCCGCGATCGACCGGCAGGGTCCAGTGCTCGGTGACGCCGTAGAGCTCGAGGTCGGTCGTTGGCTCGATCGCGCGATTGACGGCGCGGTTGATATCGTCGAGCTCGCTCAGGCGCTCCGGGGTGGCCTCGACGCGGCGCTCCTGCACGGGCCCCGCGGCACACTCGGCCGGCATGTCATCGCAGAACTGGACGAACCCGTAGGGCGGATGGGCGTTGCCGTAGATCCGCATGAAGCGAATGGCTTCCTCCGCGCGAGCCGGGCGAACCGGATCGGCCGCGGCGGGCGCGGGAACGAGCAGACACGCAAGGATCGCAGCAACTGAGACGACAACGCGCGACATACGAGACCTCTACCCGACAGGTACCTGCGACTTTGACGCCACGCGTAACGCCGAGCCCGATTCCCCGACCGGGACGGGCCGGAACCCTCAGCCGAAATATTTCCTGAGCGCATCCGGATTCTGGATGTCGAGGAACTGGACGGCGAGCCCTTCGGCGTGATGGCGAACGACCTTGCCGCGCAGCTTCCCGAGCTGGAGCTCGGTGCCGACGGCGGGCCGGGCCTCGGTCGCGATCGAGGCGCCCGAGATCGAGAGGTCGAGGATGGTGACGGAGGCGGCGTAGCCGTCGGGGAGCCGCATGACCGACGTCTTGTTGATCACCGCGACGCGCTCGTGGCCCGGGCGTCGGAGGTCCTCGGGGCTGAGCTCATGGCGATTGATGAGCCAGGTGAGTTGCGCGGCGAGCTTCTCCTTCTTGTGCTGCGTCGCGTTGAACTGAAGGGCGAAGCCGCCCTCGAAGTTGCGCACGACCGTGCCCTCGATGCCGCCGATGTGGTCGAAGTAGGCGACAATCCGCTCGCCGATCTCGACGTTCACCGGCGACATCATCGCCGCACCGCCGACCGAGAGATCATTCAGCTTGCAGGGATACTCGCGCTTGTTGGCGCGCATGAAGCGGCCGAGCAGCGTGATGTGGAAGCGCTTGTGGCGCCGCCGGTCGGGCGTGATGCGGGCAGTGGTCGAGGCGAATGTGCCAGCAGAAAAGGGGGCGCTGTAGGCCATCGTGGGTCACCGACGCGGATGAAATGCCGATCATCGCGGCCGGTCCCGGTGGGCCAGGACTGCCCGCATGCTGCGGAGTATGGCGAAGTCGGTTTAACGAGTGGCTAATCGGAGTGCCGGAATTGGCACGAAATTGCGACGAGCGGGATTTGGGCCGCGGCGGGCGCTACTTCTCGCCCGTCGTCTCGAGCCGCCCGCCGTCGTAGACCCGGAACTGGCGGCGGTCCGAGCGCACGATGCGGGAGCCGCGCGGCTGCGGGATGAACGGCGCCTGGCGGTGGATTTTCTCGAGGAGCGCGTGCGGCCGCCCGTCCGGCCAGACGAGCTCGTCGTGGGTGATGCGGCGGGTGAGGAGGGGTTCGGTGCCGAGCCAGTCGGGCGGCGCCACGGCACTCACCGTGCCGAGGAACCGGTCGGGCTGATCGGCGGTGTGCAGCAGCGGCAGCAGCAGCAACTCGAATTGGGCAGGGCGGCCCGCCGCCGTCTCGGCAACGATGTCGAAGACAGCCACGCTGGCATGCAGGCACATGCTGGCGACATGCCGATCGAGCTTGGCGCGGTCAGCTTCGCTCCAGCCGTCGAGGAAGCTCCTGCCGCGGAACTCGGCGCCGAACATTTCGCAGATCCTGGTGCCGGCGAGCCGGTAGGTCAGTGTATCCGGGGCGGTGCGCTCGAGAATAAAGGTCTCCGCCAGAACGGATGAGATCCGCGACGGCTCGATCTCGAACCGGCGCGGCGCCAGGCGATCGCCACGCACCTCGTTCCAGTAGGCGAACAGGATCTGGCTCGTGCGTTGCTTCATCTTGGGCCTTGCTTGCGCCGATCGCGGGCCGCGCGCGCTGCGGCCCGTGCTATCGGGAGGTTGAGCGGTGTCCCGGTTCGGGACTGAGGACCGCCACGGCGCGTGTCTGCCCGCTGTTCAGCAGCTTCCATGCCACCCGGCACCGGCGGACCCCGCCGTTGCGCCGGCGCCGCTTCAGCATTAATGGCACGCGAGCGCGCGGAGTGGCCACGCGTCGAGCGAGGACAGGCACACCCGTGCAACAGCGACAGCCGGTATTCAACGCGCCCCGCGCGGTCCTGATCGCGCTCGCTGTGCTGGTCGCGATCCATGCCGGGCGCATGCTGCTCGACGAGGAGACCGACGCGCAGCTCGTGCTGTCGCTGGCCTTCATCCCGGCGCGCTATACAACCGGGGCTGAGACCCTGCCGGGCGGGACGCTCGCGGCCGCGACATCGTTTCTCACCCACGCCCTCGTGCACGGCGACTGGGTGCACCTCGCCATCAACTCGGCCTGGCTGCTCATCTTCGGCTCGCTGATGGTGCGGCGGACGGGAGCCGGACGGGTCCTGCTGCTGTCGGCCGCCTCGGCGATCGCCGGGGCCGTCGTATTCCTGATGCTCAATCGCGGACTTCTGGCGCCGGTCGTCGGCGCATCGGGCGCGGTGTCCGGTCTGATGGGTGCGTCGATGCGGCTGTTGTTTGCGGCGATGGACCAGGGCGGGCCGTGGCTGCTGCGGGAGGCGCCGGAGCTGGTCCGACCCATGGCGCTCGGCGAGGCTCTCGCGGACCGGCGCGTCCTCACGACGATCGCCATGCTCGTGCTCATCAACGCGCTCATGGCGTTCGGCATCGGGGGGCTGAACGAGCCTGGCGGCATCGCATGGGAGGCGCATCTCGGCGGGTTTGCTGCCGGGCTCCTGCTGTTCGGCCGCCTCGAACGACCGCGCGCGGGAGCGGTCGACTGATCCGCCGCCGCCCGGCCATCGGCATTGCTCTCGAGCGCAAACCGTATAGAACCGCGCGGGAACGAGCCTGAATTGCCCTGACCGGAGCCCGCCATGACCCAGATCGTCGACATCATCGGCCGCGAGGTTCTCGACAGCCGCGGCAACCCGACCGTCGAGGTCGACGTGGTGCTCGAGGACGGCGCGATGGGCCGCGCGATCGTGCCCTCCGGCGCCTCGACCGGCGCGCACGAGGCGGTCGAGCTGCGCGACGGCGACAGGAAGCGCTATCTCGGCAAGGGGGTGCTGAAGGCGGTCGAGGCGGTGAACGGCGAAATCTTCGATGCGCTCTCCGGCATGGACGCGGAGGACCAGCGCCGCATCGATCACGCGCTGATCGCGCTCGACGGAACCAAGAACAAGTCCCGGCTCGGCGCCAACGCCATCCTCGGCACGTCGCTCGCCGTCGCCAAGGCAGCGGCCGATGCGCGCGGCCTGCCGCTATACCGCTACATCGGTGGCACCTCGGCCCACGTCACCCCGGTTCCGATGATGAACATCATCAACGGCGGCGCCCACGCCGACAACCCGATCGACATCCAGGAGTTCATGATCATGCCGGTCGGCGCGAAGACCTGCGCCGAGGCGATCCGCTGGGGGGCGGAGATCTTCCACACGCTGAAGAAGGGCCTCGCGGAGGCGGGGCATGCGACCAACGTCGGCGACGAGGGCGGCTTCGCGCCGAACCTGAAGAGCGCGGACGAGGCGCTCGGCTTCATCATGACGTCGATCGAGAAGGCCGGCTACAAGCCGGGCGGCGACGTGATGCTGGCGCTTGATTGCGCGGCGACCGAGTTCTTCAAGGGCGGCAAGTACGTCATGGAGGGCGAGGGCAAGACGCTCGACAGCGCCCAGATGGCCAAGTACCTCGCCGACCTCGTCGCCCGGTTCCCCGTGATCTCGATCGAGGACGGCATGAGCGAGGACGATTGGGCGGGCTGGAAGGCGCTGACCGACCTCGTCGGCAGGAAGTGCCAGCTCGTCGGCGACGACCTGTTCGTCACCAATACCGAGCGGCTCGCCCAAGGCATCGCCAAGGCGACCGCCAATTCGATCCTGGTCAAGGTCAACCAGATCGGCTCGCTGACCGAGACGCTCGATGCCGTCGCCATGGCGCACCGCGCTGGCTACACGGCGGTGATGTCGCACCGCTCGGGCGAGACGGAGGATGCGACCATCGCCGACCTCGCGGTCGCCACCAACTGCGGGCAGATCAAGACCGGCTCGCTCTCCCGCTCCGACCGGCTCGCCAAGTACAACCAGCTCATCCGCATCGAGGAGGAGCTCGGCGATGTCGCGCGGTATGCGGGGCGAGGTGTGGTGCGGGTGGCGTGATACTGGACCGGCATGGCCGGTAGGAGCGGGCTGACGAATCCCGCTTCATCCCCCCGTGATCGGCGTCAGTCCGATCTTGGCCAAGCTGACGGCGAGCCCCGGCAGTCGCTCCGGTACCAGCCGGTCGGTATGGGGCGCGAGGACACGGTCGGCATATCCATCCGGGCCTGATGACCTATGGATGTGTGTGACCAGCGTCCTGACATCGATCGCCCAATAATCCGCAATGCCGAGGGCGGCGTAAAGTCCGGCCTTGCGACCGAGATCGTAGGCGAGGCTCGTGTCCGCCACCTCGACGAGCAGGAGGATGTCCGCCGGGCGCAGGTCCTTGAGCGGCACGGCGCGCGGCCAGAAAATGAAGTCCGGTTCCAGGAAATCATGCTCGCTGGTGTAGAGCGTCGTCTCGGTCAATACGTTTACCTCCGGAGGGACGGCCTTTGACCAGAAGCGACTCAACTCCATCTTGACCGTCTCATGCGGCACACCCTTGGGCGACATCGGCACGACCTCCCCGCCGATCAGCTCGAACCGTTCGCGCCCATCGATGATGCCCGCGTCCACCATTCGGATGATCTCCGCGACCGACCATCGCCGCCGGGGAAGGCCTTCGGCAGCCTGAGTGGTGGGCAAGGCGGGGCGGGAGACGTGGACGTTCATGGCGGGAAGCATAGTGCAATTCTTTCGCCGGTGCGAGGCCACGCCGTCGCCACCAACTGCGGGCAGATCAAGACCGGCTCGCTCTCCCGCTCCGATCGCCTTGCCAAGTACAACCAGCTGATCCGCATCGAGGAGGAGCTGGGTGATGTGGCGCGCTATGCGGGGCGGGATGAGGCGAAGGCGATGTAGATGCAGGTTGGCCCGAGCGGACTTTCGCGCCTGCGAGGCTCGCGACCCCGGCCCCGGACCCGATCGTCCGGAAGCGGATCGATCTTTTACGTGGCCTTTACAGCGCCTGGAGTAGCTTATCCCTGCTCGCCGGTGTGGCCGGGGAGCACGTACCGCGTATCCCTCCAGAGAGCGGCGCATGCGGAGATCGAGAGCAGCCTCCCGACGGTCCCCCCTGGTTCTGCTTGGCTGTCTGGCGCTCTCGGCCTACTTCGTGCACCACGCGATCCAAGGCTCGCACGGGCTCGGGGCCCGCCAGCGACTCGTCGACCGGCTCGCCGCCGCCGACGCCGAGCTGGCGCGTCTCGAGGTCGTGCGGGCCGGTCTGCGCCGTGATGTCGATCTGCTCGGCACCGACCCGCCGCATCGCGACATGATCGAGGAGGCGGCGATCGGCGTGCTCGGCTACGCGCGGCCGGGCGACCGGCATGCCCTGCTGCCGGCGCGATGACCAGGGTGCTCAGGCGAAAGCCGGCATCACCTCGCGGATGAACAGCGCCAGCGAGCGGCGCTTCGCCTCGAACGGCATCAGGCTGTCGATCCAGATGCTGTACTGGTCGTAGCCGAGCCGCTCGTAGCCCTTCAGTCGGGCGATGACCTCGGCCGGCGGTCCGATGACGAGGTTCTTGCGGATGAGGTCCGGCGCGTACTGCGGGAGCTTCGCCTGGTCCTCCGGCGCGAGCTCGGCGATGAAGCCCTTGGCGATCGGCCGCTCGTTCTTGAACCAGGCGAAGAACAGCCCGTAGTAGCGGGACAAGGCCTCGGCCTGTGCCGCCGCCTCGCGCTCGCTGGCGGCGACGAAGGTGTGCTGCAACAGCATGATCCGCGGCCTCGGCAGCGCGGGGTGCGCCGCGCAGGCGGCCTTGAACTTGGCCATCAGGCTCTCGACCTCGCCGTCGCCGGCGGCGAGCGGCGTCACCTGCACGTTGCAGCCCTCGCGGACGGCGAAGTCGTGCGAGTTGGGATCGCGGGCGGCGATCCAGATCGGCGGCCGCGGCGTCTGCAGCGGGGTCGGAAGCGCGGTGGTCGACGGCCACTTCCAGTACCTGCCGTCGTGAGCGTAGTCGCCGGACCAGAGCTGCTTCACCGCCGGCACCAGCTCGCGCATCCTGAGGCCCGCCTCCATGGCGTCGAGGCCCGGCAGCAGCCGGTCGTACTCGAACGTGTAGGCGCCGCGGGCGAGGCCGAGATCGAGCCGGCCGCCTGAGATCACGTCCAGCATCGCGCTCTCGCCGGCGAGCTTGATCGGGTGCCAGATCGGGGCGATGCAGTTGCCGGTGCCGAGCCGGATGCGGCGCGTGCGCGCGGCGAGATAGGCGAGTTGCACGAACGGATTGGGCGCGATCGTGAACTCCATCGCGTGGTGCTCGCCGATCCACACCGTCTCGAAGCCGGCGGCCTCCGCCATCCCGACGAGCGTCTCGAGCTCGGCGTGGAGTGCGGCATGCGGCGTGCCCGGCCGCGCACGCTCGAGGTGGACGAAGAGCGACAATTTCATGGCGGGCTCCGATCAATCGCGCGTGCGGTCGACCCTGGCGAGGAAGGCGCCGAGGGCGCTGGCGACCGCTTCCGGCGCGGTCAATGCAACCATGTGCCGCGCGCCGGCGATGATACGCAACTCCCCGCGCGGTGTCGCGCAGGCCATGGCCGCCGCCATCGCCGGCGTCGAGTTCGGGTCGTGCTCGCCGGTCAGGTAGAGGGCGGGACAGGCGATCTCTTGCAGGCGACCCTCGTGAGCGCGATCGCCCGCCGCGAACAGGCGGTAGGCGTGGGCGTAACCGGCCGGGTCGGTCGCATCGAGCAGACGCGCGCACAATGCCGCCGCGGACGCCAGTGGCGCCGGCACCGGATCGCCGAACCAGCGGGCGATCGTCGCCGGCGATCCGATCGGCGCCTCGCCCGCTGCCAGTGCCTCCGCGCGTTGCTCGACGGCGGCCCGCTGCGCGAGCGACCGGCAGTAGACGGCGCTCATCGCCGTGACGCTGTGGACGCGGGCCGGGTAGGCCAGCGCCGCCTCGAGCACCACCAGAGCGCCCATCGAGTGGCCGGCGAGGTGGGCGGCGGGTACTCCGAGATGGTCGAGCACCTCGGCGATCCGGCGGGCGAATGCCGGGAGTCCTGCACCGGGCTCCGCCAGCGCCGATCCGCCATGGCCGGGCATATCGATGGCGATCACCTCGTGCCGGTCCGCGAGGGTCCGCGCGACCGGGCCCCAGGCCGCCGAGGCGAGCCCGACCCCATGGACCAGGACAACGGGTGTGCCGGCACCCGTGCGCTCGTAGCGCGTGCCGAGAATGCTGCCGGTCTCGGGGCCACGGCCGACCCGACTGGCGCTCATGCGATTCTTCCTCGAGGAGCCGGCAGGCCGGCCAGGTCCGAGGATAGCGCGGCCCCCGCCCGCTGCAAGCCGGCTGGAATTGGAGGCTTGCCTCGGCTAGCGTGCACTGGCACTCCTTCTTCGATCGACCCTTCGACCGACAAAGTGCGCCGGAGCCACCCCATGTCTGCAGCCACCGCGACCACCTCTGGCATGGCCAACGGCGTCCAGGCTCCGGGCGGCCCGATCCCCGCCTTCACGCGCGAGCAGGAGCTCAAGGCCTACCGCGAGATGTTGCTGATCCGCCGCTTCGAGGAGAAGGCCGGCCAGCTCTACGGCATGGGGTTCGTCGGCGGCTTCTGCCACCTTTACATCGGCCAGGAGGCGGTGGTCGTCGGCCTGCAGATGGCCTCCAAGGCCGGCGACCAGGTGATCACGACCTATCGCGATCATGGCCACATGCTGGCGACCGGCATGGACCCCAACGGTGTGATGGCGGAGCTGACCGGGCGGCGCGGCGGCCACTCCAAGGGCAAGGGTGGCTCGATGCACATGTTTTCCATCGAGAAGCAGTTCTTCGGCGGCCACGGCATCGTCGGCGCCTCTGTGCCGCTCGGCGCCGGCCTCGCCTTCGCCAACAAGTACCGCGGCAACGACAACGTGTGCTGGTGCTATTTCGGCGACGGTGCGGCAAACCAGGGCCAGGTCTACGAGACCTTCAACATGGCGAAGCTCTGGAAGCTGCCGGTGATCTTCGTCATCGAGAACAACCGCTATGCGATGGGCACCGCGATCGAGCGCTCGTCGGCGACGACGCGCTTTGCCGACCGCGGGCTCTCGTTCGACATTCCGGGCGAGCAGGTCGACGGAATGGACGTGCGCGCGAGCAAGGCGGCGGGCGATCGCGTCGCGGCCTACGCGCGCGCCGGCAACGGTCCCTACATCCTCGAGATGATGACCTACCGCTACCGCGGCCACTCGATGTCGGATCCGGCCAAATACCGGACGCGCGAGGAGGTCGACAAGGTGCGCGAGGAGCGCGACCCGATCGAGCGGCTGCGCGCGCGTGTCCTCGCCGAGCGCACGGTCGCCGAGGACGAGCTGAAGAGGATCGACGCGGACGTGCGCGCGGTGGTCAACGCATCGGCCGAGTTCGCGCAATCGGACCCCGAGCCCGATCCGGGCGAGTTGTGGACCGACGTGATGCGGCCCGGCTGATCGGGCGGCGTACCCATGCCAGAACAACGGAGCGAGCTTCCATGATCGACAAGAAGGCGGTGCGTGCCGCGCTCAAGCATGCCGTCAACAACGAGGACGAGATCAATGCCAGCGAGGAGTGCGGCTGCTTCCACTGCCTCGAGGTGTTCCCGAAGGAAGAGATCGACGAATGGGTCGACAGCGATGGCGGCATGTCGGCCGTCTGCCCGAAGTGCAGTGTGGAGAGCGTGATCGGTGATGCCGCGGGCTTCCCGCTCACCACCGAGTTCCTGGACGGCATGCGCCAGGAGATGTTCGTTTGAAAGGTCGCAGATGCCCATCCAGATCCTGATGCCTGCGCTCTCGCCCACCATGGAGGAGGGCAAGCTCGCCAAGTGGCTCGTCAAGGAGGGCGACACGGTCAAGTCCGGCATGGTCATCGCCGAGATCGAGACCGACAAGGCGACCATGGAGGTCGAGGCGGTCGACGAGGGCAAGCTCGGGCAGATCCTGGTCGCGGCCGGCACAGAGAAGGTCAAGGTCAATACGCCGATCGCGGTGATCCTCGCCGACGGCGAGACGGCCGGCGCCGCCGCGCCCGCTCCGAAGCCAGCACCGGCCACCCCTCCAGTGCCGGCGGTCGCCGCGCAGCCCGCACCGGTCGCCGCCCAGCCCGCGGCTGCAGCGGCCGCGCCCGACATCGCGCTCCCTCACGGCACCGAATTCGCGACGCAGACGATGCGCGAAGCCTTGCGCGACGCCATGGCGGAAGAGATGCGCCGCGACAAGGACGTCTTCCTGATGGGCGAGGAGGTGGCGCAGTACCAGGGCGCCTACAAGATCAGCCAGGGTCTGCTCGACGAGTTCGGGGCGAAGCGGGTGATCGACACGCCGATCACCGAACAGGGCTTCGCCGGCATCGGCGTCGGCGCAGCCATGGCTGGCCTGAAGCCCATCGTCGAGTTCATGACCTGGAATTTCGCGATGCAGGCGATCGACCAGATCATCAACTCGGCGGCAAAGACGCTCTACATGTCGGGCGGCCTGCTCGGCTCGCCGATCGTGTTCCGTGGACCAAATGGTGCGGCCGCCCGCGTCGCCGCCCAGCATTCGCAGTGCTTCTCGGCGTGGTATGCGCACTGCCCCGGGCTCAAGGTCGTCGCGCCCTCGAACCCGGCCGATGCCAAAGGGCTCCTGAAGAGCGCGATCCGCGATCCCAACCCCGTGCTGGTGCTCGAGAACGAGATGCTCTACGGCGCGAGTGGGCCGGTGCCCAAGGTCGCCGACTGGCTGGTGCCGATCGGCAAGGCGCGCATCGCACGCGCGGGGAGCCACGTGACGGTCGTCTCGTTCGCGCGCGGCATGAACTACGCGCTCGAGGCGGCCGAGCGGCTCGCCAAGGACGGCATCGAGGCAGAGGTCGTCGACCTGCGCACGCTGCGCCCGATCGACTGGGAGACAATCTTCGCGTCCGTCCGCAAAACCAACCGGCTGGTGACGGTCGAGGAAGCCTGGCCGGTCTGCTCGGTCGGCTCGGAGATCTGCGCCCAGGCCGCGATCCAGTGTTTCGACCATCTCGACGCGCCGCCCGCCAAGGTCTCGGGCGCCGACGTGCCGATGCCCTACGCGGCGAACCTCGAGCGGCTGGCGCTGCCCAACGCCGAGCACGTCGTCAGCGCGGTGAAGAGCGTGTGCTACGTGTGAGTGACGTGCCGTCCTGGCGGGCGCTGACGCCGATCGGGATCAATTCCCGCGCAGCCCCGAAACCTGGGCCTGGACTGCTATTGCGGCGCGCCGATCATTTCGGTCGCCTCACAACCCCTCGCCGGCAAAGCTTGCGACAGAGCAGGGGACGCGGCGCGCCTTGAGCTGCTCGCACACCCGCTGCGCCTCCAGCGCCGAGGCGACCGGGCCGGCGATCAACTGGTAGGCCTGCCCGTCGCCGGTCGGCGCCGCATACTTCGGCTGCAGGTTCTTCAGTACGGTGCCGTGGCGGTCGTTGAGCAGGCTCCACGACAGGCGGAGCGCATCGAGCGACGGACCCGCACCGAGGTTGATCGCGGCGGGTCCCGCTGCGGGCCGCACGATCGCCGGTCCGAAATTGACTGGCGCCGGCGGGATACTGCCGGTCGCGATCGGCGCGGTCGGCGCAGCCGCCGCGGGTATGGCTGCAGCATTGATGACGCTCGGCCGCGGTGCTCCTGGCGGCGCAGCGACGGCCTCGGAGATCGCTTGCGGCGCAGCCGACGCCGGCTGAGTGGCTGCCGCGAGCCGGGCGGCGCGTTGCTCGGCAGCGCGCGACGGTGCGGCGAGCTTCGGTGCGGGCGCCGGCGGCGCGGCTGCCGCGACCGTTGCGGCGAGCGCCGCCAGAGGGGCCGGCGCGGCCTCGGCGGCGACTGGCCTGGTCGTCCGCTCCTCGAGCGCCGCAATCCGCGCGGCGAGCGCCGACTCTCGCTCCTGGCGAACCGCCGCGTCGGCCTTGGCCGTGACGAGGCTTTGCTCGGCGGCAGCCAGCGTCTTGCGCAGGTCCGCGTTCTCCGACTTGAGTTGCGCGGCGGCGGATTCGAGGTCGCGAGACGCCGGCAGGCTCTTCGGCGTACTCGAGGCGTGGAGGGCGTCGGGACGCGCGGAAAGTACACCGAGATACGTCAATGCACCGGTTGCAGCGATCAGCCACATCGCGAGATAAGGCCCCGGGATCGAGCGATGTGCGACCGCGGACTTGGCGACAGACATGGGGACCCCCGATCGATGCGCCGGCTCCGGCGCCGCATTCCGAACGCTTTGTGACCCTGCTGGTGTGAGTCCCGTCGGGCCGTCAACCAATTGGCGGGCTTGCGATTGTGGGTACTGTGGAAATCGCGTTAACTTCGGGCGCTGTGGTCGCGCGGCATCCGCCGCTGGCTCGGGTGACCATCGGCGGACCTCCAACTGCCAGCGAAAACCTGTACGTATGAAGAGCATCATCAAGGCCGGCGCCGCTGTACTCGTCTCGGCGGCCGTCGCGCTCGGCCTCGGCGAGATGATCCTCCGCTTCGCTCTCAATCCGGGCGATTTCATCCTCGCCAAGGTCGTCGCCCATCCGGTGCTCGGCCACCACATCCCGGCGAACACCCCCGGCCATGACGCGGACGGCTTTCGCAATCAGGCGGTTCCGGACGCGGCCGAAATCATCGCCATTGGCGACAGCATGACCTATGGCGTCAGCGCAACGCGGCAGGGCAGCTGGCCGCACCGGCTTGCGGGCATGCTGAAGCGGCCGGTCTATAACATGGGGCTCGGCGGCTACGGGCCTCTCCAGTACTTGCAGCTCGTGCGCGACAAGGCGGGCCGGCTCGCGCCAAAGCTGGTCGTCGTCGCACTCTATGTCGGGAACGACCTGATTGACGCCTATGATACGGCGCACGACCTGGACCACTGGCGGAGCTGGCGCAAGTCGACCCGCATTGCCGGCGGGAAATCGGCCACTGCGATCGCGCTCGAGGCCGAGCCGCAGCGAATTGCCGGCGACCTGCGCGGATGGCTCGCGCGCAACAGCATGTTCTATTCGGTGCTGCGCGCGACCGTGCTCGTCCGCTTTTCTGCCACCGAGAGGGAGTTTCTCGCGCGCCGGAACGTCGGGGGCGTGTGGATCCCCTGGACCGATCCGGAGCGGCCCGCGATCAAGACGATCTTCGCGCCGGAGCTCTTTCGCACGAGCCTCGATCCTGCCGATGCCCGCGTGAGCGAAGGGCTTGCGATCACGAAGGATGCCTTGATCGAGATCGGCGCTGAGACGAAGCGCCTGGGAGCACGGCTGCTGGTCGTGCTGATCCCGACCAAGGGACGGGTGTACTGTCCCTATATGAAGGCCACCGGCGCCGCGCTCGCGCCGGCATTCGCGTGGGAGTGCGAAACAGAGTCGAAGGTGATGGACGCGATCGCGTCCCATCTGGTGCGCGCGGGTATTGCCCACATCGACGTGACGAACGCGCTGCAGAGCTACGTCGCGAGCCACGTGGCGATCTACCCCGATCACAGCGACGACCACCCGACGGCGACAGGCTATGGCGTCATCGCGGGCGAGGTCGCCAAGGCAGTTGCGCCGCTGCTCGACGCCCCCTAGTGCGCGAGGGTGCAGTTTGCGGGCGCGCGAGAAGTGGTCCAAGATCGGGGGTGCGAGGTGGCCCTGGCGGGCCGATCGAGCCGCGGAGGAGATCGCCATGCGACGCTGGATTGCGGCCGTTCTGTCCGCGATGACCACTGGAGCCACGGCCCTCTCTTGGGAGGCGCACGCGCAGGAATATCCCGCCCGTGCGGTCAAGATCATTGTGCCCTTCGCGGCCGGCGGCCCCGCCGACGCTTGCGCCCGTTTCGTGGGCCAGCACCTGCAGGACGCGCTCGAGCAGTCGTTCGTGGTCGAGAACCGGCCGGGCGCCGGCGCGGTGATCGGCACCGAGGCCGTCGCGAAGTCGCCGGCCGATGGCTACACGCTGCTGATGATGTCGAACACGCGCACGACGAACGAGTCGCTGCTGGCGAGCCGACCCTACCAGTTGATGCGCGACTTCGTGGCTGTCGCCCCGATCAACGCGTCGGACCTCGTCAGGGTCGTGCACCCCTCGGTCGAGGCGCGCACGCTCGGCGAGTACATCGCGAAGTGGGCCGATGTCGTGTGGATCACCGGCGCCAAGGCGCAGTGAAGCGAGTTGCCCCGTCGCCTGTTTGCGTGCCTCGTGGCAGCACTGTATTGAGGCGCGGACCGACAGCGCCAGCTGCCGTCCCATCTGCAACCGGGCCCAAGAGTACAAAATCGACCCGACGTCATGAGCCGCTCTCCCCACTGCTTCTGCGTCGCCCCTATGATGGATTGGACCGACCGGCACTGCCGGGCGTTCCACCGCATGCTGAGCCGCCACGCGCGCCTCTACACCGAGATGGTGACCGCGCAGGCGATCCTTCATGGCGACCGCGAGCGGCTCATCGGCTTCTCGAGCAACGAGCACCCGGTCGCCCTCCAGCTCGGCGGCGCGGAGCCGGAAAAGCTCGCCGAGGCGGCCGCGATCGGTGAAAGCCTCGGCTACGACGAGATCAACCTCAACGTCGGCTGTCCGTCGGACCGCGTGCAGGGCGGGCACTTCGGGGCGTGCCTGATGGCTGAGCCCGTGCTCGTCGCAGACTGCGTCGCGGCGATGCGCGCCCGGGTACGCGTGCCGGTGACGGTCAAATGCCGGATCGGCATCGACGACCAGGACAGCGAGGCGGACTTCGAGCGGTTCATCGCGACCGTCGCTTCCGCCGGTTGCTCGACGTTCATCGTGCACGCGCGCAAGGCCTGGCTGAAGGGCCTTTCGCCGAAGGAGAACCGCGAGATCCCGCCGCTCGATCATGATCGCGTGATGCGATTGAAGCGCGCGCACCAAGAGCTCACCATCGTGCTCAATGGCGGCATCACGACGCTCGCCGATTGCGAGCACCACCTCGCGCATGTCGACGGGGTGATGCTCGGCCGCGCCGCCTATCAGAACCCCTACCTTCTGGCCGAGGTCGACCGCGTGCTGTTCGGCGCAACCGATGCGCCGCCCTCGCGACGGCAGGTCATGTCCGGCCTCATCGCCTACGCCGAGGCCGAGACCGCGCACGGCGTGCGGATTCAGTCGATTGCCCGCCACGTGCTCGGCCTCTACCACGGCCGGCCGCGCGGACGGCAGTTCCGGCGGCACTTGAGCGAGCGGGCCCCCCGTGCCGGCACCGATGCGCGCGTGCTGCGCGAGGCGCTGCAACTCGTCGAGACTGCGGCCGAGCCGATTGCGGCATGAGCGGGTAGCGGCGCGGGTTTGGAGTCGTTGACCGTGGGTTTTGATATCTCGGCGGGCAACCTTGCGCTGCTTGCCGCCGGTCTGGTCGCCGGGGGGCTCGTCATGGGGTTTCTCGCGGGGCTCTTCGGCATCGGTGGCGGCGGCGTGATCGTGCCCGTGCTCTACGAGCTCTTTCGTCTCCTCGCGGTGCCGGACGAGACGCGCATGCAGCTCGCGGTCGGCACCTCGCTCGCCGTCATCGCGCCGACGGCGCTGCGCGCGCTGAGCGCGCATCGGGCAAAGGGTGCGGTCGAGGTTGCGGTCGTCCGGCGACTCGGCCTTTGGGTGGTGCTCGGCGTCGGGCTCGGCATCGCGCTCGCGCGCCTGGCGCCGGGATCGCTCTTCAAATGGGTCTGGGTGATCTTCTCGATCGCGATGGTCGCCAAGCTGGTGCTCGCGCGCGAGGACTGGCGGCTCGGCGCGGAGTTCCCGCGCTCCCCCCTCATCGGGGCCTATGGCGTGCTGGTCGGTTTTCTCTCGACGCTTCTCTCGATCGGCGGCGGTGCCTTCATCTCGACGCTGATGATGCTCTACAACCGGCCGATAACGACCGCCGTCGGCACGTCGTCGGCGTTCGGGCCGCTGATCGCCATCCCCGGTGCGATTGGCTTCGGCTGGGCAGGCTGGGGACAGGCCGGCCTTCCGCCGCTGTCGCTCGGCTATGTCAATCTGCTCGGCGTGGCGCTCGTCGTGCCGCTCAGCGTGCTCGCCGCGCCCTATGGCGTCCGCGCCGCCCATGGCATCCCGAAGCGGGCACTCGAGCTCGCCTTCGCAGCATTTCTCGGGCTGGTCGGCCTGCGCTTTGCGTGGAGTTTGTTCGCGTGATATGGCGGAATGTACCAATCTCCAGATCAGCCATGGAGACTGCGATGACAGCTCGCGCGTGGTTGCACCTTGCAGCCGTCTGGCTCATCGCGCTTGGGACCGCTGGCTCCGCGCGCGCAGGCGATCCGCTGCCGCCGGTCTCGGGGCCGACCACACCGCGGGTCGAGGCGCAACTCGGCGAGGACGGCATCTACCATCAGGCATGGGCGCTCAGATCGTTCCTCGACATGCGCGAGGACTTCGCCGAGGCAAGAGCCAAGGGCAAGCGGTTCGCGGTTATCTTCGAGCAGCGCGGCTGCATCTATTGCACAAAGATGCACACCGAGGTTCTGTCGCAGAAATACATCAATGACTACGTGCGCGAGAACTTCGAGATCGTGCAGCTCGACCTGTGGGGCGCGCGCGAGGTGACCGATTTCGACGGCGCCAGGCTGCCGGAGAAGAAGCTCGCCGAGCGCTGGGGGATCATGTTCACCCCGACGATCGTGTTCCTGAAGGAGGAGCTGCCAGCCGATAGGCGCGCCTGGGGCTCGACGCTCGAGGTGCTGCGCATGAGCCTCGGGTTCGGCGCGCCGACGTTCTATGACCTCTTCACCTGGGTCCGCGCCAGGGTCTACCGCGTCGACCCGAATTTCCAGCGATTTCATATCGCTCGGATGGCTCTGCGGGATGCGCAGGGCGGGGCTGCGCCGCCCAAGGCGCCTTGAAGCTGCCATGCCGGCGCGTATCGACTGTGGCCGGCCCGCATCTCGGGTCAATACCAGAATGCCACCGGCCGGAATAAGCCGGTGGCGTCGGCGTTGTCGTGATGAATTGGGGAGCATGCGGGTGACGGGTGATATCCGGGACCAGATGGTGCGGCTGCTGCCGCGCCTGAGGAGGTTCGCATATTCACTGACGCGCAATGCCGACCAGGGTGACGACCTGGCCCAGGAGACGTGCGTGCGCGCTCTGTCGCGCATCGATCAATGGCAGGCCGGAACGAGTTTGGACAGCTGGATGTTTCGTATCGCGCAGAATATCTGGCTGGATCAGCTCCGGGCCGCCAAGTCACGAGGCGTCGCCGTCGACATCGACGGGGTGGAGGAGCTTGTCGGGTCCGATGGCCGAACGGTCGTCGACAGCCGCCTGACGATGCAGGAGGTCGCGGCAGGCATGGAGAGCCTTCCGCCCGACCAGCGTGTGCTCCTGGCACTCGTGTGCATTGACGGCCACTCCTACAAGCAGGCGGCCGAAGTCCTGAACGTACCAATCGGAACCGTGATGAGCCGGCTCGCGCGCGCACGTCGCACGCTCCATGCGGCGCTCGAGGGAACGCCGCGTCGCGGACAGCAACACACTGCCGGGGGG
>Ga0114938_1000461_pt1 | contig 30646 bp, 26 predicted proteins | sample AshMeaBigSpring_FD_88675 | JGI IMG/M metagenome (GOLD analysis project Ga0114938, IMG submission 88675) | Groundwater microbial communities from Big Spring, Nevada to study Microbial Dark Matter (Phase II) - Ash Meadows Big Spring | ecosystem: Environmental > Aquatic > Deep subsurface >... | reverse complement strand
TTCCCGGTGCGGTTGCGGACGATGATGCTGATTTTCCGCTTCGCACCCTCGGCGTGACCGATGCTTTCGATGCGGGTGGTGGGGTCGTTGACGGTGAAACGCCGGGCGAGATCGGGCCGACCATTGACTTCCACGCCCAAAAGATCAAGCGCGGCGGCGGCATTTTGGAACGGCACATCGTCCTCGGTATCGCGCAGTCCGTCGGTGCCGCAGACGGTTTCCGGAATGATTTCCGCTTGTTCGACCGGGCATTCCGCGGCGGCGGCGATTAACTCGGCGGGCGCTTCATTCAGGTCGAGCGCTCCGCCGCTCCAGATGGTGAACCAATCCCGCCAGTCGGGACGTACGGCCTCGACGAGGTCCATTCCGCGCACGAGGCGGACTTCGCTGAGGTCGTAGAAGGGGCGGTTAAAGGGCTGGTTCACGCGGCCGGCGGCCTCGTATTCCTTCACCTCCGCGCCGTTGAGGGCCACGTTGTCATCGGCGTCCACCCAATCGCCGAGGGCGTCGGCCACGGCTTGGGATTCTTCGAGGTCCAGGCCCCAATTGGAGAACATTTCGCGCAGCAGTGTCTTGTCGTCCTGAAGGAGGATGGCGTTGATGTTGAAGCGTCCGCCCTCGGAAATCACGCGGACTTCGAAGCCCTCGCCGGCCTCGCCGTCAAGCTGGCGGAGAATGGGATCGGAGCGTTTCACGGCGGGATTCGAGCCGACGGCGATGCCCATCTCGGCGATCTGGCGGGCGCGCGAACCGTGGATCTTGGCGGTGGCGAGCTCCATATCGAAGGAAATCACCCGCAGGGCGGTCATGCAGGCCATGGCGAGGATGGCGATCAACCAGAGCACCGCCATCAGGGCGGCGCCCCGGCGGGATCTTTGGTGAGTGGAAGGAGCCTGGCGCATGGGATGGAGGGTCAATTGGCGGGAGGCGGAGCGACTTGGAGAGCGCCGCCGCCGGGAATGGGAACATTCCCCGCCGGGAGGTTGATGGAATTTCCGCCGCCGGGCTGCCCGGGCTGGACGCCCGCTCCGGCCGGGTTTCCGCCCTGGGAAAGCTGGCGCATGACCACCTCCGGATTCTGCCTGGGCGGCACCCAGAACACTTGCCGGATCTCCTCGCCCTTGGCTCCGATGGCCATGGTGAGCTCGATCTGGAGCGGCAGCCGGCCCTGGATTTCCCAGTCGTACTGCCATTCCATGGAACGGCCGTCCAGGACGCGCCACTCGAAATACGCCACGTCCGTGAGCAAGACGATCTCGGCGAAGGGCTCCTCGGCGAGCGCGGACGATTGGCCGAATTTCGACTCGGAGCCTTCGAGGACCTCGTTTTCGTAGTAGAGCAGGACGATGTCGAGGTAGCCGCTCCGGCGCTTGACGGTGGAGAGCCGCACCGCCTTGGCGATGCGGTCCTGGCCGCCCCAGGAAAAGCTCACCGGCACGTTTTGCAGCGTGAGCTCGGAAAGGTAGTGCGAGCCGGAATCCTCCACCTTGAGGTCGAACCGGGCGTTTCCGGGCAGGGCGGAAAAGCGCTGGCTGAGAAGCTCGAAGAACGCCTGGTGCTCCATTTCCTCGTTCTGGGTCTGCACGATCGTGTTTCCCAAGGCCAGCGAGGTGCGGGCGATGCCGACGACCATGCCGACGATGATCGTGAGCAAAAGCATCGAGATCACGAGCTCGAGCAGCGTGAAGCCGGAATGGCGGGCTGTGGCGGGATGCGTCTTCACGGTTGGTACATGCGCCCGTAGCGCCAGGTTTCCACGGTGCGTTCCTGCCAAGCTCCGTTTCCAAACCACTTGGCGGTGATCTCGATGCGGAACATTTCCTGCAGAATCTGGCCGTCCTCGTTCTCCAGATCCTCGATCGGCTCGATGACGGTGTGGAGCTCGATGCCGGTCTCGCCGACGGGCGTGTCGGTTTCCCCCTCCTCCAGCACCGGCAGGGAGAGCGTCTCGTCGAGCGCGCTGTCCAGCACGCGGGTGATGCGCAGCTCGCTTTGGGCGAGGGCGGCGACGTCCGACATCCGGTGGAGCGCGACGGCGAACCCGGTGGCGGCGATGCCGAAAACCGCCAGCGCGAGAACCATCTCAAGGAGAAGGAATCCGCTTCTGCCGGAATGGACGGGGCGTTTCATCGGGCTTCAAGCTGGCTGTCGCGGATGGTGGCGGTGAGCGGATGGTAGGTGTCCTCGGACCAGCTCTTCTCAAGCGTGAGCCGGACGGAAATCGGCTCGCAAAGGCCGTCCGGATCAAAGCGCCAGACGTGGACGGCGTCCTTCACGGCGGGCAGAAGCTCGGCGGAATTCCAGCGGCGTATGGAGACCTGCATGCCGTTTTCCAGCGGCAGCTCCCAGCGTTCCCCGCCCTCGTCCTCGACGGGCTCTCCGCCAATGCGGTGGCCACCCGCGGTCTTTTTCTCGACGCGCCCGGCCTGCGCCAGCGGCATGAGGCGGACGATGCCCTCGCGGAACTCCAGCGCATACGGCGTCTGCTGGAGGATGGCGGTGGTGCGGGCGCGCTTGGCGAGCAGCTCGATCTCCCCCGAGGCGTCGCGCAGGGTGCGCTCATCCGACGAGTAGATCATCATCCCCACCGCACCGCCCATGATGACCGCGGCGATGGCCAGCACGACGACGATCTCAATGAGCGTGAAACCATTCGCCTGTCTAGTCGTCCTGGCTGCTGAGATCATCTGCGGTGTTTTCCAAACCGTCCGGCCCCTTGCTGATCATTTCAAATTCGTTGGCCCGCTTCTTGCCGGGGAAACGGTAGATATAGGGGCTGTCCCAAGGATCCGTGGGGAGCTTGCTCATCACCTGCACCCAGCGGCGCGGCACCGGCGTGCTCGTGGGCTTCTCCACCAGCGCCTTGAGCCCCTGCTGGGTCGTCGGGAAACTCCCGGCGTTCAGCTTGTACATCGCCAGCGCGCTCTGGAAACTCTTGAAGTCCGATTCCACCTGCCGGAGCTTCGCGGCATCGCCGATCCCGCGCATGGCGAAAATCGCCCCCCCCAGGATCATGGCGATGATGCCGAGCACGATGACCATCTCGAGAAGGGTGAAACCGGCGCGGCGGCGGACCCGGGCGGAAGAAGTGTGGATTTTCATGGGTAACGGTTGAGGATGCTGTCCGGGGACAGCCTTGCAGGGAAGAAAACGCCGTGCGATGCAAAAGTTGTCGCCAAAATCCGCGTATGAGCTTCCTCCTTGCCAGCCGCACCCGTTTCGCCCACCCCTTGTGCCTGCCAAATTCATGAACAAAGTCCTCATCATCGGCGCCGGCGGAGTCGGCAACGTCGTCGCCCACAAGTGCGCCATGGTCCCCGAAGTCTTCGGAGAGATCACCCTCGCCTCCCGGACCGTCTCGAAATGCGACGCCATCGCCGCCGCGGTGAAACAACGGACCGGCCGGACCGTCGCCACCGCCCGGGTGGACGCCGACAACCCGGCGGAAACCGCCGAACTCATCCGCAACACCGGCGCCAGACTCCTCATCAACGTCGCCCTTCCCTATCAGGACCTCCACCTCATGGACGCCTGCCTCGCCGCCGGCTGCGACTACATGGACACCGCGAACTACGAGCCGAAGGACGTGGCCAAGTTCGAGTATTCCTGGCAGTGGGCCTATCAGGAGCGCTTCGCAAAGGCCGGCCTCTCCGCCCTGCTCGGCTCGGGCTTTGACCCCGGCGTGACCAATGTCTTCACCGCCTGGGCACTCAAACACCACTTCGACGAGATCCACACCCTCGACATCATCGACGTCAACGGCGGCAGCCACGGCAAGGCCTTCGCCACCAATTTCAACCCGGAGATCAACATCCGCGAGGTCACCGCCGAGTGCCGCCACTTCGAGAACGGCGGCTTCGTGGAAACCCCGCCGATGTCGCTACACCAGGCCTTCCAATGCCCGGACGGCGTGGGCACTTATGAAATCTACCGCATGTATCACGAGGAACTCGAATCGCTCGTGAAACACATCCCCACCATCCGGCGCGCCCAGTTCTGGATGTCCTTCTCGCCCAACTACTTGAAACACCTCGAAGTGCTCGGGAACGTCGGCATGACCCGCATCGATCCCGTCATCTACAACGGCGTGGAGATCGTCCCCCTCCAGTTTCTCAAGGCCGTCCTGCCCGACCCCGGCGACCTCGGCAAATCCACCAAGGGCAAGACCTGCATCGGCAACGTGATCACCGGCCTCAAGGACGGCGCCTTCAAGGCGATCTATGTTTATAACATCTGCGACCACGAAGCCTGCTTCGCCGAGGTCGGCTCCCAGGCGATTTCCTACACCACCGGAGTTCCGGCCATGATCGGAGCCAAACAAATGCTCGCCGGCTCCTGGCGCAAACCCGGCGTCTGGAACATGGAACAACACGACCCCGACCCCTTCATGGCCGACCTCAACAGCCATGGCCTGCCATGGACATTCGTCGAGTTGACACGCGAACAGGCGGAGTCATTACATGTGGCTTGATTTCACGTATCTGACAACCCAGACTCCCGCCAAGAACGCGCCGGCGTTCCAAAAATCCCAACATGATCGATTCCACCGAGCACCTGATCCTGCATCTTGAGAAAAGCAGACAGGGAGACGCGCCTCCGGTTTGCGCGATCGACACGGAAGCGGACAGCCTTCACCGCTATCGGGAATCACTCTGCCTCATCCAGTTCGCCGTGCGGGGCGAGTCCGTGCTCATCGATCCGCTGGCGATCGAGGACCTCGCGCCCCTGGGCTCCTACCTGTCCGAGGCCACCGTGTGGATGCATGGCGCGGACTACGACATGACCATGTTCAAGCGCCAGTTCGGCGAACTGCCCGCGGTGGTCTATGATACCCAGATCGGTGCGAGGCTGCTGGGTGCCCGCCGTTTCGGACTGGGCGATCTGGTCCAACAATATTTCGGCGTCGAACTCTCCAAGTCCTCCCAAAAGGCGGACTGGGGCAAGAGGCCGCTCTCGCCCAAGATGATCGAATACGCGCTCAACGACGTCGACTATCTGCTCGAAATGGGCGATCTCATCGTCGCCCGCCTCGCGGACCTCGGACGCTATGACTGGTTCGAGGAAAGCTGCGCCGCAGCCCGCCGTAAGGTCCTCGAACGGGACGACTCGAAGGAGGAAACCTGGCGCGTGCAAGGCTCCGGCAAGCTGGAGCGCCGCGGCCTCGCCTACCTCAAGGCCCTCTGGCATTGGCGGGACGCGGAGGCCAAGGCTTGGGACCGCCCATCGTTCATGGTCGTCACCAACCGCCAGATCCTCGAATGGAGCACCGACCTGGCCGCCGGAAAAAAGGTTCCGCTGCCGCATCACTTCCGGCCGGATCGCGTGAAGCGCTTCCGCACCGTCATCGCCGCCACCGAAGCCCTCCCTGAGTCCGACTGGCCGGAACGCCCCAGTGGCAAGCGCCGCAAACGCGACCGCGACTTCGACCGCAAGGTGGACGCCCTGATCAAGACCCGCGAGGAGGCAGCCGGCAAACTCGACATCGAGGGCTCCCTGATCGCACCGCGCGCCGTCCTCGAATGCCTCGCCGCAGGTGACGCCAAACCGGCCGACGTGCTCCTGAAATGGCAGCGCGAATGCCTCGGACTGGATGAGGGGTGATCCCCACGGCCAAGGGGTCAGGAAGCGCTGGATCACCCCGTTTCGGCCGTATCGCCCCACAGGGGTTTTCCCAATCCCGGAGGCCCTATCAATCGGCAATGCAACCCATTGGTGATCTAAGGCATTTTCGGCCGGAAACCCGCCGGGAAAAAGCCCGCGTTTCGCGAAGAAGTTCCTTGTTTCCAAAGCGTGGATTTCAGACCCTCTCCCCGCCTTATGTCAGAGCCTTCCCAAGAGCCGCAGCAAGCTGAAACCAAAGTCGCTTCCGAGCAGCAATACGACGCCGCCCAGATCGACAAACTCGAGGGTCTCGAAGCCGTCCGCAAGCGTCCCGGAATGTACATCGGCGATCCCGACGAACGCGGCCTCCACCACTGCGTCTTCGAGGTGCTGGACAACTCGATCGACGAACACCTCGCCGGCTATTGCAACCGCATCAAGGTGGCCATCCACGTCGATGGCTCGGTCTCCGTCGCCGACAACGGACGCGGCATCCCGGTGGACATGCACCCGAAATTCGGCATCCCGGCCGTCGAGCTGGTGCTCACCAACCTGCACGCCGGCGGCAAATTCGGCCAAGGCGCCTACAAATATTCGGGCGGCCTCCACGGCGTCGGCGCGAAGTGCGTCAACGCCCTTTCCGACTGGTTCCGCGCGGACATCATGCGCAACGGCAAGGTCCATCGCATCGCCTTCGAGCGCGGCAAGACCACCGAGCAGCTCCACATCGTCGGCGAGGTCGATGCGAACAAGACCGGCACCACCATCACCTTCTTCCCTGATGCCACCATCTTCGTCGATACCATCGAGTTCAAGTTCGACCGCCTCGCCACCCGCCTGCGCGAGCTCGCATTCCTCAATCCCGGCCTGACCATCGATCTCGAGGACGAACGCCCGGAGTCCGCGCGCAAAACCTCGTTCTTCTACGCCAAGGGCATCGAGGAGTTCGTGATCCAGCTCGGCGAGAACAAAACCGTCATCCACGACGATCCGGTCATCCTCACCGGAAAGCGCCAGATCGAGCTCGATTACGACGGCAAGAAATCCACCGACGATGTCTTCGCCGACGTGGTTTTCCAATACAACGATTCCTACAACGACCAGATCCTCTGCTTCGCCAACTCCATCCCCAACGGCGACGGCGGCACCCACCTCACCGGCTTCCGCACCGCCCTCACCCGCGGCATCAACCAATACGCCAAGGCCAACAAGATCCTCAAGGACAAGGACCCCGCTCTATCAGGCGACGACGTCCGCGAAGGCCTCGTCTGCGTGATCTCGGTGAAGATGCCAAACCCGCGCTTCAGCTCGCAGACGAAGGACAAACTCGTCAACACCGAGATCGAAGGCGTGGTTTCGTCGATCGTGTATGAGGGCATCATGCAGTATTTCGATGAGAACCCGGCGCTCGCCCGCAAGGTCATCGAAAAATCGGTCAACGCCGCCCGCGCTCGCGAGGCCGCCCGCAAGGCCCGTGAGACCGTTCGGAAATCCGCCCTCTCCGGCGGCGGACTCCCCGGCAAGCTCGCCGACTGCTCGGAGCGCGATCCCGCGAAGTCCGAGCTCTACATTGTCGAAGGTGACTCCGCAGGCGGCTCCGCCAAGCAGGGCCGCGACCGCCGCACGCAGGCGATCCTGCCGTTGCGCGGAAAGCTCATCAACGTCGAGAAAGCCCGCCTCCACCGCGCGCTCCAGAACAAGGAAATCCAGAACCTCATCACCGCCATCGGAGCCGGCATCGGCGATGGCGATCAGGAAGGCTCGTTCAACATCGACAAGGTCCGCTATCACAAGGTCGTCATCATGACCGATGCCGACGTGGACGGCTCCCACATCCGCACGCTGCTGCTGACGTTTTTCTGCCGCCACATGCCCGAGCTCGTGAAACGCGGTTTCCTCTACATCGCCCAGCCGCCGCTCTATCTGGTCACCCGCAAGAAGCGCTCGGAATACGTGCAGGACAACGACCAGCTCAACAAGATCCTCATCGAACTCGGTGCCGGCGAAGTCGTGCTCCGCACCTACGACCAATCCCGTACTTTCGCCGCGGACCAGTTGAAGGGCATCCTCGAAACGCTCTCCTCACTCTCCCGCTACACCCGATCCATCGAAGGCAACGGCGGCAATTTCCGCGACTACCTTGCCGCACGTCCGGCAAACGGACACCTTCCCGAATTCATGGTCCGCATCCGCGAGGGCAATGACGAAAGCGTGCTCTACTTCGCGAACGAAGCCGCCCTCCAGGCCTACGCCGCGGAAAACCGCGATCTCCGCCTCTTCGACGAAGTGCTCACGGACGAGGAACTTGGCAACAGCTCCGGCCAATCCCGCCGCGCCGTTCTTCACGAGCTCCACGAATCCCACGCCATCGCCAAGCTCTTCGCGCGCCTCACCGAAGCCGGCATTGATGTCTCGAACTTCCATTCCGATGACACCCCGCTCTTCGACCTCCTCGAAGGCGAAGGCGAAAAGCAACACGCCACCCCGCTTTTCTCCATCCCGGAAATCCTCTCCCGCATCCTGGAAATCTCCAGCAAGGGCGTGCAGATCAAACGCTTCAAGGGTCTCGGCGAAATGAACGCCAAGCAACTCTTCGAAACCACCATGGACCCGGAAACCCGCCAGTTCCTCCGCGTCCGCCTCGACGAGGACAACGCTGTCGAAGCCGACAAGATGTTCGACGTCCTCATGGGCGACATCGTCGAACCCCGCAAACGCTTCATCGAGGACAACGCGCTGAACGTCAGGAATTTGGACGTGTAACGTCCAAATTCCGTCAGCGGTCATTGGTCAACAGTCATCAGGAAAGAATATGAAAAGCTCAGTTAACGACTTGGAGATCTATCGCGAAGCGATGGAAATCGGAGAGGAAGTCTGGGCGATCGTTCTTGGCTGGGACTACTTCGCCAAAGACACACTCGGCAAACAGATTGTCCGATCCGCGGATTCGATTGCTGCCAATCTGGCCGAGGGCTATGGCCGCTTTCATTTCAAGGAGAATCAGAAGTTCTGCTATTACTCGCGCGGATCCGCCGAGGAAACTCAAACATGGCTCGAAAAAGCCGCACGCCGCAATTTGGTGGAACGCGAGTCCGCCCGAGTCCTCTACGACCGCCTCGAAACCTATAAGAAACGCCTCAACGCCTACATCCGGTCCATCGGCTCATCGGAAAATTCTTCCCGCTGACTGTTGACCGCTGACCATTGACTTTCCCATGTCCAACGACTCCATCAAGCCGATCAACGTCGCCGAGGAACTTTCCCAATCGTTCCTGGAATACTCGATGTCGGTCATCATCTCCCGGGCACTGCCTGATGTGCGTGACGGCCTCAAGCCATCCCAGCGCCGCGTGCTTTACGCCATGCGCCAGCTCGGCGTGACTCCCGGCAAGGCTCACGTGAAATGCGCCAAGATCGTCGGTGAAACGATGGGTAACTTCCACCCGCACGGCGACCAATCGATCTATTCGACACTCGTCAACATGGGCCAGCCTTGGTCGATGCGCGAGATGCTCGTCGATGGCCAGGGAAACTTCGGCTCCGTGGAAGGCGACGCCGCGGCGTCCATGCGTTACACTGAAGCCCGCCTGCATCCGTTGGGCATGGCGATGATGGAGGACCTCGAAAAAGCCACCGTCGATTTCCAACCGAACTATGACGGCTCGCAAGAGGAACCCACCGTCCTTCCCTCCGCGTTTCCAAACTTCCTCGTCAACGGCGGCACCGGCATCGCCGTCGGCATGGCCACCAACCTCGCGCCGCACAACCTCGGTGAGGTCATCGACGGCATCTGCGCCCAGATCGACAGGCCGGACATCACGCTGCCCGAGCTGATGCAGCTCATCAAGGGTCCGGATTTCCCGGTTTCCTGCGAGATTCGCGGCATCCGCGGCATCGAGGAATACTTCCGCACAGGCCGCGGCTCGATGCGCCTCCGCGGCAAGGTGGAGATCGAGGAAAACGAAGGCGGAAAATCCCTCATCGTCATCCGCGAAGTGCCCTACGGCGTGAACCGCGCCGTGCTCCAGGAGCGCATTGCGGAGCTCGTCAATGAGAAGACGCTCACCGGCATCTCCGGCATGCGCGACCTCTCCGACGAGGAGACCCGCATCGAGATCGAGTTGAAACGCGACGCCCGCCCGCAGGTCGTCGTTGCCCAGCTTTTCAAGCTCACCGCGCTGGAAACCTCGTTCAGTGTGAACATGCTGGCGATCCATCAGAATCGCCCGAAGCAGCTCTCGCTCAAGGAGGCCATCGACGCCTACATCGAACACCGCCGCGACGTCATCATCCGCCGCACGCGCTTCCTGTTAGGCAAGGCCGAGGAGCGCGCCGAACTGCTGGAGGCCTTCCTGCTCGCGCTCGGCCACCTCGACGATTTCATCCGCATCATCCGCGATTCGAAGAACCGCGACGAGGCCCGCGAACGGCTCGCCGCCTATCAGTTCTCCACCGCGACCGCGGAGAAACTCGGCATCCTCATCCGTTCGCAGGCCGCCGTGCAGGGCGACCGCTACGTGTTCAGAGAGCGCCAGGTGAACGCCATCCTCGATCTCCGCCTCTATCAGCTCACCGGCATGGAGCAGGACAAGGTGAAGGGCGAATACGACGGCATCCTCATCGAGATCAAGGACCTGCTCGACATCCTCGCCCGCGAGGTCCGCGTGCTCACCATCATCAAGGACGAGCTCCGCGCCATCCGCGACAAATACGCCACTCCCCGCAAGTGCCCGATCCTCGCCGAAGCCGGAGAGGTCGCCATGGAGGATCTCATCGCCAACGACGCGATGATCGTCACGCTCTCCCACCGCGGCTACGTGAAACGCACGCCCGCCACCGAATACCGCCTGCAAGGCCGCGGCGGCAAGGGACTCAAGGGCATGGAAACGAAGGCCACCGGCAAGGACGAGCCGGACGATTTCGTGGAGCACCTGTTCTCGGTGCAGGCGCACGATTACCTGCTGTTCTTCACCAATACTGGCCGCGTTTATGTCGAGCGTGTGTTCGAGCTTCCCGAAGGTTCACGGACCTCCACCGGCCGCAGCATCAAGAACGTGCTCAACCTCAAGCCGGACGAGAAGATCGCCGCGCTGCTCCGCCTCGAACGCGCGACCGATGAGAACGGCAACGACATCACCTTCCGCGAGGACGCGGGCTTCGTGTTCTTCGCCACCCGCTCCGGCAAGGTGAAGAAAACGGCCCTCAACGACTTCCGCAACTACCGCAAGGACGGCATCATCGCCATCATCCTGGAGGAGAACAACGAACTCATCGGCGTGCGCCTCACCTCCGGCTCCGATGAGATCGTGCTGGTCACCCACGAAGGCATGAGCCTGCGTTTCCACGAGGATGACACCCGCTCGATGGGCCGCTCGTCCGCGGGCGTCATGGGCATCCGTCCGGTCGAGGGCGACTTCGTCATTGGCCTCGCGCTGGTCACCCAGGGCTCGACCTTGCTCGTGGCTTCCGAAAACGGTCTTGGCAAGCGCACCTCCTTCGAGGAGTACCGCAAGCAGACCCGCGGTGGCAAAGGGATCATCACCATGAAGGTCACCGACAAGACCGGCCCGGTCGTCGGTGCCGTCACCGTCACGGATGCCGACGAGCTGATGCTCATGACGTCCACCGGCCAGAGCATCCGCATCCGCGTCAACGAGATCCGTGAAACCGGCCGCAACGCCCAGGGCGTGAAACTCCTCACCCTCAAGGAGGGCGAGAAGCTCCAGGACGTTTCCATCGTCATCCCGGATGGGGAGGATGCGACGAACGAGTCCGCGACGGATCCGGATGCGGACTCCACCGCCACCGATGAAGCCGCCGGCTAGGCGGTCGTGACTCCCGTCCGCTCGGTTTGAAGCTCTGATTCTCAACCTTCGCTGTCACAAGCGGCTGCCGGCTGCCGACCTGGCCGCCATGCATGGCATTCCGAGCAAGCGGTTGATAGAACAGGTGGAACGGAACGCGCCCGCTTCAGCGCAAGCCGGCGGCGATGTCCGCGGCGAGGCGTGAGAGCAGCTTGGATTGGGCGGCGACGAGCGGCTGGTAGCCGTCCGAGTCCAGCGGCTCGCGATCCACGAAGGTGCGGGACGCCTTTAGCTTGCGCTCGGGCAGCGAGTAGGCGCGCCAGCCCGCTTCGATGACGGCATAGCCATCGCCTCCGCCGTGGAGCTGGCGGATGTCGAGGGTGACCTGGTAGCGGATGCCGTCGTCGCCCTGCCATGGATAGGTGCGGACGTTGCCGGTGTGGAGTTGGCGGCCGAGGTTGGCGGCGGTGACGCGGGTGATGGAGGCGGCGAGGTCGCCTGCCCAGCGGTGGTCCTCGGCGACGGAGAGTTGGTTCGGGGATTCCGCGATGACGAGGTTCGGGCGGTCGAGGTATTCGGCGAGGGTAACGGGACCCACGCCGATGCCGGTTCCGCCGCCGGAGGGAGCGGGGCCGTCGGCGGTGAGGACATAGAACGACTTTGATCCCGCGGCGCAGCCGGCGAGCAGGAGGACGGCCAGGAGAAGGGAGAATCGATGGAGCATGGGAGTGTGAGGTCAGCGCGCGGCCCGCGGAGCCTTGGGTGTGGGGTTGCCGGAGGAGTCGCGGCCGAAGAGCAGCGAGTTCGGTTTTTCATCGATGGTGGTGGCCACGGATTTGAGTGAGCGCAGCGAGGCGCGGAGTTCGTCGAGCGTGCGCAGCAGGTCGCCCTGGACGGCACCGTCCGGGCCGACGCTGGCGATGGATTTTTCAAGTGCGGCGATGGACTTGCGGAGATCGGCGGGAAGTTCGCGGAATTCGGGGTCTTCGAGGGTCTTGCGCGCGGCTGCGGCGGTGGCTTCGATTTCCCTGAGGGTGGAACGGGACTCGGCGATGGTGGTTTTCGCCTCGGCTGCGGCGGCGGCGAGGTCGGCCATGGTCTGTTCGAGCGGCATGGCCTGGATTTTGTCGAGGATGGCGCTGAGTTTCGCCTCGAGCTGGGCGAAGCCGGAGGAGGTGGTGGGGAAGGCGGTGAAGTCGCCGGCCTTCTCGAGCTTCGCGGGAGCGGCGTCCGGGTAGTAGTCGAGATCCACGAACAGGGCGCCGGTGAGGAGGCTGCCGGTCTTGAGCGCGGCGCGCAGGCCTTTGGAGACCTCCTCGCTGAAGAACACGGAGTCCGGCTTGGTCATTTCCCGCGCGGTCTCGGGACGCACCAGCGAGGGATCGAGTTCGATGAGCACCGGAATGCGCGGGTCGTCGGCACCTGCGACGAGATCGAAGGAAATCTGGGCCACGCGGCCGATGGTGATGCCGCGGAATTCCACCGGAGCCTTTTCCGTGAGGCCGCGAACGGTCTGGTCGAAGAGCAGGAGGAATTTCACCGTCGGATTGAAAGTCGAGTGGCGGGCGGCGTCCTCGTCGCGGAAGAGGGTGAAGGACATGCCGTCGGTGGCGGGATTGCCGGGGTTTTCGCCATCCGTCACGCCGAAGGAGACGCCGCCGGAGACCATGGCCTGGAATGAAGGCGTGCGGAGCTTGACGCCTTCCGCGTTGGCGCTGATGTCAATGCCGCTGGTATTCCAGAAGCGGGTGTTTTCGGTCACGAGGTGGCTGTAGTTCTCCTTGATGAAGGCGTTGTAGGTGACCTTGAGGCCGTTCTCGGCGAGCTCGCGCCCCTCGATGCGGCCGACCTCGAAGCCGCGGAAATAGATGGGAGCGCCGATCGAGAGCGAGCCTGCCTCTTCCGCGGTGAGGGTGAGGCGCCGGCCGGGCACGCTGCGGTTGGTGGCGGGCGGAGTTTCGCGGCCCTTGAAAAGCGTCCACTTCTCGGCGTCCTGAGGCCCGGGATCGAGTTCGATGTAGGATCCTTGGATGAGGGTGCCGAGGCCGGAGATCTCGGCGGCGGAGAGTCTTGGCTTGACCACCCAGAAGCGCGTGCCGCGGCGCAGCAGTCCTTCCGAGGCGGGGGCGAGTTCCAGATAGACGAGCACGGATTTCAAATCATCCGCGAGTTTCACGTCCTTGACGATGCCCACCTTGACGGAGCGGCAGCGCACTTCGGTTTTGCCGGCGTAGATTTCCTCGGCGGTGTCGAAGCGGACGCGGGCGACGGGGCCTTGCGCGGCGAAGTTCCGGTAGAGCAGCCAGCCGCCGAGAAGGAGGGCCACGAGCGGGACCACCCAGACGATGTTCCAGCGGCGGGCGCGGAGGATCTCGGGTGTGGCGGCCGGGGTGGATGTGGGTTCGTCGTTCAAGATGGCGTGGTTGCGGAGTCGTTGGAAGGCGGGGCGGAGGAGAGTTCATCCAACCGGTCCCAGAGCATGCGCGGCTCGAAGCTCATCGCCGCGAACATCGTAAGCATGACCACGCCGGCGAATGCAAGCGCTCCCGGGCCCGGCGTGATGGTCATGTAGTTCCCGAGCTGCACGATGGAGACCAGGATGCCGACCACGAAGATATCGACCATCGACCACCGGCCGAGCAGTTCAGTGAACCAATAGACCTTGCCCAGTGCGGCCGGCGACGGGTGGACGCGGCCGGTGGCGGCGGCGCAGAGCCAGCTCAAGGCCACGATCTTGAGCATGGGAATCAGGATGGAGGCGGTGAAGATCACGATCGCGATCGGATAGGCGCCGCTCCTCCAGAAAGTCATCATGCCTCCGATGATGGTGTTGGTGGTGACCACGCCGAGTTCCGAGACGGTCATGATTGGCAGCATGTGGGAAGGGATGTAGAGTGCTGCGGCGGCGGCCATCAACGCGAGCGTGTTCTGGATGCTGGCCGGTTTCCGCAGGTGCAGGTGTGAGCCGCAGCGCGGGCATTTCCCCAGCGTGACCGGGGACACCCTGCCGCAGGTGTGGCAGGCCGCGAGGCCGTGGTCGGCGGCTTTCGGGTAGGGAGTGTTCATTTCGCGGCCACCTCCAGACGGTCCCAGAGTTCCTCGCGGTCGATTCCGGCCACCGCCGCGGCCATGCAGAGCATCAGCGCGGCAAAGGCCCAGAAGCCGAGGCCGAAGTGGACCTCGGCCACCTTCGCGAGTTTGAGCAGGCTGACGAGAACCCCTAACAGGAAAACCTCCACCATGTTCCACGGCTCGCTGCGGTACATCCATTTCGCAACGTGGCGCGCCAGCGGGGCGGAGCGTCCGAACATCAGAGGCAGGCAGACATAGAGCATCCCGCCCGCCAGCACCAGCGGGGCGATCACCGTGAAGAGCACGATGGAGACCCCGAGGATCGGCGCGCCCTCATCCATCAGCGCCGTGGAGGCCCCTACGAGGGTGAGGTGTCTGCGCAGCGTCGCCGCGTCCATGGTGAGGAACGGAAACACGTGGACCAGCCCCATGAGCAGCAGGGCGGCCAGAGAGAAGGCCGAAGCGCGCGCCAGCGAGGCCGGACGGTTCTGATAGAGAACCGCGCCGCAGCGGATGCAACGTGCGGCCGATCCCTCGGCGACGGGGGACGATTCGTGCAGCGTGTCGCAGAAATGGCAGACGGAATGGCGTGGCCCGCCGGGCGGTTTCGGCCACGGCAGCGAGGCGAGCAGGGATCTGGAGAGACCGGATTTCATTTCCCGCGGGATGCGACGACCCGTTGTGCCAGTTCCCCAAGACCTTCGACGCCGCATTCCACGAAATCCCCGGCCTGCAGGTAGCGGGGCGGGGACATGCCCATCGCCACGCCGCCCGGGGTTCCGGTGGCCACCACATCGCCGGGCAGCAGCGTCATGAAGCGGCTGATGTAGCTGACCAGCTGCCTCACGGAGAACATCATGTCGCCGGTCCAGCCGTTCTGGCGCAGCTCGCCGTTGACCTTGCACCACAGGCGGAGTTTCTGGGTGTCCTTTACCTCATCCGCGGTGGTGAGCCATGGCCCCATCGGCGCAAAGGTGTCCGCGCTCTTGCCCTTGGTCCATTGGCCCCCCATCTCCTTCTGGAAAGCGCGCTCGGAGAAATCGCAGAACGTCGAGTAGCCCGCCACGAAATCCAAGGCCTCGCGCTCGTCCACATACGAGGCGGTCCGCCCGATCACCAGCGCCAGCTCCACCTCGTAGTCCATTTTCGTCGATCCGCGGGGAATCACCACGTCATCGAAGGGGCCGCTCCAAGCGCTGGTCGCCTTCATGAAGAGAGCCGGCTCGGTCGGGATGCCCTCGCCGAGCTCCTTCGCGTGATCGAGGTAGTTTTTCCCGACGCAGACCAGCTTGGAGGGTCGGTTCACCGGCGGGCCGAGACGTTCGCGGGGATCGACCTCGCCGCCGCCGTGGCAGCCGTCCGCCACCCATTCGGCCAGGGCCTCCAATCCGCCCGACGCGAAGAAGCCCTCGTCATAATCGTGAAACTCGCCGCTGGCATCCACCCGCCGGCCATCGGCCAACACCACCCCCGGTTCCTCACGTCCCTCGTCGCCGAATCGGATCAATCTCATGCGCTCAGTCTAGTGGTTTTCGCGGCATCCCCAAATCCGAAAATCCGGCAACCGCGTGAAAAAAGAAGCGGCCCGACCGATCATCCCCCTGGGAAAAACCCAATAACCCGGGAGGCATCTCAGTCGGACCGCCTTGTCTTGCGACGCGGGGAGCCGTAACGCCGGGCGGGCCGGTCCGCAAGAGGAAATTTGCGGAAATTTTCGGAACCCGTGCAGAGCGGATTTAGGAAACCGCATGGCACGGCGAGTGCTAAAACGGGCCAACCCATGCCGATTTCCCGTGCCCCACGCCGAAATACGCTTTCCAGAACATGGCTCATCGCGGGCTTGTTTCTGGTCCTCATGTTGCCGTCGGGTGCGGCCACCGTGCGGGAGACCATCGCCTCGGCGGTCACGGCGGGTTCCTCCAAAGATCAGCGCGAGATCGTCCTTTCGCTGAAATCGAGTCCGTCGCCCGAGGTCGTCGAATGGTTGGAAAAATGGAAGGAGGGTGCGATTTTCGTGCATGAGGGAGCGGATGGGAAAGCCACAGCCGTGCTCCTCACGGGCGGGCCGGACGCGGCGGGCTCGTTTGCGACCACGCGTCTGGCGGACGGCACGCCGATGCTCGCGCCGGATGGCAGCCCGGTCCGCATCAACCCGAAGGAAGTGGATTTCGCGGACACCGATTCGGGCCTGCGCAAGGCGATGAAGGAGGTCACAGACCTGGCCGCGCTCGCGGATCCCGACACGGCGAAGCGCGTTCGCGCCATTCAGGACGCCTCCATCGGTCAGAAGGCAGAGAAGCTGCCGGCGCTGCTCGCCCTCAAGACCACGGAGAAAAATCCCAAGGCGATGCGGGCGTTGGAGGAATCCATCGCAATCATCCGTCTCAGGTCGGCATCCAGCGAGGAGCGCCTGGCCGCATGCGCCACGCTCGGCACGCTGAAGTCCCTCCCGGCGAGGGATATTCTCAAGACCCTCAAGGCTGAGGCGGAGAAATCCGGCGACAAGGCGCTGGCCGCCGCCGCTGGAAAGTCCCTCAAGTCCATCGACGAACATATCGCGACCATCGACGCGATGGGGACCGCCTTCCGAGGTTTGTCGCTGGGATCGGTCCTGCTGGTCGTGGCCATCGGCCTGGCGATCACCTTCGGGCTGATGGGCATCATCAACATGGCCCATGGAGAACTGATCGCGGTGGGAGCCTATACGACCTACGTCATCCAGAACGTTTTCGGGGCGGGCCTCAGCCTCTCGCCATTCGGCCACTCCATCACGCTGCCGGGCTTGAACCTCCCGTCCGGTGGCAACCTGTATTTCGCCGTTGCCTTGCCCGCCAGTTTCCTGGCCGCCGCACTCGTCGGTTTGTTGCTGGAGCGCTCGGTCATCCGGTTCCTCTACCGGCGGCCGCTGGAGTCCCTGCTCGCCACCTGGGGCATCTCGCTCGTGCTCCAACAGATCTTCCGGCTGATCTTCGGCGCGAACAACGTGCAGGTTTCCAGCCCGGGCTGGCTCTCCGGAAACTGGACGGTCAATGATGTGGTCTTCGGCTGGAACCGTGTATTCGTGATCGGTTTCGCCGTGCTCATCATCGTCGCCACCTGGCTGGTGCTCAACAAGACGCCGCTGGGCCTTCTGATCCGCGCGGTGATGCAGAACCGCAACATGGCCGCCTGCATGGGCATCCGCACGGAACGCGTCAACATGCTCACGTTTTCCTTCGGCTGCGGTCTCGCCGGTCTCGCGGGTGCCTTCCTTTCCCAGATTGGCAACGTCGGCCCCTCGCTGGGGCAGAACTACATCGTCGATGCCTTCATGACCGTCGTCGTGGGAGGCGTCGGAAACATTCTCGGCACCGTGATCAGCGCGCTCGGCATCGGCTTGGCGGACCAGACGCTGCAGCAGTATCTCGGCAATCCCGTCACCGGCAAGATCCTCGTGCTCGGTGCCATCATCCTCTTCCTCCAATGGAAGCCCGCCGGCCTTTTCGTCACCCGATCCCGCAGTCTCGACTGAACCATGCCCACCTCGCCCGTCAGCAGCCGCATCCACGGCGCGCTCCTCGCCTCCGCCGCCGTGTTCCTCGTGGTGGTCATGCCGGCGCTCAACGCCATGGGCGTGATCGAGGATTTCACCCTCAACCTCTGGGGAAAGTATCTCTGCTACGGCGTCATGGCCGTGGCCATCGATCTGCTCTGGGGCTACACCGGCCTGCTCTGCCTCGGCCAGGCGCTGTTCTTCTCGCTCGGCGGCTACATGATGGGCATGCACCTGATGCTCATGATCGGGAAGCTCGGCCAGTACAAGAGCGACCTTCCGGATTTCATGGTCTTCCTCGGCCACTCGAAGCTTCCGGCGTTTTGGGAGCCTTTCTATTCGTTCCCCTTCGCGCTCGCCATGGTGTTCCTCGTTCCCGGGCTTCTGGCACTGGTCTTTGGTTACCTCGCGTTCCGCTCGCGCATCAAGGGCGTCTATTTTTCCATCCTGACGCAGGCGCTCACCTATGGCGCGGCGCTGCTTTTCTTCCGCAACGACATGCTGATGGGTGGAAACAACGGTTTCACCGATTTCCGCACCGTGCTCGGTGCCAACCTCCGGGACCCCGCCACCCAGCGCGTGCTGTACATCTGCACCGCCGTCCTGCTCGTCGCGGTCGTCGCCGGCTGCAAGTGGCTCACCCAATCCCGCTTCGGCCTGATCCAGCGCGCCATCCGGGATTCGGAAAACCGCGTCCTCTTCTCGGGCTACGCCACCGCCAACTTCAAGCTCTTCATCTTCGTCGCCAGCGCGATGATCGCCGCATCCGCCGGTGCCCTCTACGTCCCGCAGGTCGGCATCATCAACCCCAGCGAAATGACGCCGGACAAATCGCTGGAGGCCGTCGTATGGGTCGCCCTCGGTGGACGCGGCACCCTCGTCGGCCCCGTCATCGGCGCGGTCTCGGTCAACGCCCTGAAGAGCTGGGCCACCCGCGCCTACCCGGACCTCTGGCTCATCATCCTCGGCGGCTCCTTCGTGCTCGTCGTGATGTTCATGCCCAAGGGCATCGTCGGAATTCCGGGCCAGATCGGCGCGCTCGCCAAACGCCTCCGCCGCAACCCCGGAACGGAGACCGAAACGCCTTCCCCCACCCAGGCCACCGATCCATGAGCCACCTGAGCCACAAACCGTTTCTCCTCGCCGCCGAGGGGCTCAATAAATCGTTCGACGGCTACAAGGCCATCAACGACCTCAACTTCTATCTGGACGAAGGCGAGCTCCGCACCGTCATCGGCCCCAACGGCGCGGGCAAGACGACCTTTCTCGACCTCATCACCGGCCGCACCCGGCCCGACGAGGGCACGCTCTTCTGGGACGATGGCAAACACGATCTCCTCAAGCTCAACGAATATGAAATCTATCGCCACGGCATCGGCCGCAAGTTCCAGACACCCACCGTCTACAACGACCATACCGTCACCGAAAACCTCATCCTCTCGCTCGCCGGATCCCGCGGCATCTGGCACAGCCTCTTCGGAAAAATCACCGGAGACCAGCGCGACCGCATTGCCGAAATCCTCCACACCATCAAGCTCTCCGCCCACGCGCAACGCAAAGCCGGCACCCTCGCCCACGGCCAGAAACAGTGGCTCGAGATCGGGATGCTGCTCGCCCAGGAGGCCCGCCTCCTGCTCGTGGACGAGCCCGCCGCCGGCATGACCGACGAGGAAACCCACCGCACCGGGGAACTCCTGCTCTCGCTCGCGGGAAAACACACCATCGTCGTCATCGAGCACGACATGACCTTCGTCCGCCAGATCTCCCAGGGCCGCAAGGTCACCGTCCTGCACCAGGGCCACGTGCTTTGCGAAGGTCCCGTCGACCAAGTCCAGAACGACGAGCGCGTCATCGAGGTGTATCTCGGCCGCAAATCCAAAGCCGCATGACCGCCACCGCCACACGCGAAAGCCTGAAAGTCTCCGACCTCTGCCTCTCCATCGGTGGCAGCGCCATCCTGCGCGGCGTGAATCTTTCCATCCGTCCCAGCACCGTGTTTTGCCTGATGGGCCGCAACGGCGTGGGAAAAAGCACCACCCTCAAGGCACTCATGGGTCTTCTTCCGCTGGATTCCGGCGGCATCGAGTTCGCGGGCCGGCCCATCGAACGCATGGCCACTGCCGACCGCGCCCGGAACGGCCTCGGCTACGTGCCTCAGGGCCGCGAGATCTTCCCCCACCTCACCGTCAGGGAAAACCTCTTCATCGGCACCCGCGCCCAGGGCGTGAAGGCCACCGACGACCAGGTCGAGCGCGTCTTCTCGCTGTTTCCCATCCTCAAGGAATTCCTCAAGCGCAAGGGCGGCATGCTTTCCGGAGGCCAGCAGCAGCAGCTCGCCATCGCCCGCGTCCTGCTCACCCAGCCCAAGCTCCTCATCCTCGACGAACCCACCGAGGGCATCCAGCCGAACATCATCGACCAGATCGGCGACGCCATCAAGATGCTCCGCGCCGAGGGCGAGATGAGCATCCTGCTCGTCGAGCAATACCTCGATTTCTGCAAGGAGCTGGGCGACGATTTCGCCATCCTCGAGCGCGGCGCAGTCGCCGCGGCCGGTGCGATGGACGATCTCTCGGAGGAGATCGTGAAGGAGTTCCTCACGGTCTGAGAGCATCACAGGCCTCTGCGACCGTTGGGCGGGGTTTCGGTGAAACTCCGCCCTAACGATTTTCACTGCACTGGAAGATGCTTGTCTGCCGTGTCATGCGCGGCGCTCATGAGCTTTGGCAGCTCCCGCGAATCTCCCTCATCAATGCGTCGCTAACCCGCTGATGAAGCAAGATTTGCGGATTATTTCCAAGGATTTTCCCGATTCATGGCACGCGTGAAGCTAGTGACTCCGCGCTGCGGAACAGATCCTGTCAGCCAAACTGCACACACCGAACAAGCAAAGCCATGAAATACAGAAACTATCGGAATCGAATCCAGACCCCGCTCATCGCCCTCGCTCTCGCATCGGGCCTGGCGTCCGCAGGAACCACCGAAACCACGGCCCCCGCCCCCGCGCCGGCGCCGGAGGAGGACGTGGTTTCCGGAGTCCTCAAGCTCGACGTGAACTCCCACTTCATCTCCTACGGAGCTGACGTCTGGGGCAACGGCTGGGACCTCGGCGACGCCACTTTCAACCCGATGCTCGAACTTGCGTTCGCGCTTCCCGCGGACCTCACCTTCACCTTGGGCACCTGGTGGGATGTGAACTCCAAGGCGGAGAGCAGCATCGGCAACCAAGTCCAGGAAGTGGATGTCTGGGCAGGCCTCGCCTACACCTACGAGAAATTCACGGTGGGTGTCACCTATCAGAACTGGATGTATGCCAGCGAGACCGAGAACATTCTCGACGTCAAATTGGCCTATGACTGCTTCCTCTCCCCCTCCATCACGTTCCATAACCGGCTCGATGTCGGTGCTGCCGGTTCTTTCGACTCGACCGGTGCCTTCTCGCCCGGCGATGAGGGAACCGTCGTGGTCTTCGGCCTCGGCCACTCCCTCGAAACGGGTCCGGTCACCTGGAGCTTCCCCTTGAACGTGGCTTGGTTCGTCACCGAGGAGTTCCACGCCGTCGGCGCGGATTCCGGCATCGGTTACGCCTCGCTGGGTGCCAACGCCTCGATTTCGCTGACCCCCTACATCAGCGAATGTTACGGCGACTGGAGCTTCAACGCCGGCCTGACCTACTACGTCACCGATGATGGAGTCATCCCGAACAATCCCGACAGCGACTTCCTCACCTGGACCGCAGGTCTCGCCGTCAACTTCTAAGTCTTGAGCCCCCCCTTGGTATCGGTTGCATAGGGAGTGGTCCGGAACCCCGGTCCCGGGCCGCTCCCGCTCTTTTTCAAAAACAATCCCAAACTTCCTATTCCCCACTCCCCATGAAATTCAAACTCCTCGCCGCAGCCGCGGCGCTCTCCCTCACCGGCCTGACGGCGCAGGCGCAAGAAACCGTCAAGGTCGGCGTTCTCCACTCGCTCTCCGGCACCATGGCCATCAGCGAGACCTCGCTTCGCGACATCCTGCTCTTCACCTTCGACGAGATCAACGCCGCCGGCGGCGTGATGGGCAAGAAGATCGAGCCGGTCGTCGTCGATGGAGCCTCCAACTGGCCGCTCTTCGCCGAAAAGGCCAAGCAACTGCTCGATCAGGACAAGGTGGCCGTCACCTTCGGTTGCTGGACTTCCGTCAGCCGCAAGTCGGTGCTCCCGGTCTTCGAGGAAAAGAAGGGCCTGCTCTTCTACCCCGTGCAATACGAGGGCGAGGAGATGTCCCCCAACATCTTCTACACCGCCGAGGCCGTCAACCAGCAGGCCACCCCCGCGGTGGACTACATGCTTGAGGAAGGAAAGAAGAAGTTCTACCTGATCGGCTCGGACTACGTTTATCCGCAGACCACCAACCTGATCCTCCTCGAGTATCTCCTCAGCAAGGGAGTGCCCATCGAGAACATCGGCGGCGGCTTCACCAAGGATGCTTCCGGCAAGATCATCTCCGCCGGCAAATACACCCCGTTCGGCCACACCGACTACCAGCAGATCATCTCCGAGATCAAGCAGTTCGCCGCCTCCGGTGACGCCTGCATCATCAACACGCTCAACGGCGACACCAACGTTCCCTTCTTCAAGGAATACGCCGCCGCGGGTCTCGATGCCGAGTCCTGCCCGGTGGTGAGCTTCTCGGTTTCCGAGGACGAGTTCCGCGGCCTGCCCGCCAGCCAGTTGGTCGGCCAACTCGGCTGCTGGACTTACTTCCAGTCGATCAAGAGCCCGGAGAACGCCAAGTTCATCAAGAACTTCCAGGACTGGCTCGCCAAGTCCGACGTTCCCGGCATCGTCAAGGAAGGCCGCGTGACCTGCTCGCCGATGGTGCTTTCCTACAACGGCGTCTATCTCTGGAAGGCCGCCGTCGAGAAGGCCGGTTCGTTCGACGTGGACAAGGTCAACGCCGCGCTCGAGTCCGGCATATCCTTCGACGGCCCGGGCGGCACGGTGACCACCCAGAAGAACCGCCACCTGACCAAGAACGTCTATATCGGTGAAACCAAGGCCGACGGCCAATTCAAGATCCTCAAGGAATACAAGGGCGTCGTCGGCGAGCCCTTCCTGAAAGGCACCTACAAATAAGTTTGCAACACGGTTGTTGCGCGGGTCGCTCCGCTGCGGCCATGCCCTTTGCAGGGGGTATGGCCGCTCTGCTTTTTGCTAATCTGCTTGGCACATCCGCTGCTGGTTGGCACAAGTGGTCCACAGATCCATGAAAACGAACGCCTTGCCCTGCTTCGCCGGCGGATGCCGGAAACTCGCCGCCGCCGGACTCGTCCTGCTGCCCTCCATCGCCGCCGCACATCCGGGCCATTATCACCCGGCGGGAGAGGATGATGAGTTCGACGCCTTCCGCGCGGACTATCTCCACCTCCATGGTGCCTTCGAAATCAGCCTGGCCCTCGTCGCTCTCGCCGCGGTGCTCGTCTTCAAGCTCAACACGAACCGCCGGGTCCGCGTCGGCGCGGCCCTCGCTTTCGGAGGCTCGCTGGCCCTCATCGCCGCATTCTGAGTTCCGGACCGATGCACCTCTCCCCCCGCGAACAGGAAAAGCTGCTCATCGTCGTCGCGGGAGACCTTGCCCGCCGCCGCCGTGACCGCGGCCTCAAGCTCAACCATCCGGAGACTGTCGCCTTCATCACCGCCGAACTGCTGGAAGCCGCGCGCGACGGCCTGTCCGTGGCCGAACTCATGAGCCTCGGCACCACGCTGCTGCGCCGGGATGAAGTCATGGAAGGCGTGCCTGAAATGATCCACGACATCCAGGTGGAGGCCACCTTCCCGGATGGCACCAAGCTCGTCACCGTCCACAACCCGGTCCGTTAGATGCCGATGATCCCAGGCGAAATCCTCACCCCTCCCGGCGCTCCGGACTTGGAGATCAATTCCGGCCTCGCGAAAATCACCCTTGCGGTTGCCAACACCGGCGACCGCCCGGTCCAGGTCGGCAGCCACTTCCATTTCGCGGAAACCAACGAATCGCTGGAATTCGATCGCACCTCCGCCCGTGGCTTCCGCCTCGACATCCCCGCGGGCACCGCCGTGCGCTTCGAGCCCGGCGATACCCGCGAGGTGCCGCTCGTCGCCTTCGCTGGCGCCCGCGAAATCCACGGACTCAACAACAAGGTCAACGGCCCACTCGACGCATGAAACAATCCCGCGCCAACTACGCCGCCACCTTCGGCCCCACCACCGGCGACCAGGTGCGCCTTGCGGACACCGAACTCTTCATCGAGGTCGAGCGCGACCTCATCGCCGAGAACGGCGGCTATGGCAACGAGGTGAAATTCGGCGGAGGAAAAGTCATCCGCGACGGCATGGCGCAATCGCCGCTGGCCTGTGATGCGGATTCGCTCGATCTCGTCATCACCAACGCCCTCATCCTCGACGCCGCGCACGGTGTCATCAAGGCGGACATCGGCATCAAGCGCGGCCGCATCGTCGGCATCGGCCACGCCGGGAATCCGCTTCTCCAGAACGGCATCACCATGACCATCGGTGCCGCCACCGAAGTCATCGCCGGGGAAGGCTGCATCGTCACCGCCGGAGGGATCGACACCCACATTCACTTCATCTGCCCGCAGCAGATCGAGCACGCCATCGCCGCGGGCGTCACCACCCTGATCGGCGGCGGCACCGGCCCGGCCCATGGCACCTACGCCACCACCTGCACGCCCGGCGAGTGGAACATCCACCGCATGTTGGAGGCCGCCGAGGCCTTTCCCGTGAACCTCGGCTTCCTCGGTAAAGGAAACTGCTCCTCTCCCGAACCGCTGCGCGAGCAGGTCCGCGCCGGAGCCATCGGCCTGAAACTCCACGAGGACTGGGGAACCACGCCCGCCGCCATCGATACCTGCCTCACCGTCGCCGACGAACTCGACGTCCAGGTCGCCATCCACACCGACACGCTCAACGAGGCGGGCTTTGTGGAAAGCACGCTCGCCGCCTTCAAGGGCCGCACGATCCACACCTATCACTCGGAAGGCGCGGGCGGCGGCCACGCGCCGGACATCATCCGCGTGTGCGGCGAGGCCAACGTGCTTCCCTCCTCCACCAATCCCACCCGGCCCTTCACGGCCAACACGATCGACGAGCACCTCGACATGCTCATGGTCTGCCACCACCTCGACTCGCGCATCCCCGAGGACGTCGCCTTTGCCGAGAGCCGCATCCGCCCGGAAACCATCGCCGCCGAGGATCTGCTGCACGACCTCGGTGCGATCTCGATGATGTCATCGGACAGCCAAGCCATGGGCCGCATCGGCGAAACCATCACCCGCACCTGGCAGACCGCCCACAAGATGAAGGTGCAGTTCGGCAAACTCGAAGGCCCGTCCCATCCCGCCGCCGACAATTTCCGTGCGCTGCGCTACGTTTCGAAATACACGATCTGCCCGGCCATCACCCACGGCATCGCCCACGAAGTCGGCAGCATCGAGGTCGGCAAGCTCGCGGACCTCGTCATCTGGAAGCCCGCCTTCTTCGGCGTGAAACCCGAGACCGTGCTCAAGGGCGGCCTCATCGCCTGGGCGAACATGGGAGATCCCAACGCCTCCATCCCAACGCCGCAGCCCACCTTCTACCGGCCGCAGTTCGGAGCCTTTGGAAAAGCGCTATCCTCAACCTCCGTCACCTTCGTCAGCGCCGCCGCCCTCGAATCCGGAGCGCTCGACAGACTCTCTCTAACCAAACGCCTCGTCGCCGTGAGGAACTGCCGCTCCGTCACCAAGGCGGACCTCCCCTTCAACGATGCGATGCCCGCCATCACCGTGGATCCGGAGACCTACACCGTCACCGCCGACGGCAGGGAACTCCGCTGCGAACCGCTCGCCGTCCTGCCGATGGCCCAGCGCTATTTCCTGTTCTGAAACACCGCAGACCGCAGCGTCCGCCCGGTTCGCCGGGAAAATTCCTTGATCCAGTGCCGGGATGGGCTATTCCTTCGGAAACATTAAACATTCATGAAAGCCACCATCCTCTCACTCGTCACCGCCGCCATCGCGCTTGCCCTCACCAACTGCAGCGCGCCCGCCGGCCCTAACACCCAGCGCGGAGCGGCCACCGGAGCCCTGCTCGGAGCGGCCGCCGGCGGCATCATCGGCAATCAATCCGGCAACACCGCGGGAGGTGCCCTCCTCGGAGCCGCCGCTGGCGGAACCGCGGGAGCCCTCTACGGAAATGCCCGCGATCAGGAGCAATACGGCTACGGCCGCTATTGAAATCCCTGCGGATTCCGGTCCTCCAAGGGCATCCACTGGCTGGATGCCCTTTCTTTTTGGGATGATCCTCCGCCCTCAAGCCTCTCAACCGGGAACATGATCCACCTCGCCCCGCCCCGCCTGCTCGTCTCCGCCTTCGCCTTTTTCGTGTGGGCCCCGGCGGCGGGAGCCCGGCCTGCGGCTCCGGCTTCCGAAGCGGCACTGGTTTCCGAAGTGGAAACCATCGCGCCAGGGGCCACGTTCAGCGTCGCCCTCAGCCTTGAACATCCGGAGAAGTGGCACAGCTATTACCGGAACTCCGGCGGAATCGAACTCCCGCCCGAACTCAAGTGGACTCTCCCGGAAGGCTTCACCGCCGGGCCGATCCAATGGCCGGTGCCCGAGGTGAAGGACGGCTACTTCGGCAAGAGCTTCATCCACTCCGGCAACCCGGTGTTCCTCGTGGACATCACTGCTCCGGCGACGCTTGCAACCGGCGGCACCATCACCCTCAACGCCGCGGCCGCATGGCAGATTTGCGAGCAAAGCTGCATCAGCGAGGAGAAATCCTTCACCCTCACGCTGCCCGTTGCCGCCACCTTGAGGAAGGCCCCCGCCACCGCGGATCTCTTCGCCCGGGCGCGCGCCAGCCAGTCCGCCAGACCTGACGGCTGGAGCTTCTCCGCCCAAGCCGATGGCGACGAGCTCCTGCTTCGTGTGAAGCCCTCCGGTGCTTGGACAGGCGATCCCATCGACTTCGTCCCGGACCAGCCTTTCGTGAAATCCGCCAGCTCCGGCGGCTCGATCCAGCGCGACGGTGACGTCTGGACCATCCGCCTGAAACGTGCCACCAAGGACGCGCTCGACAACGACATTCCCCAAGGCGGCGCGTTCTCCGGCGTGCTCCTCGGGCCAAAGCCTGTCGCCGTTCCACTCACTCCGATCACCGCCGCATCCGTTCCATCCGCATCCGTCGCGCCGCCGGCGGCCAGCCTGCCGCTTGCCAATCTCCTGCCCATCCTCGGCGGCATGCTCCTCGGCGGGCTCATCCTCAACCTGATGCCCTGCGTGTTTCCGGTCATCGGTTTGAAAATCATGGGCTTCGTCCAACAGGCCGGGTCCGACCGCAGGAAAATCGCGCTCCACGGCATCACCTTCGCGTTGGGGGTCTTCGCCTCCTTCGGCGTGCTCAGCGGCATCCTCTACGCCATCCGCACCGCGGGCGGCGAGCGCATCGGCTGGGGCTACCAGCTCCAGGAGCCCTGGGTGGTGCTTTCCCTCATGCTGCTCATGTTCGTGCTCGCGCTCAACATGTTTGGCGTCTTCGAGATGGGCACGTCCGCCACCTCGGTGGGCGGCTCGCTCCAGGCGAAACAAGGGCTCGCCGGATCATTCTTCTCCGGCGTGCTTGCCACGGTCGTCGCCACCCCTTGCTCGGCACCCTTCCTCGGCGCGGCCATCGGCGCGGCCATCGCGTTGCCGGCCTTCCAGTTCTTCTCCGCCTTCTCCGCCATGGCGCTCGGCCTGGCGCTGCCCTACCTCGTGCTCTCCGTTTTCCCGAAGCTCATCGATCTCCTCCCGCGTCCCGGGCCGTGGATGGAAAGCTTCAAGCAGGCGATGTCCTTTCTCCTCTTCGCCACCGCCGGCTTCCTGCTCTGGGTCTATGCCGGCCTCATCGACCTCGACAACCTGCCCGGCCCGATCTTCGGTCTCTGCGCCATCGCCGTGGCCGCGTGGATTCACGGCCGCTGGAACCTGCCCCACCGGAAAAAATCCACCCGCCTCACCGCGCTCGTCCTAATCCTGCTCTTCGCCGCGGCCGGGCTCTTCCTGGCCAAGCCGCCGGAACCCTCCGCTCTCGACTGGCAGCCGTGGTCGCCCGTAAAACAGGAAGCCCTGCTCAAGGAGGGCACACCCGTTTACATCGACTTCACCGCCAAGTGGTGTGCCACTTGCCAGGTGAACAAGAAACGCGCCTACACCCGGGAAGTCGTGGAACTCTTCCGGAAAAAGGGCGTCGCCACCCTCAGGGCGGATAAAACCAAACCGGACCCGGAAATCGAGGAAGCCCTCCGCCAATACGGCCGCAGCGCCATCCCCGTGAACGTCCTGCTGGCCCCGGGAAAACCGCCGCTCATCCTGCCGGAACTGCTCTCGCCTGAGGATGTGACCGCGGCGCTGCAGGGATTGTGAACGCCGCATGACTCATTGGCGCTCCGCTTCCGGGCGGATTTCGTGTCGGCATCGCCGCCACGGCGCGAGTCAAGACCCCTGCGCCGCCGTGTGCTGGTCGGGCTTTGGTGCAGCGGGAACCTGCCACTCCGGTGGCTCAGGCGGCGGAGGAGCCGGAAATCCCGGCGGAAACGGCCTCCGACCGGGACAATCCGGAAGCGGTGGACTGCTGGTGAAGGGGACCCTGATGATAGGGCATGGCGGACAGGTGATCTCGCGCCGAGCCAATGGTGGGAGCGCCTACCAACTGATGGAGTGAAGCTCCGGCCGGTGCTCGGTTTGAAAAGGGCGGCACGTCCGGATGTCAGGCGGATGCGGTTTCTCAGGCTTCGATGCCGAGCTTGGCCCTCACCTTTTCGATCTCATCGGAGAGTTCGCCCCAGCGGTAGTAGCTGGCTTCGAGGGCTTTCGCGAGTTGGTCCACGGCGTTGGTGACCTCGCGGAATTTTCCGGGATCATTGACCACGGCTTCCTGGGAAAGCTGCGCGGTGAGCGTGGCCTGCGCGCCTTCGAGCTCGGCGATCCTGGTTTCCAGCGCCTCGAACTCGGCTTCGAGCGGCTTGAGGACTTTGGACCGGATCTCGCGCTGCTCGGCCTCGATGCGGCGCTGCTCCTTGCGGTTCACTCCGGGAACGGTATGGCGCGACGACGTGGCGGGGGCGGATTGCGGGGCGAGGGACGCCAGCTTGGGCGCGCCCTTTTTCAAGGCCTCGTCCTCGGAGGATTTCTCCAGATAGTAGGTGATGTTTCCGGAGAACAGCCGCGGTGCCTCGCCGGGCCGGAATTCGAGGGTCTTGGTGACAAGTGGATCGAGGAAATTCCGGTTGTGGGAAACGATCATCACGCTGCCGGGGTAGTCGATGAGCGCGCGCTGGAGCACGTCCTGCGACTGCATGTCGAGGTGGTTCGTCGGCTCGTCGAGGATGAGGAAATTCGCCGGGCGCAGCAGCATGCAGACAAGCGCCACGCGGGAGCGTTCGCCACCTGACAGAACGCCGACCTTCTTGAAGACGTCGTCGCCGCGGAAGAGGAAGCAGCCTAACAAATTCCGCGCGTGCGGCGCGGACTCGCGGGAGGCGGCTTCCTCGACGGTTTCGAGCACGGTTTTTTCCGGATCGAGTTCGTCGGCGTGGTTCTGGGAGAAGAACGAGGTGGCCACCTTGTGGCCGAAGGTGTGCGTGCCGGCGTCCGGCGCCTCCTGGCCGGTGATGAGGCGGCAGAAGGTGGATTTTCCCGCGCCGTTCGGGCCGACAATGGCGAATTTCTCACCCTTGTTGATTTCAAAATCGAAGCCGCTGAAGATGTGGAGCGGGCCGTAGGATTTGTGGACGCCGTCGAGTTTCGCGACCATGTGGCCGGAGTTCGGCGGCGGCGGAAATTTGAAATTCATCACCGCGTCATCCCGTTCCGGGGCGGGGATACGTTCGATCTTCGCCAACATCTTGATGCGGGATTGCACGAGCGTCGCCTTGTTGGCGGAGGCGCGGAAGCGGTCGATGAAGCGCTGGATCTCGGCGATCTCGCGCTGCTGGGCCTCGTACTGCTTGAGCTGGATCTCCTTGCGCAGGACGGACTCGCGCTCGAAGTAGGAGAAGTTCCCCGCATACTCCTCGGCGCGGCCGTTGGCGAAGGCGATGGTGCGGGTGCAGAGCGTGTCCAACAAGGCCCGGTCGTGGGAAATGAGCAGGATCGCGCCGGGGTAGTTGATCAGGTATTGCTCCACCCAGATCTGGGTGCCGATGTCGAGGTGGTTGGTCGGCTCGTCGAGCAGCAGCACTTCCGGCTCCTGGAGGAAGAGTTTCGCCATGGCGATGCGCATCTGCCAGCCGCCGGAGAACTCGGAGCAGTCGCGTGTGAAATCCTTCGTCTGGAACCCGAGGCCCTTGAGCACGGACTCGATCCTCGGCTTCATGCGCGCCGGGTCGGTGGAATCGAGCAGCAGCTCCAGCTCGCCGATTTCCTCCAGCAGATCACCATACGGCGACGAGCGCGGGTCGAGCTTGGTAAGTTCGTGGGAGAGGCGGTCGATCTTCTCGGCGAGGGCCATGGTTTCGCCGAAGGCGGATTCGGTTTCCTGCCAGAGCGTGCGGCCTTTGACGTGGATGCCTTCCTGCGGCAGGTAGCCGACGCGGGTGCCCTTCGGCGCGCTGATTTGCCCGGCGCTGGGCTTGA
>Ga0114938_1000460_pt1 | contig 30662 bp, 24 predicted proteins | sample AshMeaBigSpring_FD_88675 | JGI IMG/M metagenome (GOLD analysis project Ga0114938, IMG submission 88675) | Groundwater microbial communities from Big Spring, Nevada to study Microbial Dark Matter (Phase II) - Ash Meadows Big Spring | ecosystem: Environmental > Aquatic > Deep subsurface >... | reverse complement strand
GCGGATACGGGTAAGCATCTGGGGGATGATTTGGCCGAGGGGAAACCAACCTTGCCTCTGATCTACGTCATGCAGAACGGCTCAGCAGAACAAGCGGCAGTTGTCAGGCGTGCTATTGAGGACGGCGGAAGAGATGATTTTCCGGCTGTTTTGTCTGCAATTAGAGAAAGTGGCGCCCTTGATTATGCGCGCCAAGTTGCAGCCAAAGAAGCTGATCTGGCAAGGCAATCGATAAGTTGCCTTGAGGATTCAAATTATCGAAAAGCTCTGCTACAATTATGCCTCTTCGCGATTGAGAGAAATCATTGATTAGCTCAAAAGTGATGTCGGAGCGTGGCTCAGCCTGGTAGAGCACTGCGTTCGGGACGCAGGGGTCGGAGGTTCGAATCCTCTCACCCCGACCAACATAACTTACTGTTTTGCCTCAGCTGTCCCCTTCGTCTTCGGGCGATTGGGGCACGTTTGGGGCAGAGCCCATTTCAAGCCAACCGTCCAGAAGTCCTTTTTGGCGCACCTTGTCGGCGCCCTTGATCCATTTGCCGTAGGTCGAGAAAATCAGGTCGGCCTTTTCATGGCCCAGCTGTTCAGAAATCCAGACCGGGTTTGCTCCCGCCATCAAGTTCATCGTTGCATAGCTATGGCGCATTTGGTACATGCGTCGCGGAGGGATTTGCAATGCTTGAAGCGTTGGCACCCATACGCGCTTGTACAGGTGATTTGAACTCGAATATGGCGCGCGCTTGGCGCGATTCACGAAAATTTCCTTGCGATCACCGGTAAATTGCAATTGGCGCTTGAGTGCCGCAATTGCGCGGGATGACAATTCGACGTGACGTACTTTCTTGGTTTTCGTTTTATCTTTCTTCGTCCGCGTATATGCCGCTTCGTCGCCGTCCTTGTCGTGCCCCCAGGATCGCTGTACGGTTAACAACTCCAGATCGAGACTCAAGTCCGTCCAATAAAGTGAGATCAGCTCACCTGGCCGCAGGCCAGTGAAGAATCCGACCTCGAAGATGTTTCGCATTTCGAGGCCAAAATGCTCTTCGATGTAATTGAGTACGGCACTGATCTCGTCAGGGCTAAGCGGATTGGGTTCGGGTTTTTGTAACTTATCGTTATCGATAAACTCGACCAGATTCTTGCGCGTGGCCTCGTCGCCGTGCATGAGTTTGAGTACCGCGCGCAATGAGACGAGTGCGTTGTTCTTTTGCTTCGCCGAGAGCCAGGGTATTTTGCCGATCGCTTCATGAATCATCGATGGCACCAGTTGATCTGCGCGGATAGCGCCGAGGCTGGGGAGCCAGAAGCGATCAAGTGACGACCGATAGTCCTTGATTGACGCTGTGGAAACGCCTGACTTGTTGCTCAGCCATTGTTCCGCAAATTCGCTGAACAGCCTTGAGGGCGCGGGAGTGATCCCAATCTGTTTTGCGCGTTTCGATTCGGGGAAGTGATCGAAATAGCGGAACGTGCCAGCCTCTATCTCGAGCAGGATGCGCTTGCGCAGACGCTTGGCGGCTTCGACATTTTTCGCTGTCGCGGCCCACTTCAGGGTTTCGCGGCAACGCTGGCCAAGCCACCAGAATGTGATCCGGATACGGTTGCCGCGTTGCTCGATGCCTTCCATCTCCGGGTCTCGAACTTTCTTCGGTGATCCGCTAAATGCCACCAGTTTCAGGTTATGCCTCATTTTTCGATCCCCCAGTTCTGGCATGCCTCAACGTTCATCAGAATCCTGCCGTCCGGTGCCTTGCGATAGTGCTTGCCCTCGATGAATTGACCGCGATTCATTTTTTGTCGCAGCGCCCCCTCGGTATAGCCGCTGCTGACGGCATACACCGGCAACAAGACCCATTGCAAAGGAATCGGCTGCAGAGTTGCGCGGCGACGATTGTCGGGGTTATGGGGGTTTCCTGGACGGTTGGGGCGTGCAGACAGCTTCCCGCTGGCGCAACGGTTTTCCGGAAAGTTCACCACTTTCGGTTGAAGAACATCAAGCATCTTGGTCATTGCATTCTCCTTTGCGATTCGTTGTCATTTGCATCGTGTTACATGTAACACTGCAATACAAAAAATAACACGTTATATCAGCAAGTCAATACATGTTACTTTTGCGGTTTAGTGGCGAGATAACACTGTTGCTTTTATGTAACATTCGGTATGATCACGCAATGACAGCCCCGATCCAGATCGATACAAATGTCTCGCAGATTCTTGCGCCCGAGGAAATTAAGACCACGCGCAAACAACTAGGGCTGACGCAGCGGGAACTCGCTTCCGCACTCGGGGTCGCGTATGCCACTGTCAATCGTTGGGAAAATTCCCAGACCCGCCCCCCGGAAGACTTGCATGCCAAGCTTGAACGGCTGCTCAATGGCGAGGCGTCCCTCGTCGTGGCAAGCCCCGGTTCCGCTGATCAGCCGCCGACGCCGGCGGATACCGTTCAGGATGGAAGTCAGGTCACGCTGGATTTTCGCGGTAATGCAGAACACATCGCCGTGTTTGTCGAAGGGGAGCGTCTGAGCTGCGCCTATCAGGCCAACCCTGCCTTTGCGGCAGAGACCAGTCGGATCGATCCCTTGCCGCATCAGCGCCTCGCGGTCTATCGCCACATGCTGCTGCAGCCGCGACTGCGCTTCCTGCTTGCCGACGATCCGGGGGCGGGCAAGACCATCATGGCCGGTCTCTATATCCGTGAATCACTTAGTCGGCGTACGATTCGCCGTATCCTGATCGTGCCTCCGGCGGGTCTGGTCGGTAACTGGCAGCGTGAACTTGCCGGCCTGTTCGGCCTCCATTTCCGTATCCTGCGAGGTTCCTCTGCCAGAAATGGCAACCCATTCAAAGGCGAGGGCAGCGAAGCCGTCATCGTCAGCATCGATACTCTGGGAGGCGCCCGGATGTGGGGGCGGCTTGCCGAACCCGATGTCGAGCCCTACGACCTTGTCATCTTTGACGAGGCCCATAAGCTCTCCGTCAGCCAGGAGCCCGACGGGACCGTTCGAGCTACTGATCGCTACAACGTTGCCGCCGCATTGGCGGGCGTTGGCGATTTGCCGGAGCAATGGATGCTCGGCTGGTCTGTGCCAAATTTGTTGCTGCTGACGGCAACTCCCCACATGGGCAAGCCCTACCCCTACTATTGCCTCTGGCGCCTGCTCGATCCCGAAATCTTCTCCACCGAGGCGGCATTCAACCAGTTCCCTCGCGATGCGCGGCGGAACTACTACATCCGCCGCGTCAAGGAGGAAATGGTCGACTTCACCGGCAAGGCAATTTATCCACGGCGCATTTGCGATACCCACAGCTTCGAGCTCACATCGGGCGCCATTGGCGAGCAGACCCTTTATGAGCAGATGACCGCCTACATCGACCTTCATTACGGTCGAGCCTCCGTACTCAATCGTTCCGCTGCCCGCTTCGCCATGACGGTATTCCAGCGGCGGCTTGCCAGCAGCACCTTGGCGGTGCTTTGCTCGCTGAAAAAGCGGCTTGCCAAGCTGGACAGCCTCATTGCCGATATCCGCAGCGGCGACTTCGACGAAAAGGAGCTGATCGCACGCAGCCAGAAGGATGCAGCGAAGGCGCGAGACCGGCTTGCCGAGCAGGCTGCAGACGAGGAGGAAAGCGACGAGGTTGATACTGCCGAGCCGCATGAGATCGAAGAAGACCGCGCGCTCGGTGCCTTCGTCGCCACCAATCTTGCGGAACTCAACGAGGAGCGCGGCCAGGTTGCCGACCTGGTCGTGCTCGCCGAGGCCGTCTACGCCAAAGGGGAAGAGTCCAAGTTCGAAATGATGTACCGTCTGCTGGCGTCGCCAGAATTCGCTGCGGAGAAGGTCATCATCTATACCGAACACCGCGATACACTGGAATTTCTGGTGCGCAAGCTCGAAGCCCTCGGTCATACCGGCCAGATCGCCTACATTCATGGGGGATTGAATTTCGAAGAGCGTGACGCGCAGGTCGAGCTGTTTCGGCAACCACATGGGGAAAACAAGCCCGGAGCGCGATTTTTCGTCGGCACCGATGCGGCGGCGGAGGGCATCAACCTGCAATTCTGCTGGGTTCTGGTGAACTACGACGTGCCATGGAACCCGGCCCGCCTTGAGCAGCGCATGGGGCGCATTCATCGCTACGGCCAGAAGAAAGATCCCGTCTCCATCGTTAACCTGGTCGCCGGTGCTACCCGCGAGGGACGTGTCGTCGCCACGTTGCTGAGAAAACTCGAGGAAATTCGCAAGGAGCTTGGCAGCGACAAGGTTTTCGACGTGATTGGCCGCATCTTCGAAGGTATGTCCCTGCTGGACTATGTCCAGAAGGCCGTCCTGAGTGATGCGGAAGCCGACAGACAGGCGCTCGCACTCGCCGGGCAGCTCACTAGGGAACAGGTCGAGGCCATCACGGCGCGCGAACAGACCCTCTTCGGCACGGGGGGCGAAGTCAAGCAGCAGCTTGAAACCTTGCGTGAGGAAATGGCCACCCAAGAATTGCGCCGCGTGCTGCCGGGCTATGTTCGTCGTTACCTCGAAAATGCCCTGCCTGCCATTGATATCGAATGGACCGGCAACCTTGACGGCCATTTCCAATTCAAGACGAACCGACCGCACGCACTGATGCCCCTGTTGCCGATGATCGAGCGTTACCCGCCAGCCATGCGCGAGCGGCTGACCATCAATCGCTCGACTAACGCCAAGGATGCCATCTTCCTGCATCCCGGCGAACCGCTGTTTGACCGCATCTGTGCCTCAGCGCGCATTCGCTGCCGCAACGACGCCAGGCATGGCGGGGTATTCATCGACGCCAAGGCCAGCGCCCCATATTTGCTGTACATCATCCGCATCGAACTGGAGCGCGCGGCCGATGCGGACTACCCTGCGTTGTCCCGGCCGCGATTCCTTGAACAAAGGCTCGTCGCCGTGCGCCAGAACATGGACAACGACATCGATGTCGTTCCCATTGAGCACTTCCTCGTGATGAAGCCGGGCGTCAAGATCCTCGCTTCTGCCATCGGTTTCTTCCCGAATCTTGCGCTCTTTCGTGATGCGGCGTTTAAGTATTTACGCGACCAAGTGGCGGCGAGCATCGTGGAGAAGCATCGCGACGTCCTGGCCGAGTGCCTCGGCTCAAGCGAGGGCCACTTGCGCAGCGCCTATCACTTGATGGAAACCGAATTGATCGAGGCCCGCCAGCGCATCAGGCAGCGCGCCCAGCAGGGGGACGCCAAGGCCCAGGCCGACTATGAACGTATCAAGGCGAGGTTGCGTGCGCTGGATGGCCGTCGCGACCAAGTCCTCGGGGCCCTGCGGCGGGAGCCCGAACTCATCACCACCCGCGATCTCACTATCTTGACAACGGTTCTGGTGCAACCCAGCCTCGACCCCGAGGACTTGCGTCGTCAGGATGCCGAAGTCGAGCGCATCGCCATGGATGCCGTCACAGCCCACGAGCGGCTCCAGGGGGCTGATGTCGTCGATGTCTCTACGGCCGACAAGGCACGAGCTGCCGGGCTGAGCGACTACCCGGGCTTCGATCTCTTATCGCGCAGGGAGGCAAGCTCGCTCGCCATCGAAGTCAAAGGCCGCGCCGAAACCGGCGACATCGAGCTGACCGAGAACGAATGGGCCAAGGCCGCAACGCTGCGCGGCGATTACGCGCTCTATGTCGTCTTCGATTGCCTTACGGCGGCTCCACGGCTCTTGCGTATCGCCGACCCCTTCGGCAAGCTGGTGGCCCGGACGCGCGGCAAGCTCGTCATTTCCGCTGCGGAAATCTCCCGTCACGCGACAAGCACATAAACCACTGGACATGGATACCGCACGCGTCGACCAACTGAAAGCCTGGCTGGATTCCCGCCGGCCCCTGCCGCCCGCCCTCGTCGAGCGTCTGCACGAGGATATCGTGCTGCGCTGGACCTTCCACTCCAACGCCATCGAAGGCAACACCCTCACCCTGCTCGAAACCAAGGTCGTGCTCGAAGGCGTCACCATCGGCGGCAAGCTGATGCGCGAACACTTTGAAGCCATCAATCATCGCGATGCCATTCTCTATGTCGAGGACATCGTCAAAGGCACCGAGCCCCTGTCGGAATGGCAGATCCGCAATATCCACCAGTTAGTGCTCAAGGGTATCGACAACGAGAACGCCGGAAAATACCGCCACCTCAATGTCACCATCGCCGGTGCCCGTCATGTGCCACCCGATCACCTGCAAGTGACTGACAAGATGTCGGCATTCGTTGCCTGGTATGCGCAGCACGCCGAAGCCTTGCACCCCGTCGAGCGTGCCGCAAGGGTCCATGCCGATTTCGTCGGCATTCATCCCTTCATCGACGGCAACGGACGCACGGGCCGTCTGCTGATGAACCTGGAGCTGATGAAGGCAGGTTTTCCGCCCGCCGTGCTGCCGGTTGCCCGGCGCTTCGACTACTACAAGACCCTCGACACCCTGCACGTCGAGGGCAACCCGGCGCCGTTCATCGAACTGATCGCCGAGTTTGCTGAAGAGGCATTCGCTCCTTACCGCCATGCGCTGGGGGAACCCACTTGAGCAACCCGCCCGACAAGCGCCTGATCGAGGTCGACTTTCCGCTGGAAGCCGTCTCGCTCGATTCGGTGCATGAAAAGAACGTCCGCCACGGCCACATCTCCACCCTGCACATCTGGCCGGCGCGGCGCCCGCTGGCCGCCAGCCGCGCCGCGTTGATCGCCACGCTGCTGCCCGACCCCGGCAGCAAGGAAAAGCGCGAAGAGCTCAAACTCAGGCTGGCCGGCCGCGTCGTCGATGCCGTCAAGAAGAAGGGCGGCGAGGAATCCATCGTCCGGGAAACCGCAGGCGGCATCCTGCACTGGGGGCGCGAGTCCGGCCCCGACCTGCAATGGTTCCGCGAAGAGATCCGCAAAGCCTACGGCGGCCGTGCGCCCCGCGTGCTCGACCCGTTCGCCGGCGGCGGCGCCATTCCGCTCGAAGCGATGCGCCTGGGCTGCGATGTGACGGCGGCGGATATCAACCCCGTCGCCTGGTTCATCCTCAAATGTACACTCGACTACCCGCAGCGCCTGGCGGGCCAGGCGCTGCGGCTACCGGATTTTGCGCTGGCAGACCGGGCGTTCATGACCGACTACCTCAAGGCCAGGGGCATGAAGCCTGCCGCCATCAAGGCGGCGCTGCGTCCGGCCGGTGCGACCGTGGCGCAGGGCGAAAACCACTCCCTGTTCGACCACGCTGGAAAAGTCGGCGCTGGCGAGACGGCGGGCGGTCTAGTGAATGTCGATCCGGCGCTGCTCGACGCCGATCTCGCCTGGCATGTGCGCGCCTGGGGTCGCTGGGTGCTGGCCGAGGCACGCAAGCAGCTCGCCGACTACTACCCCACCTACGCCGAATACTGCACCCTCAAGCCCTATGCCGTGGTGCCTCTGATCCGCGCCGAGGAAGACATGCTCAGGCTGATTCCGCCCAATGCCGCTGGCGAGGCGAATGACGACATCCTCAACGTCGGCTGCGACGCCCTCTATCTCGCCGATCACAGCAAGCCACGCTGGGTGGCCAAGCCCACCGTCGCCTACCTCTGGGCGCGCACCGTGCGCTGCAAGAACTGTCGTGCCGAATTACCGCTGCTCAAGACCGCCTGGCTCAACACCAAGGCCGGCAAGCGCGCCCGCCTGACCTTCCAGCCGAATGCGGAGTGCACCGGTGTGGTCTTCGGCATCGAGCGCGAGGTGAAGAAGGGCGACGACAAGGCGCTCGGAGCCGGCACCATGGGTCGCAGCGGTGCCAAGTGCCCGTGCTGCAATGTGATCAATACGATGGAGGACATCCGCATCGAAGGCCGCGCGGGGCGCATGGGGCAGACTATGACCGCCGTGGTCGTCGATAGTCCTGGCGGAAAAGAATACCGGCTGCCGACGGTGTTGGAGATTGAGAAAGCCAAGGCGGCCGAGGCCGCATTAGCGGCGGTGTTCGCCGAAATTCCGTTTGGTTTTCCTGATGAGCCGATCCCCACCGGAGCGAGTCGATCCGGTGGCGGTTCTCCTTTTACGACCCCACTTTATGGGCTATGCAAATGGAAAGATATCTTTTCTTCGCGCCAGCTCTTATGTATTGGGGTTTTCGTTCTAGCTACGCGTCTTTTGAATCATCATCTTGAACTGGAGGAGTTCGACGAAAGAACGAGAGAAGCCATACTTGCAAGTCTCGCATTAGTGGTGGACCGTATTGCAGATCGCGGAAGCTCATTGTGTCACTGGGATATTGGCTACGAAAAAATTGCCAACACCTTTTCTGGATTTCGATTGCCGATCAGTTGGGACTATTGTGAGTCTTCGGCAATCGGTTCCAGCACTGGGTCGTATTCTGGCCAAGTTGAATGGGTGGCTAGATTTTTGGAGCATAGGTTTTGTTTCCAGCTTGGCTCTCAATCTTCCGAGGTGCTTTGCTCATCCGCGATGGCGAATTCCGGTGAAGATTACGATCTCATATTGACTGACCCGCCATACTATGACGCGATTCCGTATTCGGACCTAATGGATTTCTTTTACGTCTGGCTACGACGCACCTTGCATGGACTTTCGCCGGAGTTGGATGTGGCCTTCACGCAGACGCTGTCACCGAAATGGAGCCACGAGGCGAACGACGGTGAACTGATCGACGATGCGGCGCGGTTTGGCGGCGACGCGAAAGCGTCGAAGCGCAACTACGAAGAAGGCATCGCACGTGCGTTCCAAGCGTGCCATTCTGCTTTGAATGCTGAAGGTCGGCTTGTGATCGTTTTCGCCCACAAACACCCCGATGCCTGGGAAACGCTGGTCGCCGCGATCATTCGGGCAGGGTTCGTTGTAAATGGCAGTTGGCCGATTCAGACTGAAATGGGAAACCGTACCCGCTCTATAGGATCAGCGTCCCTATCCTCCTCCATCTGGCTCGTCTGCAAGAAGCGTCCTGCCGCTGCCCGTGCTGGTTGGGACGAAGCGGTCATCGCCGAAATGCAGCAGACGATTCCCGAGCGGCTGCGTGCCTTCTGGGACGCAGGCATCCGTGGGCCCGACTTCGTATGGGCAGCGACGGGGCCGGCCCTGGAAAGCTATAGCCGCCATCCGGTGGTGAGGAAGGTGGCGTCTGCCGACAACGAACCGATGGACGTCGGCGAGTTTCTGCGTCAGGTGCGACGCATCGTGGTCGAGTTCGCCATCGGTCGCATCCTGCATGCCGAGGGCGACGCTGGCGGCATGGCCCTCGATGACGTGACCACCTATTACCTGCTGCATCGCAAGGACTTTGGCCTCGACAGCGCTGCAGCCGGCGCCTGCATTCTCTACGCGACATCGTGCGGCGTGCAGCTGGGACCGCTCACCGATCAAATCGAGCTGCTGGCGCGGGCCAAGGGCAAGGCTGCGGCGTCGGAAGCCGAGGGCGACGATACTGCCGCAGACGATGACGAAGGGGCAACATCGGCGGAAGCCGGCAGTGGCAAGGGCGGCAGCGAGTTTCGTCTCAAGCCCTGGCACCATCGCAAGCACCGGGGCTTGGGCGAGGAAACGAGCAGCGGTCGCCCGCCGGCCCTGATCGACCAGTTGCACCGTGTGATGCAGTTGTGGCGCGCCGGCGATGTGGCCGAGGTGAATGCCTATCTCGACCGCCGATCTCTGCGCAGCAACCCCGCCTTTCCGCGCCTGATTCAGGCGCTCATCGAGATGAGTCGGGCACAGAAGCAGTCCGACGAGTGCGCGATCCTGGAAAGCCTTTCCAACCACGTCGGCGGGCTGGGTCTGCCGGGAACCGCCCGGCTGTTGTAGCGTATGCATGCAATCTGGGACAATCGCCCCTCGCGGAGGAGCACCATGACACAGCGCATCGATGATGAAACGGAACGTGCCGCGCGCGCGTTCGTCGCCCGCATCGCTCGCCAATACGACCTGGCCGGCGCGATCCTGTTTGGCAGCCGCGCACGCAACGAACATCGGCCGGATAGCGACACCGACATCGCCGTGTTGCTGCACGGTGCACCGGGCCGTTTTGTCGCCACCAAGCTGGAGATGGCTGACATCGCCTACGAAGTGCTGCTCGAAACCGGTGTGCGCATCCAGCCGCTACCGATCTGGGAAGAGGAATGGGCGCACCCCGAAACCTACTCCAACCCGCGTTTGCTGGAGAACATCGGACGCGAGGGGGTTCGCCTGTGACGCCGCAAGAATTGATGGCGAAGGCCCAACGGGCTGCGGAATCGGCCGTCGTCTTGCTGAACTCCGGCGACCCCGATGGCGCCTGCAATCGGGCCTACTACGCGATGTTCGATGCGGCGCGCGCTGCCTTGCAGGCGTCCGGGGCTGTTGTCGAGACCGAGACCATCCGCACCCACGGTGGGCTGATTTCAGCCTTTAGCCTGCATCTGGTGAAACTCGGTCGGGTTTCGGTCGATCTCGGCAAGGGACTCAATCGGGCCGAGGAGTTACGCCTGATCGCTGACTATAAGGGTGACCCCATCGAGACTGCCGATGCAGCCTGGGCTGTGGAACAGGCTCGGCATTTCGTTCAATCCATGCGCGAGACATTCTTCCCCGTAGCAGATAACGGAGCAGCAACCGTATGAAATTGCCCTGGCACAAGGTACTGACGCTGCGCGACGACATTCTCAATGGGACACTGTCGCAACGCGAGTTTGCCGCCGATCTGCACGATGTGATCATGGACGAAAACCGCGGCGTCTATCATGACCCCGCGAGCTTCTTTGCGCTGACCTATCCCACGACACGATTGCGCGAACTGGCCAAAGAGGTGGCGCAACGCCTGGCACACAAGTCGGAAAAAGCGGTACGCCAGATGGCGCTGACCTATGGCGGCGGCAAGACGCATGCACTGGTGACGCTGACCCACTTGTTCCGTCAGCCCGAGACACTGCCGGATCTCCCGGCAGTGCGCGAGTTCAATGCGCACATCGGGTTTCAACCCGCGGCCGCACACATTGCCGCCGTGGTGTTCGACAGGCTCGATCCCGATCTCGGCTCGGACTTTCTCTCGCCACAGCGGCAGCTGCGCCGCTTCAAGTATCCGTGGACCGCTATTGCCTGGCAGCTGGCTGGCGACGAGGGCCTGGCGCTGATTCAGGAAGGCGCCACCGAGCGCGAGACATCGCCGACGACCAACTACTTCGAGAAACTGCTGCGCCATGCCGGGCAGGATGGCAAGGGCATCCTGATCCTGCTCGATGAAGTGCTGATGTGGGCGCGCATCAAGTTTGGCCAGAATGATGAATGGCTGCCGCGGTTGCGCGACTTCTTCCAGCATCTCACGCAGGCAGCAGGGCGCGTCGATGGCACGTATGTGCTGGCTTCGCTGCTTGCTTCCGACCCCCAGAGAAATGACAAGAAGGGCCGCGAAATCGAGAGCGAACTGTCGGTCGTGTTCCAGCGTGCCGCTGAGGATCGTGTGCAGCCCGTGGAGAAGGACGACGTGGCCGAGGTTTTGCGCCGTCGGCTGTTTGCGCCCGAGAGCTACGCGGACCGCAGTAAGTGGAAGCAGCATGTGGTCGCTGCGCTGAACGGCATCTGCGATCTGGATGAACAGACCAAGCGCGGGCGGACGGAAGCCGATGCCCGCTATGAACGCGCCTATCCCTTTCATCCGGATCTGACCGAGGTGCTGTTCGAGAAATGGACGCAGCTCGACCAGTTCCAGCGAACGCGGGGCGTTCTGCGTACCTTCGCGCTGGCGCTGCGCGATGCCAGGCAGTGGGATGACCCTTCGATTCTGGTCGGGCCGGCCAGCCTGCTGGCCGCACCTGGATCGCATGAGCTTTCACCCGCCGCCAAAGAGCTGGCGGCCATCGCCAGGCTCGAAGTGGTCGGCGACAGGCAGCAGGACTGGAATGCCATATTGTTGAGCGAGCTGGCGAAGGCACGCGAAATCCAGGGGGAGAGCCATGCGCTCAAACACCGCGAGGTCGAGCAGGCGGTGATCGCGGCCTTCCTGCATGCTCAGCCGCCCGGCCAGCGGGCGCAGGCACAGACACGCGAGCTGCTGGTGTTGGTCGGCCAGTCGGGACCCGACCGTATCGAGTTGGGCAAGGCGCTGGGGCGCTGGGCCGATGTTTCCTGGTATCTCGATGACAGCTTCACCGGCGACCGCGATGAGGGTCTGCCGAAGGTGTGGCGCCTCGGCTCCAAGCCCAACCTGCGCCAGATGCAGCATGAGGCACGCAGCAATCGCGTCAGCGATACCATGGTCGAGGATGTGCTGCTGCGAACCATTGAAAAAGCCGGTGACTTGTCGGAAGGTGCCGGTGGTCTCGGCGCGGTGGTGCACAAGCTTCCGACCGGTCCGGGCGATGTCGGCGACGACGGCCAGTTTCGCTATGTCATTCTCGGGCCGAATGCGGCTTCCGATGCAGGCAAGCCGTCACCCGAGGCCACCCGCTTCATCATTGAGAAGACGGGCAGCGCCGATCGGGCGTTTCCCAACGCCATCGTTCTGGCGGTGCCTTCGCATGACGGTTTGGCGGCCGCGCGCGAGAAGATTCGCGACTTTCTTGGCTGGAAGGAAGTCCAGGAACTTCTGAAGACCCAGGAACTGGACTATGCACGCCAGGCCAGCCTGCAAACCAACCTGCAGGAAAGCGAAGGGCGCATGAAGACCACGGTAGTTCTTGCCTATACCGTCGTCGTCACCCTGGGCGCCGACGGCAAGGTGATGGCATTCCGGCTTTCTCCGGACAAGGATCCGCTTTTTGGTCGCATTGTCGCCGAGCGCAACAGCCGTATCCACACACAGGCCATCAATGCGGCCACGCTGCTGCCCGGAGGTCCTTTCGGGCTGTGGCAGCAGGGTGAAGCCCGTCGCTATGTCAAGGATCTTGTCGGCGCCTTTGCCGCGACGGCACGGCTTCCCAAGATGCTCAAGCGTACGAGCATTACCGATACCTTGGTCAATGGCTGTCTTGCCGGCCACTTTGTGTTGCAGGTCACGCGGCCGGATCAGAGCCGAATGACATGGTGGCGTGCGCGCCCCGACGATGCGGCGCTGTCCGACCCGACGCTGGAGGTTGTGCTGAACGAAGCTGCAACACTCATGCAACTGGATGCCGTGCTGCTCGAACGCGACAAGCTGCCTGGGCTCTGGTCGGGTGACGTATTGAGCATTGCCGCGTTGCACGCCTATTTCGCGGGTGGCACCGCGGTTCCAATGGCCGGCGAGGATCCGGCCATTGTTCCGGCCGCTGCGACGGCGGTGGTCGATGCTGTCGTAGCCCGCGCGGTCGAACAGGGCCTTCTGCGCTACCGCAAGGATGCCGTCTGTCTTCAGGCCGAGTCAATACCGCCCGGACTGCTGGCGGATGACGGCGAGCTGATGATGCCGTGGTCGCCGCCGAGCCCGGTCGACTTGCTGCCGCAATATCTGCCGCAGGCATGGCATGGCGACCTGACGACTGCGCATGACCTGCATGCGGCACTGGGCGCGATACAAGGTGGTGTTGTGCCCTGGATGCCCGTGCGCAAGGCCATTGACGATGCCGAGCGCATCGGTATCCTCGCCGTTGCTGAAGGTCATTGGCCGGTCGATCTCGGCATGGCTGCCTTGGTGAAATTCCGCGCTGCGCAGTCCGTACAGCAAGCGACGCAAGCCGCGACTTGTTCCGCGCAAAAGGTTGCCACTGGGTCGGCCGTCCTCAAGGCCGCTGAAATTCAGGATCTGGCTGACCAGATGGTGGCGCTGATGCAGGCGAGTGACGGGCTAGGACTGGAATTCTCGGTCGAGATTCGGATAGCTAATGGCGGGGCAGCCAGCGAGGAAACACTGGCCAAACTCAACATCGAACTGGCAAAGGTAAAGAGCGGCTGGTGCATCGGCTGACCGACTGCGCGCTCCCCAAAAACTGATCCCCCATTACGACGAGGCGTCGGCTTTTGCCGCCATCGCCAGGTTGACTGCGAGATCGACGATGTCGGGGTGATCCTTGAGGCTCCCCAACGCACAGCGTTCGTTTTCAGCGACCAGCAACAATAAGCGCAAGGCAAGCTCGTGCCGGTCGAGCAGTTGGCTCTCTGCCGCTTTGGCGTTGCCTGGGTGCGCCATCATTCGCGCCATCAGCCATGCCGCGAAGCGCGTTGCGCCGAGGTCGGCCTTCGCTGCTTTTCCGCCTGCAGCACTTGCGCGTACTGGACTGCCCCCAAGTACCCCTCCTCGATGAGGCGCGGGCTTGCCCATCGCCTTCTTCACATCCTCGGTGCTGAGTTTCTTTCCGGCCTGATGCTGGGCGATGACGACGGCGAGCTCCGGTGGTGGAATGAACTCACGCACGATCCCGCCGCGTCCCCGGCCAGGATGCTCGCGAATCTCCCATCCATGTGTAACAGCGTGCTTTTCCCATCCCTGGTGTGAACCTGGCGCGCCTGGCAGCTTGAGCGCCGCCAATTGTCGAGTGGAGAACCCTCTTCGTTTCAAGATTGTCGGGAATAAGAGTGGATTAGTCGGTGAAATTATTACACCAGTTCGATTCCGAAAAAACCACTTTCACCCGAACAGGGTTGTACATCGATAAACATTTGACACGGTTGTTTGTGCTGATAAATTGTTAGTAGTTATGTAATGGTAGATATGTATCAATTTATCCGGAGATAGCTATGTCAAAGAACCATTTTGGAGCGTTGTTATTCCGCAATTCGTGCGGTGGATATGCCGGCGGATGGATGTTTTGTTCGCAGGGTGCAAGCCGTAGACAGCGAGCAAGCCCATTCTCTGCATCCAGGCGACAGGCCGGCGGGGTGATTGCTTCCGCCAACGGCTGGACGCCGGAGCGGACGCTGACCGGACGCCGCTTTCGTTACGGCAAGGGCGGGCGCCGTTGAGCAACGTGTCGTTAGCAGGCGAAAAACATAGTAGGCAAAGCACATGAACAGCCCTTTGATTCCCGACGCAGTAAGAAAGGTCGCGGCAAATTGCACTGACGGCATCGATTCGATGCCCGACGGCTTCGCCGCCGCGATGCCCAGGGTCATGCGAATTCTGTCGATCGAGCATGAGCAGCAGTCGGGTGGCTGGTTTCGCAGTCGTGCGGTGTTGTTCCACCAGCGGTGCTCGATCTGCGTCGAATGGGCGAGTATAACCATCGACAACGACCTTTCAAAGCACGCCTTGGCGGAAATCCGCCACGAACCGGTTGTTCAGAGCGTCGATGGTGCGCTGCTAATCCATCGTCTCGTACCGGCATGCCACACCATACGCTCGTTCAATATTTTCGAGACCATCCCGTTTAGTTGGTCCAAGGATCGCGAGCTTGTGTCCCGTGCGGTGGCGCTTTGGCGCGAATTGCCGGCCCCGCTGGCCGGGTTTGTAACGTCAATCTTCTGGGACGGGCCGCGCTTTCACCGCTTCGTGATGGGACCTTCGTCAATTGGTGATCACCATGTCGGCTGGAGCGGAAATTTTCGACACTCGGTCGATGTGGCCGAGCATGCTCGCGACATCGGACAGAAGACGCCTCTGGCCGATACATCGTTGCTCATCGCGGCAGGGCTGCTCCATGATGCGGCAAAGGCCGACGAGTATTGTTACGATCGCAAGCGGCGGGCATTTCGCATGTCGGCCCGCGGCGAACTTGTCGGGCACCGCGACACGCTGATCGAATGGATGGGCGTAGCGCGTGCCTCGGTGGGCGACTTGATTCCTGAGGAAACCTACCTCGCGCTTCTGCATATCATTAACGCCACCAAGGCCCCACCGTGGCTGGGATTGCGCGATCCACGCTGCCTGGAGGCCGAGATCCTGTCAATGGTTGATCGTCTGTCAGGTATGGGGGATATTTACCAGCGTTGCGCACCGGCTGGCGGTCAGTCTGGCTTTGGTAAGACTAATCCACGCAGTGGCCGCCGCTGCTATGTGACGAACAAGAGCAAGTGATGTTACTTCCCGAAGCATGGGATGTGTCCGTACGGAATTCTTTGGCACATTTGCACACTACTGAAAATACGCAGGTTCCGACAACAACAGGCTGAAATTACTCCGAAGTTACAAGCGCGATACAAGTACTCCCCGGCGAATTGGTGAAATGCAGTTGTCGCAAACGCACTGCATCAAGCGTTCCAATTATCCCAAGGAGTCGCAAAGTGATCATCCGTCAATTGTTCATCATCATCGTGCTACTAGCATTAGCCGCGACTTCCGCCCATGCCGGCAAACGCATCATCCAAGATGACCTGCCTCAACCGTATGTCAACAAGCCTGTGCCGGCGGGAAATACGGTCTGGTTTTGTGCCTATAACGGTCGCAGCCTGAACGTCGAGTGCCAACTCGGACAGCTTGCCGATGCCCCCATCGTTGCTGCCACGGAAAGTCTCGACGTAAGGGTGCCGCTGCTTGCGCGACGGATTTTGATGACCCCAGAACAACTGGCTGGGCGTACCATCCGCATACCGCTTTATGCTCCACCTTTCGAGATGGCCTTGGTTGGACAACTCGCCGAAGGCGTAATGTGCGGCGCCAAGCCCAACTGCAGCATTATTTTCGGGAACAACTCGCGTGAGTTGGCCGAACTGGTGGCTGAGTACGAAGGATTGACGCCTGAACCGAACGTCTTGATCACTCAACTGGCAATCAATAATTGATCGTCGCCGAAGTGATGTGCGAAATTCAGGTTCGCAGATCACGATCTACCCTATCTACGTCTTGACCCCGGTCAATCCCTTGATCACCCGGTCTAGCTCCGTCAATACCACTTTCAACAACCCGTCGACGATCTTCACGGGTGATTTCTCCATGCAGGCTATCTCCAGTTTAGCCGCAGCCAACTGAACGCCTTTGGCACCAATATTCCCGGCATTCGACTTGAGGTCATGTGCGATCCGCACATCCGTATCGTCGTTTCCCTCGACGCGAGCGATGGCAAATTTTTTGGCAAAGTCGCTTTGTCCATCTCTGAACTTCAACAGCATCCGTAAATAGAGCTTTTCGTTGCCCATCGTCCGATTGAGCCCATCGGTACTGTCTATTCCAGGGAGTGGCAAGTATTGGGCCAGTGCGCTGATGGTTGATTTCTTGGCGGGGTTCGCCAGTGCAGCAGGGGATGTCGGTGTGTCGTTTCCAATTTTCTCGAAACGATAGCCCCAGCCATGAACGGCAACGACCTGCCAGCCGTTATCACGGCCAAGAGCCAGTTTCTTTTTGACTCGGCTCATGTGGTTGTCGATTGTGCGGGTATCAATGTCGGCAGAAATGCCCCACAGTTCTTCCAGCAACTTCACCCGAGATAGCAGTTTGTCGGGGTTCTGGAACAAGTAACAGGCGAGATCGAATTCCTTGTTGGTCAGTTCGATGGTTTTGCCGTTCAACGCAATGCCTCGGCCAACAAAATCGATTCGATAGTTGCCGTATTGGCTTGCCGCGGGGCGTTTGACGCGACGTCCCAGAACTTCGATGCGAGTGAGAAACTCGAGCAGCTTGGGTGGCTTGACGAGGTAATCGTCGGCGCCGGCCTTGAGGGCGGTGACAATATCAGACTCGTTATCACGTCCAGTGACGAACAAGACGGGGAGATCCCAACCGAGATTTTCTCGTATCCACTTCAGTGCAACTGGGCCGCTGGATTCGGGGAGCATCCAGTCAAGGATCAACATATCGAACCGTTGTTGCTGAAGTGCGTCAATGAATTCCTTGACCGAACCGAAACAGGAACACGTGTGATTGGCGCTGGAGAGCCAGAGGTGATATAGAGCCTGTTGTTCAGTTTCATCTTCAAGAATGCCGATGTTCATCTACAGCTCCCTAAACATTTGCAATTGTCAGTAAGGATATGCTGGGCGCTGGAAAGCCAGAGCGTGTTGTAGAGGGCCTGCTGGTTGGTATCGTCTTCGAGGATGCCGTTGTGCATCGTGAGGCTCCGCTGGCGGAATGGGGCAATGTCGGCGGATTCTAACGGCGCATTATGTATCCGCAGAAATTGCCGAGAAGTTTACAAGTCCGGTACAAGCGCTCGCCGGGGAGTTGCTGAAATACAGACATAGCAACGTCACCGATGGAGGAAGTCAAATGAAAGCGATCCAATCTCACGGAATCTCTGCCTAGCAGCCTGTCGGACTTGAGGGGAAGAAGCACTCTATGGTGAATTCTGCGTTACGAGAGCTCAAAAGTTCGCCGAATGATGGCTGTAGAGCTGTTGTTTTGTTCAAAAATTGATCAGTCATCAGCGATATTGCGGGTTAAGATCGAAAGTCCGACAGGCTGCTAGTCAGCCATGCCGGCCGCTGCTTCGCGCTACTCGCAGAAGGCTCGGCGGATGCCATTGTGAATTTCGTCGAACGGCAATTACGGCAATTGATGCCTAATGAGTAATCGGGGTAGACCATTATTGCCGCTGTCCCGCCAGCGCCGACTTTTGTGATCGCGAGTCAAAAAGTACGGAATATCCAGGTACCACCCACGGGACAAAGAAATTGCATCGAAGTTACAAGTCCGATACAAATCGCCCCTGCCGGATTGCTTTAATGCACTCACGTTGATTGCAACCCGACACGTACGGAAAGGAACCAAGCCATGAAACGATTCAGGATCTACATCAGCCTGCCAAACAACCAGACGAAGACCTTGATGGTCGATGCCGAGAGCCGCTTGGATGCCCTGCGAGTCGCCGGCATCTCCGCCGCACAGCCGTGCTGCATCCTCGAGTTGAACTGAAATCGCCTGAACAACGACACTAGCCCGGGAGAACACAAATGGCTCAGCTGCGCACGGTGAATCGTAAGGCGACGGTCAAGACCCACATTGCGATGGGACAGTCGGGCCTGTCGTCCGGGAGTACTGCGGCGACCGTTGCCAGGCGGGCTTCTGCCGCCAGGACGAAGGCCACAACAGTCAAGGGCCGTCGCTGGCTGACGGCCGCGCTGGTCGCGATGGCGGCGACGCTCTTCGCATCGACCGGAACGGCCATCTACGCGCAGGGGATGGATACGGAAAACGCCGGCTCCTATAGCGTCTGCGAAATGCGCTGGGGTCAAAAACTCATCGTTCAATACTTCGATTCACAAGGCCATGCCGACTGCGTGTATTCGCAGCAGTGATGGTGGAGGGCGACGATTGGGAAAGCGCAGGGTATGTCAGGAAATCCCTGATACGTCCCGTCCGTCACCGCCATTTTTGCGGAACCAGTAATGGCGCCGTAACGAAGACAGATCGAGGAAGGCTTGCCTGGGTCTGTCGGCAGAGTGGTCAAAAGGCTTGGGCGAAAGCCAGCGCATTGCTATCGTGCGGACGTTGCAATGTGCCCCTGGAGATTTGCTGAACCGTAGCCAACCTGTTTGTTCGACACGATCACTTCCCGATGGGCCGCTAACCGGGTCTCATCCCGTACGATGGACCGATTCGCGCTCTACGTCGGCGGCACGGTTGAGCACGATCGGTGCGGATGGAACGTCCCTGCCAGCCGGACTGTCGCATTAAGGGACGCGCGATCCGAGACTGCGCCAACCAACCACGTTCATGCCGTCGCGCGAGTTACTTGTATCGCCGCCATAAATCACCATCGTTGGCAATGCCGCATCACCGGCAAAGCCCTGCCACTTGCGCGCCCCTGCGAGCCATTCAGCAACGAAGGTCGCGCCGGACTTGATCTCGATGGCCTGCAAGCGATCACCTTGCTCAAACACTACATCGACTTCGTGGCCGACGTTATCGCGCCAAAAGTACAGTCCCGCGCTCTGTCCGGAATTCAGGCGCTGCTTGACCAATTCGCCCACGACCCAGGTTTCGAATAGGGCGCCTCGTTGCGCATGGGTGGCCAGGGTTTTCACATCACGAATACCCAACAGCCAGGCGGCAAGGCCGACATCGAGAAAGTATAGTTTGGGCGTCTTGACCAAACGCTTGCCGAAGTTGCGGTGATACGGCGGCAGACGCATAACGATGTAGCTGGTCTCCAGCACCGTGAGCCATTCTCGCGCGGTGACATGAGAGATGCCGGCATCGACTGCCAGCGCGGAGAGATTGAGCAACTGGCCGGTACGCGCCGCGCACAGCTTCAGAAAGCGCTGGAACAGGTCGACGTCACGCACAGCGATCAGCTGCCGCACGTCGCGCTCCAGATACGTGGCAACGTAGTTCGAAAACCAGACCGGCGGTGCCACCGGCCGATCGAAGAGTGGCGGATAAGCGCCAGACCAGAGCAGGTGATCCAGCGATGGCGGATGACGATTGGCCCCGGCCAACTCGACCAAGGAGAAAGGCAGCAATTCGATCAGCCCGACGCGGCCGGCGAGCGATTGGCCGATACCGGAACGCAGGCCGAACTGTTGTGAGCCGGTGAGGACAAAATCGCCCATGCGGCGACGCGCGTCGACCATGCCTTGCAGATAGGAAAAGAGATCAGGACAGCGCTGCGCCTCGTCGATGATCGCCCCCTCGGCAAACCGCTCCAGAAAACTTCGCGGGTCGCTCAGTGCAAAGGCGCGTTCGTCGGGGTCTTCCAAGCTGACGTAGGGGCGCTCGGGAAACAGTGACTGGGCCAAGGTGGTCTTGCCGGACTGGCGCGGCCCGGTAATGGCAACGATAGGGAACCCAGCGGCGAGGGCTTCGGCGTGGTGGAGGGCGAGTCGCGGAATCATGCTTCCATCTTACATATTGATTGTTGCACTTTCAATATGTAAGATTCGCGTCGGCCGCGCGGCTCACTATCGTCTCGAATGGCGATTTCTGCACGCCTTCAGCCGCTTGTCCTAGCCATGGTGCTTAGCGCTGCCTTGGTCACAAACGCGATCATACCGATCCTGCCTGCTTGGCCGTGTCCAAGTCTCGCCACCGCGGCCACGCGGGTGTCATTGCGGCCCCATCCCCAATGATCATCCGGCGAAAAGTCGGCGCTGGCGGGACGGCGCCCGCGCTGACATGATGGCCCGCGAAAGGGAAAACGGGAAGGAAAATGAGGGGAGGTCAGGGAAAGACCACGGTTTCATTTGCATCATCGCGTAAGCCTCGTCCCCATTTTTCTCTTACGCCACGGCCTCCCACGGGTTGCAAATGGCTACGCCAGTCGAGGTGAAACCAGCGACGTTACGCGTAACCACTGTCATGCCGTGCACCAGCGCCGTCGCTGCAATCAACGCGTCGCGCTCGCCGCGCTTATCGGGTACATGCAGCCAGGCACAGCGCTGCGCCACCGCCGTATCGATCGGCAACGTACGGTCTGCGAACTCGGGCAGCACCTGTTGTTCGAGCCAGTCGCGTAGCGCGACGCCCTGCGCGGCTTCCTTGCGTTCGATCGCCAGAACCCCCAGTTCCAGTTCCATGATCGTGATCGCCGACACAAATCGTGATCGCCGACACAAACAATTCCGAGGCATCGACGCTGTCCGCCCAGGCCGACACATTCGCATCGGCCTTGCCAAGCCGCACCTTGCGCAGCTCGGACACCACATTGGTATCGAGCAGGAACATTACGCAAAATCAGCAGGTCGAGCTTCGATGCTCAGTCGCTTCGGCTCGAACGCAATGTCGGCACCTTCCATCATCGCCAGCGCATCGGCGATCTTGCGTCGCTGCTGAATGAGCCGCTGATAATCCGCGAAGCTCAGCAACACATGAGCCGGTCGGCCGCGATCCGTGATGAACACCGGCCCGTCGTTCGCGGCACGCTTGGCCTCACTCGCCGCCTGGTTGAACTCGCGGCTGGAAAAGGTGGTGATGGTCATGGCGACCTCTTGCGCTTGATCAATATAGAAACGTTACTACATTAACCACAGGATAACAAGCGAAATCTCTTGAGACAAGCCCCGGTCTTCTACCGCCGCCCGGTCCAAAACTCGGTGCTGGCGGGACGGCGCCCGCCCCGAAACCGGAGTGTGCGGCACGGCGCTTACGGGTGATACAGCGCGTCCTGCGGTGGCGCGCGTTCTGGTTCATGCCACATCAACAGCGTGAATATCGAGGTATCGCTGGTTTGAAGAGGGCCTGCAGGCTTAAAGAGGAGGGAAGAATTCCATCCACGACTTTCAATTGACCCTGCGCAGTGCTTGCCGGCACGCAACTCTCGTGGCAAACTATGCCATCGTCTGACATCACTCGGAGTGTGCCATGTCCCTGAACGTCTCTCTGCCCCCCGAGCTGGAAAACCGCGTGCGCCAGCATGTGGAATCTGGCCTCTACAGTTCCGCCAGTGAAGTCATCCGCGAAGCCCTGCGACTGTTCGAGGCTTACCAAGGTGTGCAGGCGGCGAACCTGGCCAGCCTGAAAGCGGACGTTGCCCAGGGCGTGGCCGACATTGCGGCCGGCCGGGTGCGCGAGCTGGAGATGAACGAAATCAAGCAACGCGGCCGGGCCGCATTGGCAGCGCGACAGCCGGCATAGTGGGACGAGTTCGCCATTCCGCCAGCGCGGAAAACGATCTGCTGGATGCCTGGCTGTATATCGCCGAGGACAGCATCGAGGCCGCCGACCGGCTGCTCGATCAGATCGACACCGAAACGCGCACACTGTTGATGCAGCCGAAAATGGGCCGGGCGCGTGATGAACTGGCGGCTGGCCTGCGCAGTTGGCCGACGTCGACGCCGTATCTGCTATTTTATTTTGTCGATGCGGATGGAATCACGATTGCGCGCGTGCTGCACCATGCGCGGGATGTGCCGGCAGTCGGCTACTGGCCGAGGCACTGAAGGGCAAGAAAGAAAAACTCGGCGCTGGCGGAACGGCGCCCGCCCCCGTTTTCACGGGAACAGGCGCCGCACCGGCTTACGGCGCGTACAGTGTCTCCTGCGGCGGCAGCGCATTCCGGTTGCAGTGGTCGCCGTAACAGGCGAGGTGGCAGACCAGGTCGTCGCGGAAGGTGCTGGAGTCGTACTGGAAGCAGGCCACCTTGTCCGAGCTCTGCATGAACCAGAGCTCCTTGGCATCCGCCTCATTGACGCAGCGCTTATAGAGTTTGGGCGACTGGCCGGCGGCCTGGAAGATGTCGTTCATGCAGTAGGGCTTGCTGTTCGGGCAGCCTTCCTCGTGGCGGGTGACGATTTCTATACGGCTGCACTCCCTCTTGGGGTCGGCGTCGAAGTCGCCGCAGGTGTAGCACTGCGACCCCTTCTTCACGCTGCGCAACGTAATCACCCGCTCGGCCTTGGCCAACCGAACCAGCGGGTCGCCATTGGGCCAGGTGCCGGTTTCGACCACGGTGACCTTGACCGTCATGGTCTTGGCAGCGATACCGCCCCCCGAGGTATTGGCCGGCGTTTCGACATAGGGCAGTTTACTGAGGGTCACGGCCGAGCCGTCACCGCTGGCGGTGAGCAGACGTTCGCTGGTGTTCGGGCAGATCGTGCCGGGGCTGACCGGGGTGCCGATGTCGGGCTGGGTGGCGTCGCGATCAGGCAGCGCCGCCTCGCAGTTCAGCGTCCAGTTGATGTACTGGATGGTGTTCCCCGGCATGGCCTTGTTGGCAAAGTTGCCGTGGATCGACATCGATCCTGCTGCGGCATCGGGATCGGCGGCGCTGATGCTCGCCGCCAGTGCCGCCGGCGGCGCAGGCAGGGCCGTCACCGGGCCCACCGGCGTCGGCTCGGGCGTCGGCGCGCCGGGGGTGACCGCCACACCGGTGACCGCCGGCGGCGCCTTGACCTGCACCTGGGTGCTGTCGGTCTGCTGGTTGCCCACGGCGTCGGTGGTCGTATAGGTGGCGGTGTAGGTCACCGTCGTGCCGGCGGCCGGCGTCGGCGGGGTGAATTGCCAGTTGCTGCCGTCGCCACCCGGCACCTGCGTGAGGCCGCCGACGGCGCCGCCGGAGGCGTCTGTGACCGTCACACCGCTGTACGTATAGGGCGGCGTGCCGCCGAAGGGGGCCGGCAGGTGCAGTGTCACCGTCTGGCCAGGGGCCACCGTCACCGTCTGTGCCACGGCGCCGGGGTTGGCGCTGCCGCCGACGTTGTAGATCGTGTGGGCGATGTTCAGCGTCTGGCTGGTGGCCGGGTTGTTTGCATCGGTCACCTTGACCGTGAAGCCCAGCGCCACCTTGGTCGCGGTCACGGCCGGTGCGGTGAATTTCGGGTTGCGCGTGGTGGCGTCGCGCAACACGATGGTGCTGCTGGTCGCACCGGCATTGGCCGGCTGGGCGGCGGTGAAGGCCCACTGGTAGGTGTAGGACCCGGAGCCGCCGGAGGCGCAGACGCCGAGGATGACGTCGTCGGCCTGTCCGCCCTGCGCCTGCTGCTGGCCGCAGTTGGTGACGTGTAGCGGATCGGGCACAGCCGGCGGCGCCGGCGGGGTGACCATGGCCGGGGCCTGGGCGGCGGCCACCGGGGTTGGCTCGGTGAGCTGGACATCCTGGATTTCCTTGGTCGGCACGCCGGCGCTGGTGCTGCCGCTGACTTCGAAGCGCAGCGTGGCGGTGGCCACCGGCAGGCGCGGCGCAGTACAGGTAATGTCGCTGCCGGTGCCGTCGGCGCGTAGGGCGACCTGCAGGTTGGCACAGGTATAGCCGGACACCTGCGCCACCTGAACGTTCTTCAACGGCGTGCTGAAGCGGACCACCTTGTTGGGCGTGGTCTGGGTCGGGCTGGGAATGTTGGCCAGCAACAAGGGCGTATTGACCTTGATCTGCGGCGCGACCCCGGGGGCCGGCGCGGTCGTGGTCGGGGCGGGGATGACGCGGGCGACCGATTGGCCGACGCGGGTGGTGGTGCCATCCGAGACGGTGACTTCAAAGATCACGTCCTGCGGTGCGGTGACGGTGGGCGCGGTGAACTTAACCAGCCCGGTGTTGGCGCCAGCAAGCGTGCTGCTGACGCTGATGCCGCCCTTTTGCACCCATGACCAGGTGTAGGGCTTGCTGGTATCGCCATGCACGGCGGTCATGGTCAGCTGCACGGGCGAGCCGCTGACGGCGGTCGCCGGCGCCGCCGCAAGGAGGCTGAGCAGTTGCGGGGCGAGCCTTGGCAAGGGCGCCGGGCTGGGTGTCGCCAGCGTACTCTGCGCGGTCTGCAGCGGCTGGCCGGTGGACTGGGGTGCCGGGGCGACGACAGCGACCGAATGGCTGGCCGTGGCCTTCTTGCCGGCGATGTCGGTATGGGTGACGGTGAAGTGCAACTGCGAACCGGCGGCGCCGGCGGGAACGACGAAGGTAGGGTTGGCGGTATTGCCATTGACCAGGGTGACCTGCTGCCCCGCCGGCACCGCGCCGGCGACGCCGGTGGTCGGATCAACCGGCCCGGTCTGCGTCCATTGGTAGCTGGTGCCGCCTGCGCCCTGCGCGCTCAGGCTGACGGTGTGGCCGGGCTGGACGATGCGGGTGTCTTGCGTCGTCACCACGACATTGCCACTCGGCTGGACATTGACCGCCGCCTTGCCCTTGGCGGCGAAACTGCCGTTGCCGAAGGCGGAGAGCTCGAAGTCGAGTACGGTGTTGACGGTCACAGTGGGCGCGACGAAGCACAAATCCGGCGTGGTCTTCGTGGTGCCCGCGCACAGCGTGGTGCCGGCGGGAGTTTTCCAGTCATAGGTGACGGTGCCGCTGACATTGCGCGCGTAGCCGTGGATGACCGTCTGCTGCCCGGAATAGGTATTCACCGAGTTGTCGATGAAGACGACGGGAACGGCCGCCTGGGCGACATTGGCGTGTTTGGCTTCGCTCTTGAAGCCGCAGGACTTGCCGGCGCTATCCGCACAGGCTTCGACGCGGTAGCAATGCCCTTCGGTCGAGGTCGGGGTATCGAGGTGCGTGGTGCCGGTCACCGTCGCAACCGGGGTCAACTCCGCCACAGTGCTGCCGGCGCAGGGATCAAGCGCTGTGCCGGTGGTGGGCGCCGGTGCCTTGTAGAGGTTGTAGCTCTGCGCTCCTGCGACAGCCTCCCAGCTCAGCTTGGCTTTCTTGTCGTCGCCCCGATCGCTGGTGAGGGTCGGCGTAGACAAGCCCGTATTGATCGACGGCGCGTCCCCGCCCCCACCGCCGCAGGCGGCAAGGCTGAGGACTATGATCGTTGTGGCGGTGTAGAGGCTGTACATGCTGGCACGCAAGGGAATGGAACCGATTCGGAATTGAAACATCGACAGACTCCGTAGGGTAAATAGGAATTAACGAATGCCTTTAATTTAAGCAGCCTCAAGCCCGTTGTATTGTCTAGGCATGCTAGCGGGAACGTTTTGTGTTGTATGTCAGGAAAATCCTGACACATCCCGTCCGGCACCGCCAGTTTCGCGGCCTTGGTTTGCGGGCATGCAACCCTTACTGAAGCCTGCGACCCTCGGTACCGGAATGGCGCCTGTAGCGCCAAACGACCATCGCCTCACCGGCCCATCATTCCCGCGCTCATCTATTCGGATCGACTAATCCTGCCCGAATTGCAAACCGCACAAGGCCGGAGACATCACTGATGCGAAGTTTCTGCTGCAAGCGGGCGCGGTAGGTCTCTACCGTCTTGAGGCTGATGCCTAACGCCGCGGCAATGTCGTTCATGCGCCGGCCCTCGGCCAGCAGGCGCAATACTTCGCGCTCACGGTTACTGAGCGTGCCGGATTCAACAGAAGCACTGACCGCATGGTCCGCATCGGGGGTATCGTGATCCGGGACATCGGTGCCCGCCCCGCCTTCGACCGCCGTTCTAATGGCGGCCACCAGTTCGTCAATCGACTGGCTCTTGCGCACATATATTGCCGCCCCGTTTTTGAGCATACCCTGCCGGTAATGCGGATTGGCGTACATGGAAAGTGCGACGATGTGCGTCGCGGGGCTGACGGCACTGATAGTTTCAGCAGCATCGATGCCGTTCATGTCCGGCATTTCGACGTCGAGAATCACCACGTCCGGCTTGAGCTTGCGCGCCAGCGCAATCGCCTCGCTTCCGGTGCCAGCCTCCGCGATGACCCGCCAGCCAGGTTGTTCGCGGATCAGCGCGGCCAGTCCTTGCCGAAAAAGTACGTGATCGTCGGCGATGACAATGTCGAGCGTCATGATTTTCCGGAATCGCCCCTCGCCCGCAAAGGAGCGCTAAGGGTAACTGCGGCCCCTTGCGCTGTATAGATGCGCAACTCTCCTCCGGCTAATGCCATTCGATCACGCAGGCTATTCAGCCCGAACCCGCCACTTTTATTGTTGGTTCTATTGTCATCAATGCCTGCACCATCGTCGCTGACGGTAACCATGACCTTGCCGCCTTCGGTCCCGAAAACAATGGTGCCAGAGCGCGCGCCGGAATGCTTGACGGCGTTATAGACCAGCTCTCGGGCACACTGGAACAGCAAGACGGCCAGCGGCTGTGGAACCTCAACAGGGCTATTCGGGCCTGTATACGCAAACCTTAGGCCGAGCCGTTCGGTCGCATGGGTCGCCAGCCAATCCAGTGCGGGGCCGAGGCCGTCGCGATAAAGCATGGGTGGGCTGAGTTCAAATTGCAGGGTGTGCAATTCATCCATTGCTTCACGCATCAGACTCAGGCCGGAGTGCATTCGATCAACGGATGAGTGCGATGGCTGGTTGGTCACCGCGCTGATCTGCATTTGGGCCAAGGCCAGTTTTTGCATCGGGCTGTCGTGCAGTTCAGTGGCAAGGCGGTGGCGTTCGCGCTCCTCGACTTGCGAGATTTCGCGGGCCAACTGCCGCAAACGCGCATTGCTCCGTCTCAAGCGAAGACTACGTTCGACGATCACCATCAGGAGGACGACACCAGCGACTGCCGCTGCCATGAACAGCGCGGCGTGGTCGTGTTGCTCATAGCGGATCGAAATCCAGTCGTTGTAGATGCGTTCGCGCTCATGGGCCGGAATTGCGTTCAGCCCCTTTTGCAGAATGCCCAGCAGCACCGGCCAGTCGTCGCGAACGGCGATCGACAACTGAAATACAAATGGCGCTTCACCAGCCACCTTGACGCGCCTGAGGCCGGTCTGGCCGATGTAGTAGCTGGTGGTGATGAGATTGCCAATAAATGCGGCGGAAGGATCATCGGCGACCTGCGTCAGTGCCTCCCGCGTATTGGCCACCGCCGTCACGGCCAGTTCGGGCCACTCACGCCGGAGCCAATCCAAGACGGCTTCACCGTCAAGCACCAGTACGCGTTTGCCCTTGAGTTCTGTCATGCCCCCAAGATACGCGGTATCCAAGGACGAGAAGATGGCCGCCGGTACCGACAGATAGGGCTGGGTAAAACGCATCGTCTTGCGACGCTCATCATTGGCGGCGATCGCGGGCAACAGGTCGATCTCTTTGGCCATCAGTTTGCGTATCGACTCCGGCCAGGTGTTACCGGTTTCTACCTCGAAACGGAGCCCGAGTTGAGCGCCGATACGATTCAGGTAGGCGATTGACATGCCCTGCGGTTTGCCTGCAGTGTCCTTGAATTCGATCGGTGCCCATTGGGGATCCATCCCGACGCGGATTACCGGGTGTTCTACAAGCCACGCGCGCTCCGCGTCGTTCAGCGACGTTTCCAATAATCGTGTTCGGGTCGCGTAGGCGTCTCCGTACCAGCGCTGGTACAAGGGGAACAGTTCGTCGGTAGTAAGGGTGGCCAAAGCCTTGTTGAGGATGCCAACCAGTTCGGGATAGCCTTTGCCAATGGACATGCCGATCTGCGTTTCGGCCTCGGGGATCGTGTCGGTGAAGCCAAATCCCTGCGTATTGCTGGTGAGCCGCCAGTGCTCCAGTGTATAGGCGGCGACCGCTGCATCGATTTTTCGTTCGAGCAGAGCCTTGCCAACGGCTTCGTAGCTGTCCATCGGGATCGCAATGATTCCCGGGCGCTCGTCAAACAATCGCTTCTCTCTTTGGATGCCCTTCAGGTAGCCGACGCGCTTGCCGCGCAGGTCATCGAGCCTGCGCGGCGCGCCGGGTTTGCCCTGATCCTCCGTACGCAGATAGATCAGTTCATCCAGCTTCAGAAACGCATCGGTGAACAGGAAGTGTGATTTGCGCTCTTCAAGCGGGGCCGTCAATGTCAGTCCGTGGAGTTGCCCCGCCTTTGCCTTCTCGATAATTTCCTCCCAGGGGCCGGTTTCGATTCGAACATCAACGCCGAGAACTCGGCTCAAGAGTACGGCGTGATCGACGATGAACCCGCTGGAGCGACCGTTGGCATCCCTCATGGCATGCGGTGCCCAGCCATCGCCCGCGCCAAGCACAATGCGCGGGTGGGCCCCCAGCCAGGCTCGCTCGGTGGGTGTGAACGCGTCCGTATCATCGGCGGCGAAAGTAGTTCCCGCACGCAGGCTGCACACAAGCAGCAACAAGAGGGCGAATGACCGCCATCCCCGCTTCACCGGTCGAATCGTCACGGCGCCGCCTCCTTGAAGGTGGCTTGCCACAAGCAGTGGATTGGCACTGCCCAAAGCTTCGGGCCGAAGGGCAAGGTCAGATCGCCATCGTAGAGCACCAGGCCGGCCTTAAAGTGAGTGGGGATTAATGCAGCGAGATGGCGCAGACCGGAAAAGTCTTTACCGGTCACCGTGGCCGCCGACTTGACCTCGATGCCGACGATGTCCCCTCGTGCATCTTCGATCACGAAATCGATCTCGCGCTGACTTTTGTCCCGGTAGTAGTACATCGCATAGCGTTTTTCCGACCACGTGCAAATTTTCAGCAATTCGCTGAACACGAAGCTTTCGAGTAAGGGCCCAAAGCGGCTTCGATCGTGAATGGGCGTGATGTCGCCGATTTCCCGGAGTGCTGCCAGTAGTCCCGCGTCGATGAACTGCAATTTGGGCGTTTTGATAAATTGACCTAGCGCCGTTCCGGCCCAGGCCGGAACGCGCTGGAGAAGATAAAATTGTTCAAAGACTGCCAGATACTTGCCTACGGTCTTGTGATCGAGCCCGATCTGGCCACCCAGTTGCGAAAAATTGCACAATTGCCCGGAAACCTGGGCAAGCATCTTCAGCAAACGCGGCAAGTGCTCCATCTTGTCCAGCCGGGCAAGATCGCGGATATCCCGCTGAATCAGCATGTCCAGATACTGTTCCGCCCACCGCTGGCGACGTCTTGGGTTGGGCCGGGCAATCGCCTCGGGATAGCCGCCGCGCAGTACGCGATCGACCAATTGACTGGCCGATGTTGTCGGGTGGGGAATCTCGCCGCGGTAAAGCCGGTCGATCCAGTCAGGCCCTGCTGGTTGCTCGACGGCGACGAGTTCCGATTGGGATAGCGGCAGCAGTATTTGGTTCTCGATGCGCCCGGCCAACGAATCGGCCACCATCGGCAACGTCATCAGGTTGGCCGAGCCGGTCAGCAGGAAGCGTCCCGGGCGGCGATTGGTGTCGACCGACTGCTTAATGGCCAACAGCAAACGCGGGGCGCGCTGGATTTCGTCGATGACCATTGCGTCGTAATTACGGATCAGCCCGACCGGATCTTCGAGGGCGGCCTGTAAGGTTGGCTCATGGTCCAGCGTCAAGAAGGTGCGCCCACCGGCAAACTGGCGTGCCAAGGTGGTCTTTCCGGATTGCCGTGGCCCGCTAATCAGGACGATAGGCGTATCCGCAAGCGCCTCCGCGATGCGCGGGGCGAGGAAGCGGGGGAATAGTGCAGGCGATGCGGGAGGGGGCATGTCAAATTTGTGGCAACCGGGAAGTTAGTCCCATCCAATTGGGAAAGTATTGTCAAACGTCCGGGATCAAATGGCAAGGAGTCGAGTAAGTTGTGGATCCACCAGCTTGGATGCGGATTAGCGCTTGTCAGGAATTTCCTGACAGACGTTAGGCGTATTAAAAAATAACCCTAAAAATCT
>Ga0114938_1000459_pt1 | contig 30673 bp, 24 predicted proteins | sample AshMeaBigSpring_FD_88675 | JGI IMG/M metagenome (GOLD analysis project Ga0114938, IMG submission 88675) | Groundwater microbial communities from Big Spring, Nevada to study Microbial Dark Matter (Phase II) - Ash Meadows Big Spring | ecosystem: Environmental > Aquatic > Deep subsurface >... | reverse complement strand
TCTGGCCGAACAGGATGTGACCGCGCAGCCGTTGATGGAGGCGGGTTTCCTGCCATGAGGTCAACGGCGCCCCGGGCGTGCTAACAATCGGCCGTCGATGGCGGCCAGGCCGGCCCCGATCAGCCCCATCCCGAGGAACTGCCTCCCGGCGAGCTGTTCGTCGAGAAACAGGAAGCCCAGGAGAATGGCGCTCACCGGGATGAGAAAGGTCACCAGCATGATGTTGGTGGCGCCCGCCGAAGCCAGGACGCGGAAGAAGATGATGTAAGCCACGGCGGTGGACAGGATCGCCAACCCCAGGACGGCAGCCACCGCAGATGGCCCCGGAACGGGGAGCCGCCAGGGCCTCCCGCAGAAAGACCAGGGTCAGCGGCGGCAGCGACTTTACGGCGGTTCCGATAAAGAAGAAGGACCCGCCCCAGATGACCGAAAGGGCCATCACCAGGCCCCAGTCCCGAAGCCCCATCGTTCTGCTGATCCCCTGGTCCTGCATAAGCGCTTCCCCATCAATGCCATCGGCCAAAGGATAGCGATTGCCTGTGGCGAACGCCACCCGTTTCTTGCTATAGTTTCTGAAAATGGGGTCTCGAATGGAATCGACCGGACCGCATAACTTCACACTGGACGGTTGGATCAGTCGCGCTCCTTTCGAGCGGCTTCTGCACATGGAGATAGTATCCGCCGAGCAGGGCAGGGCAACCCTGACCATGCCCTTTCTGATCGAATTCGCACAGGGGGCCGGCCTGATGCACGGCGGGGCGCTGGTCAGCCTGGCAGACACCGCGGTGGCCATGGCCATCAAGAGCGTCCTCCCGCCGCAGACGCACTTCGTCACCGTTGCGATGGAATCCAGATTCCTGCGGCCGGTGACCCAGGGAGTGATCACCGCCAAGGCGCAGGTCTCACAAAAAACAGGAAGGAAATTTCAAGGGCAGGCGATTGTCTACGATCCGGCCGGAAAACCGGTGCTGGATTTCGCCTGCACCTTCAAAGTCGCCAAAGAACGGGGCATTCGCTTACCATACAAAATTAATTTTGTATGGTAGTGCCTATTGAAGCGCACTTCCTTTTTTTGTTACCATACACACATGAGATCGTATGGTAGCCATCCGGTCGATCTTTTTCCTCTGCCTGTTCGCACCGCTTATGTGGACCTTCTCGATCGGCTGCAAGATTTGCAGGCAAGTGACAGCATTGCGTCGTTGAGCTCTTGCAGTCTTTTCGTCAAGCGGGTGTAGGCGGAGAGCTGTGAACGCCTTGGCGGAAGACGGAATCTTCCGGCCAAGGGCAAGCAAACTGAAATTCGGCAGCTCGGCGTCCCGGCGATTTCGTTGCGATTTCTCGATTATTTGATCGGAGAGCTTGGCAGAAGCGTTCGAGGAAGCTCGGAAAAAGGGCCCTGGTTGGAGAAAAAGAGTAACTACCGGGCAAGAAGCCATGCAGCGACTGTTTAGCGGACCTGCAACCAGGCGGTATCTTCTCTAAAAAAAACAAAAAAAGCGGGATTGCCGATTTTTGCAACCCCGCACTGTCCTGTGGAGATTTTGGTCGGGGCGATTGGATTTGAACCAACGACCCCTTGAACCCCATTCAAGTGCGCTACCAGTCTGCGCCACGCCCCGACACGTGGGGTTTTTAACACCCGGCTAAACGTATGTCAAGAAAGGATGGACGGATGCCCGCTCCGAGAAAGACCGGAACCCGGCAACGCTGGAGGGACCTGCGCAAGCCGCGCCGGCTGGGGCCGGGGGCGGTGATCGGCATCGCTGCTCCGGCCAGCCCCTTCGACCCCGAAACCTTCGAGCGCGGCATAATGGTGCTGCGGGACATGGGGTTCGAAACCGTGATTCCCGAGGAGATCATGGCCGCGGACAGGTATCTCGCCGGGCCGGACGGTCAACGGGCCGCGCTGCTCCAGAGGCTTTTGGAGGACGACCGCATCGACGCCGTGATCTGCGCCCGCGGCGGATACGGCTGCCTGCGCATCCTGCCGCTGCTGGACTACGATCGGATCGCGTCCCATCCCAAGGTTTTCATCGGCTTCAGCGACGTCACGGCGTTGCTGTCGGCGATTACCCAGCGTTGCGGGTTCGCTGCCTTTCACGGACCGGTGATTACCAGCCTGGCGGATGGCCAGGCGGGCACCCGGGACGCCATGCTTGCTGCGGTCGCATCCGACGCCGGCGCGGTTTTTCAGCCGGAAGGGGCGGTGACATTGCGACCGGGCCGGGCTGCCGGGGTGGTATGCGGCGGCAACCTGACGACGCTGTGTCATCTGATCGGCACCCCCTTCCAGCCGTCTTTCCGCAACCGCATCCTGTTCCTGGAAGACCGCGGGGAGGCACCGTATCGCATCGACCGCATGTTGACGCAGTTGAAGCTGACGGGGTGCCTGGACGGCATCCGCGGGCTTGTGCTGGGCACCTTCACGGACTGCGGTCCCGCCGAGGAGGTATTGGGGGTTTTCGCCGAGCGCTTTTTGGACGCGCCCGTTCCCATTCTGGCCGGGTTGCAGGCCGGGCATGCCGAACCGAATCTGACGCTGCCACTGGGCATCAGCGCCGTGCTGGACGCCGACCGACAGGCGCTCAGCTTCGAATGCGCGACCGAAGGTTAGGAACAGGCGATGTCTGAGGTCGACCGGCTCATGCGGCAGGCGTTGATCGAAGGCGTGTTCCCGGGCGCAGTGCTGCTGGCCGCCCGCGGCGGCGAGGTGCGCCTGCACGCCGCTTTCGGGGCAGCGAATTTAGTTGACAGGCGCCCGATGACCACCGCCACGGCCTTCGACCTGGCCTCGCTGACCAAGCCCCTGGGCACCACCCTCGCCGTCATGAAGCTATGCCAGGAAGGCCGCCTCGATCCGGATTATCCGCTGGCTGCCGTGCTTCCGGCCGCGGGAACCGGCGACAAACGCGGGATCACCCTCGCGCAGTTGCTGGCGCACACCTCCGGCCTGCCCGACTACCGGCCGTATTTCCGCGAGCTGGCGCCCCTGCCGGCATCCGAGCGGCGGCCGCGTTTGCAGCAGCTCCTGCTGCAGGAGCCGCTGCTGCACCCGCCTGGGGCGAAGGCCCTGTACAGCGACCTGGATTTCATGATGCTGGAGTGGGTTGTGGAATCCGCCGCCGGCTGCCGGCTCGACCGCTTCCTGTCGGAGCAGATCTATGGACCCTTGCAGGCGGCGCCCCTGTTCTTTGTCGATCTCGAGCGCCCGCCGCCGAAGGCCGCCTACGCCGCCACCGAGCGCTGCGCCTGGCGGGGGCGCCTGCTGGAGGGCGAGGTCCACGACGACAACGCCCATGTGCTCGGGGGGGTTGCCGGCCATGCCGGGCTATTTGGCACGGCCGCCGCGATCCATGTCCTCCTCGAAGAGCTGCTGGCGGCCTACCACGGGTTGCCTTCGGCGCGGCTTTTTGGATCGGACGTGGTCCGCCGGTTCTGGCAGCCGGTGCCCGGTGCCGGCAAAACATTGGGGTTCGACTTGCCCGCGCCGGTCAACCCCAGCTGCGGGCGCTTCTTCCCCCCGGACAGCATCGGTCACCTGGGCTTCACCGGGACCTCCTTTTGGGTCCACCGCGCTGAACGGGCGCTGGTGATTCTGCTTACCAACCGGGTGCATCCCTCCCGGGAGAATATCGCCATCCGGCGGTTTCGTCCGCTGATCCACGACGCCGTCATGCAGGACCTTCTGGAGGCACCTTGATCCCGACCGGAGGCCGTCGCTGCAGATACTTTTTGCTTGTGCTTCTCGACCCCTTTTGATATTAATTAAAAGATAACATTTCAAAAAACGATATCGGGCGTGCGAGCGGCTCCGCTTGCGCATCATGAGGCGACGTCGCCGTTCCGGATCGTGGGTGGCATATCCAGGCGTTCGCGTGCCGCGACGCCCCCGCCCGTTGCGGCAAGAAAGGGGCGAGGAGCGGCTGATCGAGGGCGTCTTCGAGAAATGAGGGGTTATGTCCTTTTTTGACGGGTTGTTGGGCGTTTTTTCGAACGATCTGGCCATCGATCTCGGCACGGCAAACACACTGGTTTACGTCAAGGGCAAGGGCATCGTTCTGAGCGAGCCTTCGGTGGTGGCCGTCAGCACGGTTCCCCGCTCCAAGAGCCGGGTTCTGTCGGTAGGCATCGAAGCCAAGAAAATGCTCGGCAAGACGCCGGGCAGCATCGTGGCCATTCGGCCGATGCGCGATGGGGTCATCGCCGACTTCGAAGTCACCGAGGCGATGCTGCGGCATTTCATTCACAAGGTGCACAACCGCCGGACGTTCGTGCGGCCGCGGATCATTGTCGCCGTGCCCTCCGGGATCACCCAGGTGGAGAAGCGCGCCGTGCGGGAGTCCGCCGAATCCGCAGGCGCCCGGGAAGTGTTTCTGATCGAAGAACCGATGGCGGCGGCGATCGGAGCCGGGCTTCCGATCACCGAGGCGACCTGCAACATGGTCGTGGACATCGGCGGCGGCACCACCGAGGTGGCGGTGATATCGCTGAAGGGCATCGTTTACAGCCGCTCCGTGCGGGTGGCCGGCGACAAGATGGATGCCGCCATCATCCAGTACATCAAGCGCAAGTACAACCTGCTGATCGGCGAGCGCACCGCGGAGATCATCAAGACCACCATTGGCAACGCCTATCCCGATCCCCAGAACCTGGAAACCATCGAGGTCAAGGGCCGGGACCTGGCTTCCGGCATCCCCAAGATCCTCTCCATCGACTCGGAGGAAATCCGAGTCGCCATCTCCGAGCAGATCGATGCGATTATTGAAACCGTCAAAATCGCCCTGGAGCAGACCCCGCCGGAACTCTCCGCGGACATCGTCGACCGGGGGATCATTCTGACGGGCGGAGGCGCACTGCTCAAGAACCTGGACAAGCTTCTGCGGGAAGAGACCAGCCTGCCGATCACCGTGGCCGACCGGCCGCTGGAGACCGTGGCGCTGGGCTCCGGCAAAGCCCTCGACAACCTCGACCTTCTCAAGGAAATCGTCATTCACTAACCGCTCTTATGTTCTCCAAGAAGACGGTTTTGATCCTGGCCGGGATACTGCTCATCAGCGTGAATCTCATTCTGCTGGCGGTCGCCACCCGTCGCCCGGTCGCTTCCGGGCTCGGGCGGACGGCAATCGCCTTCGTCGCACCGTTTCAGGAGCTGACCCACTATGTCGTGAAGACGGTGCGGGACGTCTGGTGGCGCTATTTGTTCCTGAGCTCCGTCGCCGAAGAGAACCAGCGGTTGCTGCAGGATCTGGGGGCTGCCCAGCAGCATATCGTTCAACAGCGCGAGCTGGAGCTGGAGAACCAGCGTCTGCGGGACCTGCTCGAGTTCAAACGGTCGCTCCAGTCTCCCGCGGTGCCGGCCGAGATCATCGGCAGGGACCCATCCGCCTGGTTCAAGACCGTCATCATCGACAAGGGCCACGCGGACGGGCTGCGCCGGGGGATGCCGGTCGTGAGCTCGCTCGGCGTGGTGGGGCAGATCATTGAGGTTTCCGGCCGCCAGTCGCGATTGTTGCTGATCATCGACCGCAACAGCGGCGCCGACGCCCTGGTTCAACGCACCCGCGCGCGCGGAATCGTCAAGGGGACCTCGCAGGACGAGTGCTACCTCGACTATGTCCTGCACGCCGACGACGTGCGCGCCGGAGATCTGGTGGTCACCTCCGGGTATGACGGGATTTATCCCAAGGGCCTGCTGATCGGGACGGTGGAGGCCGTCGATTTCAAGGGGGGCGATTTTTTCAAAGAGGTCCAGATCAGGCCGGCGGTGGACTTCGACAAGCTCGAGGAAGTGCTGGTCATTCTGGGCACGCCCCTCAGTGAGGCGATGGGACCCCGATGAGGTATTTCGCCTATATCGGCTGCGGCCTTTTCCTGATCATCTTCCAGACCACGGTCCTGCCGCGGCTTGCGTTCGTCGGCTATTGTTTCGACCTGCTGCTGCCTCTGGCGATCTACCTCGCCGTGTTTCGCCCGCGGCATGAGGCCTTGCCGTTGACCGTGTTTCTGGGGCTGCTCATGGACAACATGTCGGGCGGGCCCTTCGGCCTGTACCTCACGTCCTATGTGTGGCTGTTCATCGCCGCGAGGGCGGCGTCCACCGTGGTGCGGGCCGAGAACCCGATCATGGTCGCGCTGATCATGATCTGCGCCGTGGCCGGGCAGAATGCGCTGTTCGTGGCGGCCCTCGGGGCCGGGGCCTCCGGAACGGTCGGCTTTCCGGCAGGGCTCGCCGCGCGGATCCTGGCCGAGCAGATCGGCTGGGTGTTGCTCGTGGGGCCTTTTTTGGCCTGGGGGATGCGCCACGCCCACCAGCGTTCGCTGCGGCGGCTCGAAAAGGCCGTGATCGGCAAGGCCGCGCTGCCGGAGCCCGTTGAAACGCAAGGCCATCGGGGGAGCGATGGAAGGCTTTCTTAAACCGGAAGAGCCCGACGGGTTCAAGCCGCGCATCGTCGGCGTCATGCTCGCGGTGTTGGCGCTTTTCGTAGTGCTGGTGCTGCGGTTGCTCTACCTGCAAATGGTCATGGGCGAGGAGTACTACCGGTTGTCCATGAACAACAGCATCCGGCTGCAGACCGTGGACCCCCCTCGCGGGTTGATCCTGGACCGCAGCGGCGTCAAGCTCGCCGAAAATCGGCCTTCGTTTGACGTGAGCTTTACTCCCAAGGATGCCGGCGATGTCGGCCAGGTGCTCGGCGAGTTGGCCGGGCACCTGCAGACGCCGACCGAGGACCTGCTGGCGAAAGTCAAGTACAGCCGGGGTCTGGGCGCGTTCAAGCCGGTGCTGCTGAAACAGGATATCGGGCGGGACGTGCTGGCCGCCGTCGAAGCCCGCCGGGTGGATCTGCCGGGCGTGTCCGTGCAGGTGCGCCTGCGCCGAAACTACCTGTTCGGCATGAACGCCGCCCACGTGATCGGCTATCTCGGCGAGGTCAGCTTGGATGAGCTCAAGAGCGGGGACTACCCCGGCCTGCGCAGCGGGGACGCCATCGGGAAGTTCGGCGTGGAGCGGACCTTCGACGGCTATCTGCGGGGCGAGCCCGGGGGGCGGCAGGTGGAGGTCAACGCCAACGGCCAGGTCATGCGGGTGCTGCAGACCGTCTCGCCGCGACCGGGTCGCAACGTGGTTCTGACCATCGACCGCGAGCTTCAGCAACGCGCAGAGGAACTGCTGGAGGGGGTGGCCGGCGCGGCCGTTGCCGTGGACCCCGCCAACGGCTACGTGCTGGCGCTGGCCAGTTCGCCGGCGTTCAACCAGAACTCCTTTGTGAGCGGCATCGCTACGGACGCCTGGGAGGCGCTGATTTCGCACCCCTACCGGCCGCTGGAGAACAAGGCCATTCAAGGAGAGTACCCGCCGGGGTCTACCTATAAAATCATCACCGCCCTGGCCGGGCTCGAAGAGAGAGCCATCGACGAATTCACGACGTTCGACTGCGGCGGGTCGCTGCATTTTGCCGGGCGCGACTACCGCTGCTGGAAAAAAGAAGGCCACGGCCGGGTCGACGTCCGCCGGGCGCTCGCCGAGTCCTGCGACGTCTTCTTCTATCGCACCGGCCAGCGCCTCGGGGTCGACCGCTTGGCCTGGTATGCCAAGGCCTGCGGGCTGGGAGCGCGCAGCGGGATCGGGCTCGACCAGGAGGCGCGAGGGCTGATCCCGTCCTCGTCCTGGAAGAAGAAGCGCTTCGGCGTGCCCTGGCAGGACGGGGAAACCCTCTCGGTGGCCATCGGCCAGGGGTACAACCTGGCAACCCCACTGCAGATGGCGCTGCTGACCGCCGCCGTGGGCCACGGAGGCATCCGGTACCGGCCGAGCATCTTGCAGCGGGTGGAGACGGTGGAAGGAGATGTCCTCTTCCAGACCGCGCCGCAGGAGGCCGGGCGCATCCCGGTCAGCCCCCGCGTCTTAAAGATCGTGCAGGACGGGATCTGGGGTGCGGTGAACGGCGACCGCGGCACGGCCCGGCGGGTTCATCTGGCCGACATCGAGATCGCCGGCAAGACCGGAACCTCGCAAGTGATCGGCCGCAAAGAGGGCGGTGATGACTTCATCCCCCCGCACCTCCGGGCGCATGCCTGGTTCGTCTGCTACGCACCGGTGGGGGCCCCGAAGCTGGCGGTGGCCGTGGTGGTCGAGAACGGGGAGCACGGGTCGAGCGCCGCCGGCCCCATCGCGCGGGAGATGGTCAAGGCCTACCTGCGAAGGCCGGCGGGCGGAGACCGAGTGGCGCGCGAGGACCTGCGGGTGCGGGCCGGCGGAAATGGATGACGCTGGAGTGCCAGCGCACAAGCGTCAGAACCGTCCCCATTCCCGAGATGGTGGGGCCCTCGGCCCCTCGTCCGCGAGAACCCTCGGAGGCTTTCGGAACGTTGATTGACCGCCGGCTCATTCACAACTTCGACTGGGGGCTCCTGCTGATCGTCGCGCTGCTCGGCGGGGTCGGCCTGACGACGGTCTACAGCGCCGTGACCGCCGATCCCCCGCCGGCGCTCCAGCGCATGCTTTTCTACAAACAGATGATCTGGTTCGCACTCGGACTGGTGGTGATGACGGCCTCTTTCTCTTTCAGCTACCGGGTGCTCGAGCGCTGGGCGCATCCCATCTACGTCGTTTGCATTCTGCTGCTGGTGGCGGTGGTGGTGTTCGGAAAGCTCGCCGGGGGCTCCCGGCGCTGGATCGCGCTGGGGCCCCTGCACCTGCAGCCCTCCGAACTGATCAAGATCGCCGTCGTTCTGGTGCTGGCGAAATACTTCTCGAAAGGCGCCGAGACGCGCGGCTTCGGTCTGCGCGACCTGATCCGCCCGATGCTGATGACGGCCCTGCCGTGCGGGCTGATCGTCATCCAGCCCGATCTCGGCACTGCCGGGCTGGTGGCGCTGATTGCCATGACGATTACCCTTTTCGTCAAGGTCGAGCGTCGGACGCTCCTGCTGTTGGCGGTCTCTGCGGCGGGAGGAATCCCCTTCGTCTGGTCGCTGCTGAAAGACTATCAGAGGCAGCGCATCCTGACGTTTCTGAACCCGGACCAGGACCCGCTGGGAGCGGGGTATCACATCATCCAGTCCAAGATCGCGATCGGGTCCGGCATGCTCTACGGCAAAGGCTACCTACAGGGCACCCAGAACGCGCTGGCGTTTTTGCCGGAGGAGCACACCGACTTCATCTTCTCGGTCTTGGCGGAGGAATGGGGGATGGTGGGCTCGGTGCTGGTGATGCTGCTGTTCCTGGCGTTGATTCTGCGCGGGTTGAATATCGCGCACCGCTGCCGGGACCCCTTCGGCATGATCGTGGCCGTGGGCCTCACGTCCCTGCTCGCGTGGCAAGTGATGATCAACATTGGGATGACCATGGGGCTGATGCCCGTGGTGGGAGTCCCGCTGCCGCTGGTCAGCTACGGCGGTTCTTCCACGCTCACGGTCGCCATCTGCATCGGCGTCCTGATGAATGTCCGTATGCGCCGGTTCCTGGTGGAATGAGAAAGCCGGTGCTGGGTGTTAAGAGTTGGGTGTTTGGTATTTCGTTTTTTAACAGGACCGCTCCCCCCCCATGCCGACTCCCTCCTGAGCGGCCGCTGGCCGCGGGCGGCCGGTGGCTCCAAACACGCAGCACAAAATACCAAACGCCACTAAAAAAGCCTTTGACAAGCATTCGAGGCGATGCTATAGACCCCGCATTTCCTGTATCCCCCAAGTGAACATCTGGCCTTGCAGTCTGCTTACGCGTGGAATGGAGGTGGGTTCTATGGGCTTTCTTGGCGCGCACTGGAGTCGGTTTTACGCTGCGGTGCTCTCTCTCGTCGGAATCCTCATTTTAGAAGTCGTTCCCCCGGCGCTTGCCTCCAGCGAAGGCGGCGGCGTCACCGTCGTCCCGGACTGGTCGGTCAGCATTCAAATCATCAACTTCGTGTTTCTCATTTTCGTCCTGAATCTCCTGCTGTTTCGACCCATCCGCCGGATCCTCAGGGAGCGCCGCGATAAGGTCAAGGGCATGGAAGCTGCCATCGACAACGCCGGCAGAAGCGTCCAGGAAAAAAACGCCGCTTTCGACAAGGCCATCCGGGATGCGCGCGCCAAGGGGCTGAAGAAGAAGGAGGACCTGGTCAAGCAGGCCGAGGAAGAGGAGCGTCGGCAGATCGAATCGATCAATTCCAAGGTGCTGGCCGAGCTGGAGGAGATCCGCCGGAAAATCGGCGCCGAGGCCGAGCGCGCCCGGCAGGACCTGGAGCCGCAGGTCGGAGCGTTTGCCAAGGAAATCACGCAAAAAATCTTGGGGAGGGCGGTGTAATGAAATTTCCGGACGCTGGCCAGCAGGGCTGTATTTGTCGCGCCGGTCTGGGCCGAGCGGCAGCGCTTGTCGCGCCGCTGATGGTCACCGCCGGCACCGCATGGGCCGCCTCCGGCGGCGATGCCGGCTCCGGCGGCCTTTCCAGTACCGACTGGTACCGAATCATGAACTTCGTCGTTTTGGCGGCGGGGTTGGTATTCTTGTTGCGCAAACCCATCCCGCGCGCGCTGAACAGCCGCGTGCAGGGCATTCAACATCAGTTGGCCGACCTCGAAGCCCGGAAAGCCGATGCCGAAAAGCGGCTGGCCGAGTGCAACCAGAAACTGAGCGAGCTCGAAAAGGAAGCCGACCGGATCATGTCCGACTACATCCGCCAGGGCGAGGAGGCCAAGGTCCGCATCCTGAAAGAAGCCGAATCCGCCGCTGAAAAGATTCAATCCCAGGCTCGCCGGAACATCGAGCACGAATTCGAGCAGACCAAAGCGCGTCTGCAGCGCGAGATCTTCGAGCAGGCCCTGACCCAGGCCGAGGCGCTGCTCAAGCAGAATGTCACGGCGACGGACCAGGCCCATCTGGTCGAAGACTATCTTCAAAAGGTGGTGGCCTCATGAAAAACTTGGCGATTGCAAGACGCTATGCAAAAGCCCTGCTGCTGATCGGCCAGCAGGACGAACAGACCGAACGGTACCGGACGGAGCTGCAGTCCGTAACCGCGCTCGTGGCGGGCGACCGGCGGTTGGAGCAGGCCATCACCAACCCGCTTTACGACAGCGCGGCGCGCAAGCGGGTGCTGCAGTCGCTGATCGGCCGCCTCAGCCTTTCCAAGGCGGTGGAATCCTTTCTGGTCCTGCTCTTCGAGAAGGGGCGCATGGGGTTTCTGGGCGCCATCAACGACTTCTACCAGAAGATGGCCGATGAGTTGAAAGGGGTCGCGCGCGCGACGGTGACCTCGGCAGGCGAGATCTCCGCGGATGCCGTGGAACGCATCCGGGAGGCTTTGTCGAAGCGCACCGGGAAAGAAATCGCGCTGGAGGTCAAACAGGATCCCGGCCTGATCGGCGGGCTGGTCACGCAGATCGGTGATCTTGTGTTGGACGGCAGCATCAGGACGCAATTACTCAACATGAGAGAATCTTTAAAAAGGGGTGAGGGTGCCTAATGGAACTGAGAGCCGAAGAAATAAGCCAGATCATCAAAGAGCAGATCACGGACTACGAGAAGAAGGTGGAGCTGAGCGAGACCGGCGTCGTTCTGTCGGTCGGTGACGGGATCGCGCGGGTCTACGGCCTGGAGAAGGTCATGGCCCTGGAACTGGTGGAGTTCCACGGCGGGATCCTCGGCCTCGTGCTGAACCTGGAGCAGGACAACGTGCGTGTGGCCGTCATGGGTGAGGACATCCACATCAAGGAGGGCGACATCGTCAAGCGCACCGGGCGCATCGCCCAGGTCCCGGTCGGCGAGGCTGTCTTGGGCCGGGTGCTGACGTCCATGGGCGAGCCGCTCGACGGCAAGGGACCGGTTACCGCCAAGGAGTCTCGGCGCGTCGAGATGGTGGCGCCGGGCGTCATCGCGCGCAAGAGCGTGCACGAGCCCTGCTACACCGGGTTGAAGGCCGTGGACGCCATGACGCCGGTGGGACGCGGGCAGCGCGAACTGATCATCGGCGACCGGCAGATCGGCAAGACCGCGATCGCCATCGACGCCATTCTGGCCCAGAAAGACAGCGGGATCTACTGCATCTACGTGGCCTGCGGCCAGAAAAAATCGACCGTCGCCCAGGTCGCCGCCATTCTCGAGAAGCACGGCGCCATGGAGTACACCACCATCATCGCCGCCTGCGCGAGCGATCCGGCCACCCTGCAGTTCATCGCTCCCTATGCCGGCTGCGCCATGGGCGAATACTTCCGCGACGCCGGCAAGCATTCCCTGATCATCTACGACGATCTGTCCAAGCAGGCCGCGGCCTACCGCCAGGTATCCCTGCTGCTGCGCCGCCCGCCGGGCCGCGAAGCCTTTCCGGGCGACATTTTCTACAACCACTCCCGGCTGCTCGAGCGCGCGTCGAAACTCAGCGACGATCTCGGCGCCGGCTCGCTCACCGCGCTGCCCATCATCGAAACCCAAGCCGGCGACGTGTCGGCCTACATTCCCACCAACGTCATTTCGATCACCGACGGGCAAATCTACCTGGAACCCGGCCTGTTCTTCGCCGGCGTTCGTCCGGCCATCAACGTCGGGCTTTCGGTGTCGCGCGTCGGCGGTGCCGCGCAGGTGAAAGCCATGAAGCAGGTGGCCGGTACCCTGCGCCTGGACTTGGCCCAGTATCGCGAACTGGAGGCGTTCGCTGCCTTCGGCAGCGATCTGGACAAGGCCACCCAGCGGCAGCTGACCCGCGGCGCACGCCTGGTGGAGCTCCTGAAACAGCCCCAGTACCAGCCGCTGCCCATGGAGAAGCAGGTCAGCATCCTGTATGCCGGCACGCGCGGGTTCCTGGACAAGTATCCGGTGAGCGCGGTGGGCCGCTACGAGGCCGGCCTCTACAAGTTCATCGAGGACCGCTATCCTCAAATATTCGCGGTGTTGAAGGAAAAGAAACAGATCGACGCTGACCTGGACAAGCTGATGACGGAAGCATTCAACGCCTACGATACAGAGTTCAAAGAGACCGTAAAGTAGCAGATGATCAGCCGTCGTGGGTACGCCTGGCAGCTTCCGAACAACGGGATCTGAGGACGGAGCGGTATGGCAACTTTAAAAGACATCCAAAACAAGATCAAAGCGGTCAAAAAGACCAAACAGATCACCAAGGCCATGAACATGGTGGCGGCCTCCAAGCTGCGCAGCTCCCAGGCCAACATGGAAGGCTTCCGGCCTTACGCCCGGAAGTTCGCCGAAGTACTCGGCAGCCTGGCGGAGCGGGCGGGCGAAGGGGCGAGCCCCCTGCTGGTGCCCAAGGCGGAGGTGAAGAACGTTCACCTGGTGCTCTGCACCTCCGACCGCGGATTGTGCGGCGGGTTCAACACCAACCTGATCGAGAAAGCCGAAGCGTTCAGGAAGGAAAAAAGCGGCACCGGCATCGAGTTTTCCTTCAGCGCCTTCGGGCGCAAAGGGCGGAATTGGTGCCGGAAGGTGAAAGCACCGATCGTATCCGAGCACATCGGGATCATGGGCACCGCCGTCAAATTCAACGAAGCGGCCACTCCCGGCCGCAAGCTGGTTCAGGGGTTCCTGGAGGGCACCTATGATGAGGTTTATGTGGTTTACGCCGAATTCCTCAGCATGGCCAAGCAGGTCCCGGTTCTGAAGAAGCTGTTGCCGATCCCGCCGATCGAAAAAGCGGAGACGGGTTCGGGCGGAGTGGAACAGGGCTACCTCCCGGAGCATATCTGCGAACCCTCGGCGGCCGAGCTGCTCGGTGACATGCTGCCGCGCAACGTCTTTGTGCAGCTTTACAGCGCGCTGCTCGAGACATCGGCATCCGAGCACGCCGCCCGCATGCTGGCCATGGACAACGCCACCAAGGCCTGCAACGACATGATGGCCAACTTGACCCTGGTGTACAACAAGGCCCGGCAGGCGGCCATTACGGCCGAGCTGATGGACATCGTCGGCGGCGCCGAAGCCCTCAAAGGATAACGTTTTCCAACCGTGTGTGGATAGGAGGTCGTTCAATGGGAGAGAATATCGGTAAAGTAGTGCAGGTCATGGGCCCCGTCGTCGATGTGGAGTTTCCACAGGGCAAGCTGCCGACGATCTATACGGCCTTGACCATCAGCAATCCGGCCATCAACGACGAGGCGGACAATCTGGTCATCGAAGTGGCCCAGCACTTGGGCGACAACGTCGTGCGTACCATTGCCATGGACGTCACCGACGGACTCGTGCGAGGAATGCCCGTAAAAGATAGCGGAGCTCCGATTCTGATGCCGGTCGGAAAGGCGGCCCTCGGCCGCGTGCTCAACGTCGTCGGGCGTCCCGTGGACGGCCTGGGTGCCGTGAGCCAGGAGAAGATGCGGCCGATCCACCGCGCCGCTCCCAAGTTCACCGAGCAGGACACCACCGTGCGCGTACTCGAAACCGGGGTCAAGGTCATCGACCTGCTGGTGCCCTTCCCGCGCGGCGGCAAGATGGGCATGTTCGGCGGCGCCGGCGTCGGCAAGACCGTCATCATGATGGAAATGGTGCACAACATCGCCATGCAGCACGGCGGCATCTCCGTGTTCGCCGGCGTCGGCGAGCGCACCCGCGAGGGCAACGACCTCTACCACGAAATGAAGGCCTCCGGCGTTCTGCCCAAGGCGTCACTCGTCTACGGGCAGATGACCGAACCCCCGGGCGCCCGCGCGCGCGTGGCGCTGTCGGGGCTGACCGAGGCGGAATACTTTCGCGATGAAGAGGGACAGGATGTGCTGATTTTCATCGACAACATCTTTCGGTTCACTCAGGCGGGGTCGGAAGTGTCCGCGTTGCTTGGGCGGATGCCCTCCGCCGTCGGCTACCAGCCGACGCTGGCCGTCGACCTTGGCGAATTGCAGGAACGCATCACTTCGACCGACAAGGGATCGATCACCGCCGTACAGTGCGTTTACGTTCCGGCCGACGACTTGACCGACCCTGCGCCGGCCACCACCTTCGCCCACCTGGACGGCACCGTGGTGCTTTCCCGTCAGATCGCCGAACTCGGGATCTACCCGGCGGTGGACCCGCTGGATTCAACCTCCCGCATCCTGGACGCCAGCTACATCGGCGAAGACCATTACCGCACCTCGCGCACGGTGCAGCAGATCCTTCAAAAATACAAGGAACTGCAAGACATTATCGCCATTCTGGGCATGGAAGAGCTTTCGGACGAGGACAAGATCACCGTCTCCCGTGCGCGCAAGATTCAGCGTTTTCTGTCGCAGCCGTTCCACGTCGCCGAAACTTTTACCGGAAAGGCCGGTAAGTATGTCAAACTCGAGGACACGGTTCGCGGGTTCAGGGAGATTTGCGAAGGCAAGCACGATGACATTCCCGAGCAGGCCTTCTACATGAAGGGCGGCATCGAAGAAGTCGTGGCGGCCGCGAAAGAAATGGCATCCGCAGAATAATCCCGAGGTGGCGCATGGCTGGTTCCATCCGACTGGAAATTGTTACACCCGAAAAGACGGTCGTCAGTGAAGACGTGCAGATCGTTATGGCGCCGGGGGTGCTGGGTGAGTTCGGCGTGCTGATCGGACATACTCCCTTCTTGACGCCTCTCAAGACCGGAGCCGTCCGATATACCGACACCCAAGGCGCCGAGCACATGGTTTTTGTCAGCGGCGGCTTTGCCGAGGCATTGCCCCAGAAAGTCACGATCCTGGCCGAGTCTGCCGAGCGGCGCCGGGACATCGATCTCGAGCGGGCGCGGGCGGCTCTTGAGCGTGCCCAGAAGCGGCTGGCCGAACAGCGCAGCCGCGAGGAATTCGATTTCGTTCGCGCCCAGGCGGCGCTGCAGCGGGCGATGATGCGTTTGAGAATCGCCGAAAACCGTGCTTTGCATTAACGGTCGCGGCGGACCGTTCTGCGTTATGGTTGATTCGTCAGAGGGCAGGCCCCCAAGGGTTTGCCCTCTGGTATTTCGAAGATTAGACGTTCTCGACATGCGCGCGGCATGCGCAGTCTGGAAGTACGGTGGAGCAATGCGTGCACGGCTCTTTCAAACGAAAGGACTCCATGGGTAGCCGGGTTGGCGTTATCATATTGGCCGCCGGGCTCGGAAAGCGCATGAAATCCGGCCGGGCCAAGGTGTTGCACGAAGTGATGGGCAAGCCCATGGTGTCCCACGTCGTGGAGGCCGCCATCCCCATCGCCGGATCGGCGGTCGTCGTTGTGGTCGGAAACCAGGCGGAAGCGGTGCAGCGCGAGGTGGCCTGCCGGGCGGACGTACAATTCGCCCTTCAGGATCGGCAGATGGGCACCGGTCATGCCGTGCAGTGCGCGCTTCCGCACCTGCCTCCCGAGTGCCGGGAGGTGATGGTGCTGTGCGGGGACGTGCCGTTGATCCGCACCGCGACCCTGAGGGCCCTGCTTGAAGCCCACCTACGGGACGGCCGAGACGTTACGCTGCTGGCCGTGGAACTGGAACAGCCGTATGGGTACGGCCGGGTGCTGTTGGATCCGGGCGGAAACGTCCTGGGCGTCGTTGAGGAGGCAGATGCCAGCGATGAGCAGCGCGCCATCCGAACGATCAATTCCGGCATCTACTGCCTCAACCGCCGTTTTTTGGAGGAGGCCCTTCCGGCCCTTTCCAACGACAATGCCCAGGGCGAGTATTACTTGACCGATGTCATCCGCATCGGTGCCGAATGGGGGCGGCATCTCGGCGTCATTTGGGCGAGCGATTCGAATGAAATCGCCGGCATCAACACTCCTCAGGACCTGGCCCGCGTGGATGAAATCCTGAAGCGGCGAACCGCGGATATGGCTTGACAACCGATCATGTTGCGGATTACAGTAAAATCAAAATCATAGAAGGGACTCGGGCATTGGAAAGCGATGCGTTGTTCCGTCAATTCAGCGAAATAGAGGACAAAGTCGAAAAACTCCTCGGTCTGTGCAGGTCGCAGCAGGCCACTATTTCCGAACTTCAGCAAACGGTTAAGAAACAAGAGGAGGACCTTCATCTGAAAAGCGAAGCGGTCCAGCGCCAAACCGAGGAAAAGGCGCTGATCCGGTCGCGGATCGACAACTTGTTGGCCAAACTTGAGGATCTGACTCGCTCTTGACATGAGGCGGGCGGGGAAACGATCCGGAGCGGTGGTTATTGGACCAATTTGTCACCATAGAGCTTTTCGGGCAACCCTATACGTTCAAGGCCGATACCGAGGCCGCCAAAGCCAGGGAGGTGGCGGATTTTCTGGTCGGGGAAGTCAACAAGATCCAAGATCAGCAAGCCGCCCAAATCCCACATATTTCAAAGCTGACGATTTTGATCATTACAGCGCTGAACATGGCCAACCAGATCCTGCAGCTGAGAAAAGACACCAGCGAGATCGTCGGCCATCTATCCACGCGTTGTGAAGATTTGAATCGGACGCTCGACGAAGGATTGAAGCCGTTTGCATCCCTTCGGCATTATGGGTAAACCGAACGCCCCGAAACGCCCGCTTTATCAGCTTTAACCGCAACCATCTCTTCCCGCCGAGGGCAGCGCTTTCAGAAACCGCCGCTGCTTCTTTCTCGTGCATTGCCCGAACCCGCCGTTGGGGGGGCAGTGCGACGTCATCCGGTCGCTAAGTTCACGGCACCTCAGGCCCCAGCGGACATGCTGGCTCCGCAGGGTGAGCAGATTCTCATTACTGAAATTCGGGCAAGCGCTGCCCGGGGAGACATACATGATGACTGAAGGAATCGCTTTGGGAATCGCCGGCGCGGTCGCCGGTTTCGCACTGGCCTTTTGGCTGAAAGGTCGAATCCTATCGCAAAGAGTGGAAGCGGCTGACAAGGAAGCGGCCGTCATCATCGAAGAGGCCCGCCACAAAGCCGACACGCTGATCAAAGAAGCCGAAGTGCGGACCAAGGACACGCTTTTCAAGATGAAAAGCGATTTTGACAACGAGGCCCGCGAAACCCAGCTCGAGCTCAAAAAACGTGAGGCGCGGCTGATCCAGAAAGAGGAAACCCTGGACCGCAAGACAGAGCAGGTCGAACTCCGCGACCAGGAGTTGGCCCGCCGCGAACGGCAGACCCAGAAGCGCGAGCAGAAAATCGAGGATAGAGAGCTCGAATACACCACCCTGATCGACGAACAGAAGCGCCAGCTGGAACGCATTTGCGGGTTGACTGCCGAACAGGCCAAGGAGCTTCTCATTCGCGCCATGGAAAACGAGGCGCGTTTTGAAGCCGCCAAGCTCGTCAAGAAAATCGAGAACGAGGCCAAGGAGGAAGCCGACAAAAAAGCCAAGAAAATCATGGCGACCGCCATCCAGCGATACGCGGCGGATTACGTGGCTGAAAGAACCGTCTCGGTCGTGCCGCTGCCGAACGACGAGATGAAGGGGCGGATCATCGGCCGGGAGGGACGCAACATTCGGGCGCTTGAGGCCGCCACCGGAATCGATTTGATCATCGATGACACCCCGGAAGCCGTGATTTTGTCCGGGTTCAACCCGGTGCGGCGCGAAGTGGCACGTCTGTCGCTTCAGCGGCTGATTTCGGACGGCCGGATCCACCCGGCGCGGATCGAGGATGTGGTCAAGAAGGTCGTCCAAGAGGTCGACCAGACCATCAAGGAGGCGGGTGAGCAGGCGGCCTTCGACCTGGGCATTCACGGGATGCATAACGAGCTGGTCAAATATATAGGCCGGCTCAAATTCAGGACCAGTTATTCCCAGAATGTCCTCCAGCATTCCATCGAGGTGGGGTTTCTCTCCGGCATCATGGCCTCGGAGCTCGGGTTGAACACCAAGCTGGCGCGGCGCATGGGGCTGCTGCACGACATCGGCAAGGCCATCGATCATGAAGTGGAAGGGCCGCATGCGATCATCGGATCAAAACTGGCCAAAAAATACGGTGAGGGCCCCAAGGTCGTGCATGCGATCGCATCTCACCATGAGGACGTGCCACCGAATTCCGTCTACGCTTATCTGGTGCAGGCGGCCGACGGTCTATCGGGCGCCCGGCCCGGCGCGCGTAAGGAGCTGCTGGAGAACTACATCAAACGGCTGGAGGATCTGGAGAAAATTGCCAATGAATTTAAAGGAGTCGCCAACACCTACGCCATCCAGGCCGGCCGTGAGCTGCGGGTGCTCGTAGAGAGCGAAAAGGTCAGCGACGACGAGGCGGTTCTGCTCAGCAAGGACATTGCGCGCAAGATAGAGGAGTCCTTGAACTTTCCCGGCCAGATTAAGGTGACCGTCATCCGCGAAACGCGGGCGGTGGAACTGGCAAACAAATAAATAGTGAAGGGTATCCAGTCTCATGGCCAATCTGGTCGACGTCCTCAGGGAACGCGGTTTCATCGATCAAGCCACGCACGAGCAGGAGCTGAGCGACTATTGTGAGACGCCTCGGGCGACCGGTTACATCGGGTTTGACCCCACGGCGTCCAGCCTGCACATCGGCCATCTGGTGCCCATCATGGCATTGGCGCACATGCAGCGCTTGGGGCTTCGGCCGATCGCCCTTGTGGGGGGCGGTACCGGATTGGTCGGGGACCCCAGCGGCAAGACCGAGATGCGCAAGATGCTCACGCTGGAGGATGTGGAGCACAATGCCGCCGGCCTCAAGATGCAGCTGTCCCGGTTTGTCGAGTTCGACGAAGACAAGGCGCTTCAACTCAACAATGCCGAGTGGTTGACGCCGCTGGCGTATATCCCGTTCCTGCGGGACATCGGGCGGCATTTTTCAGTCAACCGTATGATCAAGGCCGAAAGCTACAAGATGCGGCTTGATTCCGAGGAGGGGCTGAGCTTCATCGAATTCAACTACATGGTTCTGCAAGCCTTTGACTTTCTGGAACTCGCCCGGCGGCATGACTGCCGCTTGCAAATGGGCGGCCGGGATCAGTGGGGGAACATCGTGGCGGGGGTCGAACTCATCCGGCGTGTCGAGCAGAAAGCCGCCTTCGGCGTCACCTTTCCTCTCATCACGACCAGCAGCGGCGAGAAGATGGGCAAGACCGCCAAAGGCGCCCTCTGGCTGGACCCGCTGCGGACCTCGCCCTACGACTACTTTCAATACTGGATCAACGCCGATGATCGCGATGTGGCCAAGTTTCTGGCGCTGTTCACTTTCCTGCCTCTGGAGGAGATTCAGGCGCTGAAGCGCCTGGACGGCGGCCGTCTGATCAACTCCGCCAAGACCATCTTGGCTTTCGAAGCAACGCGGCTCGCGCATGGACCCGAGCAGGCGCTGTCCGCCCTGCACGCAGCCGAGCAATTGTTCGGGCATCGGGAGATGCCTTCAGACCTACTGTCCTCCAGCGAGATTCCGCGCGGACGGCCCGAGGCTGATGCGGACGCGGTGCCCTCCTCGATGATTCGGGGAGACCGGCTAACAGCGGGAATCCCGGCGTTCAGGCTTTTTAACGAAACCGGTCTGGCCGCCTCGGGCGCGGCTGCTCGTCGGCTGATCGAGCAAGGGGGCGCTTACGTCAATGGGAAGCGTATCGAGCGCCACGACCAGCTGATCACCGATGACGATGTATCCGCCGATGGCCTATTGGTTCTGCGTTCCGGCAAAAAGCATTTTCACCGCCTGTGTGTCGAAAAATAATTAAACTTTTATCTTGACAAAGCTTTCACCTTTTTATAAGTGTACATGGTTTTTGGCCGATGAACTGTCGAGGATGTGCGCTTCACAAAGAAAGCAACGGAATCAAAAAAAGTTCTTGACACATTGGCAGATGTCAGTATATTAAATGTGCCGGTTTGCAGCTCAAAAGATAAGCTTAGGCCTATCTTCGTAGATCGGCAATTTTCTTTTGATCTTTGAAAACTAAATAGTGGCGTCCGGTCGAGCCAAACTCCGTTGATTTCACGGACCCGTTCAACGGCCCGTGATAAAGTTAAAGTGGAGAGTTTGATCCTGGCTCAGAATGAACGCTGGCGGCGTGCTTAACACATGCAAGTCGAACGAGAACGCTTCAGCTTGCTGAGGCAAGTAAAGTGGCGCACGGGTGAGTAACGCGTGGGTAATCTACCTCCGAATTGGGGATAACATTGCGAAAGCGGTGCTAATACCGAATAACATCCCCGAGACCCCGGTCTTGGTGATCAAAGGTGGCCTCTACATGTAAGCTACTGTCTGGAGATGAGCCCGCGTACCATTAGCTTGTTGGTAGGGTAACGGCCTACCAAGGCTGCGATGGTTAGCTGGTCTGAGAGGATGATCAGCCACACTGGAACTGACACACGGTCCAGACTCCTACGGGAGGCAGCAGTGAGGAATTTTGCGCAATGGGGGAAACCCTGACGCAGCAACGCCGCGTGAGTGATGAAGGCCTTCGGGTCGTAAAGCTCTGTCAAGTGGGAAGAAACTGCCTGATGATAATACCATCTGGCACCGACGGTACCACTGAAGGAAGCACCGGCTAACTCCGTGCCAGCAGCCGCGGTAATACGGGGGGTGCAAGCGTTATTCGGAATCATTGGGCGTAAAGGGCGCGTAGGCGGTCTTTTAAGTCAGATGTGAAAGCCCTCGGCTTAACCGAGGAAGTGCATTTGATACTAAAAGACTTGAGTATGGGAGAGGGAAGCGGAATTCCTGGTGTAGCGGTGAAATGCGTAGATATCAGGAGGAACACCGGTGGCGAAGGCGGCTTCCTGGACCAATACTGACGCTGAGGCGCGAAGGCGTGGGGAGCAAACAGGATTAGATACCCTGGTAGTCCACGCAGTAAACTGTGAACACTAGGTGTAGCGGGTATTGACCCCCGCTGTGCCGAAGCTAACGCATTAAGTGTTCCGCCTGGGAAGTACGGCCGCAAGGTTAAAACTCAAAGGAATTGACGGGGGCCCGCACAAGCGGTGGAGCATGTGGTTTAATTCGACGCAACGCGAAGAACCTTACCTGGGCTTGACATCCCGGGAATTCCCTAGAAATAGGGAAGTGCCCTTCGGGGAACCCGGAGACAGGTGCTGCATGGCTGTCGTCAGCTCGTGTCGTGAGATGTTGGGTTAAGTCCCGCAACGAGCGCAACCCCTATCTTTAGTTACCATCATTCAGTTGGGGACTCTAAAGATACTGCCCCGGTCAACGGGGAGGAAGGTGGGGATGACGTCAAGTCCTCATGGCCTTTATGCCCAGGGCTACACACGTGCTACAATGGGCTGTACAAAGGGTTGCAAGCCTGCGAAGGTGAGCTAATCCCAGAAAGCAGTTCGTAGTTCGGATTGGAGTCTGCAACTCGACTCCATGAAGCTGGAATCGCTAGTAATCGTGGATCAGCATGCCACGGTGAATACGTTCCCGGGCCTTGTACACACCGCCCGTCACACCATGAGAGTTGGTTGTACCAGAAGTTGTCGGACTAACCCGCAAGGGAAGTAGGCACCTAAGGTATGGCCGATGATTGGGGTGAAGTCGTAACAAGGTAGCCGTTGGGGAACCAGCGGCTGGATCACCTCCTTTCTAAGGACGAAGCTCGTAAGAGCAAGACCTTTAAGCAAGGAATTAACCTTCGGCTTGACCGCGTCACTATTTAGTCTTGAAAGATCAAGAGCGGTGCTCTAACAAAAAGAGTGCTCGGCGGATTAGAAAAACCCCGTATCCGCAGGTTCGTGAAAAATAGGAATCTGTGGTCTTTACAGGGGCCTGTAGCTCAGTCCGGTTAGAGCGCACGCCTGATAAGCGTGAGGTCGATGGTTCAATTCCATCCAGGCCCACCAGCAGGAAAAAATCGGGAACCCGATCCGATCATATGGGTTTTAACGCGTTTCTACTGAGTTTCCGTTAGTGGAAGCCAGGTTTAAATTTTTGGGGGTGTAGCTCAGCTGGGAGAGCGCCTGCTTTGCAAGCAGGAGGCCATCGGTTCGATCCCGTTCACCTCCACCACAGTCGCGATGGATAAGCGGACGACTGTTTTTGCTCTTTGACAATTCGTATGCGATTTTGTAGCCGATACAAGCGTTCATAAAAGCGGTCGTGTCAGCTATTTTGTGGCCAAGCTATTAAGGGCAATCGGTGGATGCCTTGGTGCCAAGAGGCGATGAAAGACGTGGTAAGCTGCGATAAGCTTCGGGGAGCCGCTAAACAGGCTTTGATCCGGAGATTTCTGAATGGGGAAACCCGTTCCGGGTAATGTCGGAACATCTGTAGCTGAATACATAGGCTGCAGAAGCCAACGGAGGGAACTGAAACATCTTAGTACCTCCTGGAAAAGAAAACAATCGTGATTTCCTCAGTAGCGGCGAGCGAAAGGGAAACAGCCCAAACCGAATATATGCCAAGCCCGGAAGCGTTGTATATTCGGGGTCGCGGGGTCCGACTGGATGGAATTCCGGTTCCGTCGGAAAGTTACCAATCCGATTCATAGTCGAAGGGTCTGGAACGGCCTGCCAAAGAGGGTGATAGCCCCGTAGGCGAAATGAATCGGACTTTCTGGGTCGGATACCCAATTACCGCGGGACACGTGGAACCCTGCGGGAATTCGGGAGGACCATCTCCCAAGGCTAAATACTCCTTGGTGACCGATAGTGAACCAGTACCGTGAGGGAAAGGTGAAAAGCACCCCGGTGAGGGGAGTGAAATAGTACCTGAAACCGTTTGCCTACAAGCTGTGGGAGGGCTATGGAGATTGCCTCGGCAATTTCCAGCCTGACCGCGTGCCTTTTGCATAATGAGTCAGCGAGTTACTCTGCGTAGCAAGGTTAAGCCGTCAGGTGGAGCCGTAGCGAAAGCGAGTCTGAATGGGGCGATGAGTTACGCGGAGTAGACCCGAAACCAAGTGATCTATCCATGGACAGGGTGAAGCGCAAGTAAAATTGCGTGGAGGCCCGAACCGGTGTAGGTTGAAAACTGCTCGGATGAGCTGTGGATAGGGGTGAAAGGCCAAACAAACTTGGAAATTGCTGGTTCTCCCCGAAATATATTTAGGTATAGCCTTGCAGATAAGTGACGGGGGTAGAGCACTGGATGGGCTAGGGGTCTTACCAGATTACCAAACCTAACCAAACTCCGAATACCGTTAACTGTGACTGCAGGAGTCAGACTTCGGGAGCTAAGTTCCGGGGTCGAGAGGGAAACAGCCCAGATCGCCAGCTAAGGTCCCTAAATATGCGCTAAGTGGGAAAAGATGTGGAAATGCTCAGACAACCAGGAGGTTGGCTTAGAAGCAGCCATCCTTTAAAGAAAGCGTAACAGCTCACTGGTCGAGTGAGTCTGCGCTGAAAATTTAACGGGGCTAAGCGCATTACCGAAGCTGCGGTTCTTGCGCAAGCAAGAAGGTAGGGGAGCATTCTGTCCGGGTTGAAGGTCGACTGAAAAGACGGCTGGACTGGTCAGAAGAGACCATGCTGACATGAGTAGCGATAAAGCGGGTGAAAAACCCGCTCGCCGAAAGCCTAAGGTTTCCTGGGTAAAGTTAATCTGCTCAGGGTTAGTCGATCCCTAAGCCGAGGCCGAAAGGCGTAGGTGATGGAAAACAGGTTAATATTCCTGTACCACCAGGCGGTCGATGCCCTTCGGGGCGACAGCAATGGGGGGACGCAGAAGGGTAAGTCATCCACCTGTTGGATTAGGTGGTTCAAGCTGGTAGGCTGGAAGAACAGGCAAATCCGTTCTTTCGCTAAAGCCGAGAAGTGATGAGGATCCCGCTTGCGGGAACAAACTGACTGATCCCATACTGCCAAGAAAAGCCTCTAGCGAGAACGTCAGGTGATCGTACCGAAAACCGACACAGGTAGGCGAGGAGAGTATCCAAAGGCGCTTGGGAGAACTCTGGTTAAGGAACTCGGCAAATTCACACCGTAACTTCGGAATAAGGTGTGCCCTCATTAGGTGAAGTCCTTCGCGGATGGAGCCGAAAAGGGCCGCAGAGAAACGGCGGTAGCGACTGTTTACTAAAAACACAGGACTCTGCTAAGTCGCAAGACGACGTATAGGGTCTGACGCCTGCCCGGTGCCGGAAGGTTAAGGGGATTTGTTAGCCGCAAGGCGAAGCTGAGAACCGAAGCCCCGGTAAACGGCGGCCGTAACTATAACGGTCCTAAGGTAGCGAAATTCCTTGTCGGGTAAGTTCCGACCTGCACGAATGGCGTAACGACTTCCGCACTGTCTCAACCAGAGACCCAGTGAAATTGTATTGGCGGTGAAGATGCCGTCTACCCGCGAAAAGACGGAAAGACCCCGGCACCTTTACTACAGCTTGACATTGAACTTTGAAATCGTATGTGTAGGATAGGTGGGAGGCTGTGAAATTCCGACGCCAGTCGGGATGGAGCCAACCTTGAAATACCACCCTTACCGTTTTAGGGTTCTAACTTCGTCCCGTGATCCGGGCGAAAGACAGTGTCTGGTGGGTAGTTTGACTGGGGCGGTCGCCTCCCAAAGAGTAACGGAGGCGCGCGAAGGTTCCCTCAGGCTGATTGGAAACCAGCCGTGGAGTGTAAAGGCATAAGGGAGCTTGACTGCGAGAGAGACATTTCGAGCAGGTACGAAAGTAGGTCTTAGTGATCCGGCGGTTCCGCATGGAAGGGCCGTCGCTCAACGGATAAAAGGTACGCCGGGGATAACAGGCTTATCGCCCCCAAGAGTTCACATCGACGGGGCGGTTTGGCACCTCGATGTCGGCTCATCACATCCTGGGGCTGAAGCAGGTCCCAAGGGTTTGGCTGTTCGCCAATTAAAGTGGTACGTGAGCTGGGTTTAAAACGTCGTGAGACAGTTTGGTCCCTATCTTTCGCGGGCGCAGGATATTTGAGGGGATCTGTCCCTAGTACGAGAGGACCGGGATGGACGAACCGCTGGTGTTCCAGCTGTCGCGCCAGCGGCAGCGCTGGGTAGCTAAGTTCGGAAAGGATAACCGCTGAAAGCATCTAAGCGGGAAACCTACCCCAAGATCAGATATCCCTCCTGATGGGAAACCACCAGGACTGAAGGCCCCTCGGAGACTACGAGGTTGATAGGCCAGGTGTGTAAGTGCGGTAACGCATTCAGCTTACTGGTACTAATCGGCCGTGCGGCTTGGCCACAAAATATCTTACACGACCGCAAAACGCTGCAAGGCACGAACGCATACGAATTGTCCGATTGCCCTATGTGTGGCTACGCTTTTCGGTGGCTATAGCGAAGAGGAAACACCCGTTCCCATCCCGAACACGGAAGTTAAGCTCTTCAGCGCCGATGGTACTGCACGGAGTCCCGTGTGGGAGAGTAGGTCGCCGCCGAAATCTTATCGATAACCCGGATCGTCCGCGATCCGGGTTATTTCGTTTTATCCCGATCCCGCCCGTCTCAAGACATCCTGCGCCTTGCCCTGCCTCGGCACCTCAAATTGGCTCCTGGCTCCATAATTGCATAATCGATTTCTCATTCGTTGCGCGCTTTCACGGCTGGAGCCGTTGACGGCGTCTTTTGTTCCGAGGAACAAGGGTCGATGCGAAACTAATTGTACATAACTATCTGTAATTAAATTTTTATTTTAGCAGCAGGGATGGCCGCCAGGGCGTTAAAGACCAAAATTACCCTCAACCTTACCATGTTGATCCTGCTGGGAATGGCGTCGATTTATCTCGTCACGATGGTGACGGCCCAGCGCAACCTGATGCGGTCAGAGGTCTCGAAAGCCAGGGCAATCGCGGGCCTGCTTTCATCTCATCTTAGCGAGGGTGCCATCGGGGATAGCATGCCCCCGCCGTTGGAACTGCGGACGAAAGTCGCCATCACCTTAAAAGAGGCCGGCGCCAGTTGTCTGATTCTGCTCGACCGTGACCGTCAGAGGACCAGCTTCAGCGTGGGCCGCTGCGCACCCGAGGAAACAATCTCCGCCTACATCGAGCAGGCCATGTCCAGCGCAACGGAAAGTGTTCATTTCATCGGCAGCACCTTCGGGTTCTTATGGATGCAGCCCGAGTATCTTGTGATCGCCACGCCTCTTCCCCGAGACAACCAAGTGCTGGCCGGCTTGAGCTTGGTGTTCTCCCTGGAAGGCATCTACCGCAATTTGAGGCACTCCCAGCAGGTTTTGTTACTGTACATTTTTTTCAACAGCGCACTGCTGGTATTCATCGGGCTTTACCGCATATCCAAGCTTTACCTCCAGCCGCTGGCTCGGCTTGCTCAGCGGGCGGAAGACTACAAGGAAGACGAAGAGATCTTGTTCACCGTTCGCAAGGAGGATAATGAGCTTCAGCGCCTGTCGACCTCCTTAAACGGATTGCTGCGAAGGCTTTCGGCCGAAAAGCAGAAACTGCGCGCGACGGTGGCCTCGCTTGAAACCGCCAACGCCGAATTGAAACGGGCCCAGACGGAAATCATCCGCGCCGAGAAGCTCGCGTCCGTCGGACGGCTGTCGGCCGGCATCGCCCACGAGATCGGCAACCCCATCGGGATCGTCACCGGATACCTCGAACTGTTGAAACACGGCGATATTCCGCAGGACGAGCGGATCGAATTCCTGGACCGCGCCCAGCAGGAGATCGAGCGCATCAGCACCATCATCCGTCAGCTTCTGGAAATCTCTCGGCCTTCCGCCGGCAGCTGCCAGTCCGTATCCGTGCATGCGCTCATCGCGGACCTGACGGCCGGGCTGCGGCTGCAGCCGTTCATGTCGCATCTGCGCCTGCAGCATGCCTTCCAAGCCCAAGCGGACACGGTAGCGCTAGACTCCAATCAGCTGCGCCAAGTGTTTCTGAACCTCATCATCAACGCGGCGGATGCAGTTTCCGGCAAAGGACCCGGTTCACAAGGGGAGCTGGCGATTTTCACCGAAAACGCGTCCCACCACGATGAAAACTCGGGCCGAATCCGGAGTTTCGTGCGTATTCATTTCAGAGATACCGGCACCGGGATCGCGCGCGAACACCTGGAAAGTATTTTCGACCCCTTCTTTACGACCAAGGAGCCCGGCAAAGGCACCGGGCTTGGACTTGCGGTGAGCTTTATGATCGTGGAGAGCGCCGGCGGCAGCCTGCGGGTTGAAAGCACCGTCGGGAAGGGCACGATCATGACGGTGACGTTGCCGGTTGCAGCCGGGTTGGAAGCGGGCGAGGCCGACCGGGAAACACCGCCTGTCCGGGCGAACGATGGCCACCGCGCTCAACACTGAAATTCATGGGGACGGCCGTTGGCATCCAGGCCCGTTGCCTCCCTACCCCCAAGGGCCAGCTTCAAGGAACAGGCGCCTGCCTGAGAACGGCCGGTAATCCGATGGACGCCGACAACGGAAAACAGAAAATTCTGGTGATCGATGATGAGGCCAACATGTGCCACATGCTGGCCGCTGTCCTGCGAAAGGCCGGGTATGCGGTCGATGCCGCCTCCGACGGCCAGGCCGGACTGTCGCAGGTGCAGCGCCGCGCCTACCACTACATCCTGTGCGACGTCAAAATGCCGGTCATGAGCGGAATGGATTTCCTGAGAGCGGCCGGCGATGCGATCGGTCGCAGCACGGTCATCATGATGTCGGCCTACGGCAGCATCGACTCCGCCATCGAAGCCATGAAGCTTGGCGCCTACGATTACATTTCCAAACCCTTCAAACCGGATGAAGTGCTCTTGGCGCTCAAGAAAGCCGAAGAGCGTGAACGGCTCAAGACGGAGAACTGTGAACTCAAGGAGCGCATCCGCGAGATCGAAAAGGATTTCCGATTCGGAAACCTCGTGGCGCGCAGCGCGGCGATGGCCGCGGTTTTCAAGCTCGCCCAGAGGGCCGCGCGTTACTCCACGACCCTGCTGATACTGGGCGAAAGCGGAACCGGAAAGGAGCTGATCGCGCGCGGAATCCACCATGCGGGCGAGCGCGCCGCGATGCCCTGGGTGCCGGTCAACTGCGGCGGAATCCCGGAGCCATTGCTCGAAAGCGAGCTCTTCGGTTACCGGAAGGGAGCTTTTACGGGCGCGGACCGGAACAAGAAGGGGCTGTTTCAAGAGGCCGATGGGGGCACCATCTTTTTGGATGAAATCGGCGAGCTGCCCCTCGCGCTGCAGGTCAAGCTGCTGAGGGTGCTGCAGGAGAGCGAGATCCGCCCGGTCGGCGAGTCGCGGCAGACCCGGATCGATGTGCGGGTGATGGCCGCCACCTCCCGGAACCTGGAGGAGGACGTGAAACGCGGGGTGTTCCGCGAAGACCTCTACTACCGTCTGAACGTACTCACGATCCCGCTGCCGCCATTGCGCCAGCGGCCGGAGGACATCCCGCATTTGTGCCGGCATTTTCTGGAGCGTTTCAACGCCAAGATGGGAAAACGAATTGAAGGGCTGTCGCCGGCGGCGATGAAGGCGCTGTTCGCCCACGGCTGGCCAGGCAACGTACGCGAGTTGGAAAATGTGATCGAACGGGCCGTGCTTCTGGCCGATGACGCGATGCTGACGCCGGAGCACCTGACGCCGGAGATTGTCGGCCGGTCGCCTATCGATCGATCGGAAGGCGCCTTGGAAGGATTTTCACTGAAGGCCGCCCAACGGGCCATCGAGAAGAAACTGATCGCCGGGGCGCTTGAGAGAACCGGCGGCAACCGCACCCAGGCTGCCCGGCTGTTGGAGATCAGCCACCCATCGCTGCTCAGCAAGATCAAAGCCTACGATATCGGATGATCGATCGGGTCACTCGGGGAGGCCGTTGATCTTGTTGCGCAGCTTTCCGGAGCATTTGAAGGTGATCACCCGCCGCTCGCGCAGCATCAGATCCTCACCCGTCGCGGGGTTTCGGCCGCGGCGCTGGTGCTTGTTCTTGATGCAAAACTTGCCGAAGCCGGATATGAGGACATCCTCGCCCTTCTCGAGGTTGCCCTTGATGATCTCGATGAGGGTCTCCACAAGGTCCACGGCCTGTTTTTTGGTAAATCCGACCTCATGAATTCGCGCAACGATATCATCCTTCGTCACCGCCATAGAGCCTCCTGATAGACGCATATTTACGGGAATGAGGTAAGGAATTTCCGCTGCCAGTTGACCTGTTGCGGGCCCAATCGGCCTCGAAAGGGCATGTCCGCTGCTATTCCTCGATTGGTTCGGGATTCTCCAGACGGGGCGGCAACACCGCTTCCACTTTTTGCATGATGCTCTCGACGCTGCGCATGATGTCGTCCATTTCCGCTTTCAGCTCAAGGTCTTCGATGTCTTTCATAAGCGCTTCTGGTTGAGCCTCCCGACAATGGGTCCCAGGGCTGCCATGGGCACCGGGTGAAATGAAGACTATCCGGAATCATTGGATATGTCAAGCAAGTTGTTAAAATTTCGTATAGTTTTCAGGTGATTACTACCAAAACACGATGATCGGGGCTTGCGGATGGTTGCCCTGCGCGCGGAAATAGGGTAGAAACCCAAAGCCGGACAGCTTCAGCTGTCCGGCTTTGGGTGTTTGGAGCCACCGATCGGAATTGAACCGATAACCTCACGATTACGAATCGCGTGCTCTACCGATTGAGCTACGGTGGCAAAGACCGCTTCAGCAGGAACCAACGTCGGCCGCTGGCGAAAATTGATTTAAATTTTTATTTTTACTGCGACCATGGGGCAAAATCAAGAAATAATTGGAGCAACGGATGCGGCCGCCATCGCCGGCCTGCGCCGGCAGTCCATCGAGGTCTGCGGTGTTACCGGAAGCGAGCGGGCGTATCTTCTGTCGTTGATGCACTCGCAGGCGCGCATGCCCATGCTCGTGGTGACGGCCTCAGCGGAAGATAGCCGACGCTGGGTGGATGACCTGCGCTTTTTCAGCCATGCTCAGAATCTGCCGGTGCTGTCTTTTCCTGCCTACCACCT
>Ga0114938_1000457_pt1 | contig 30683 bp, 28 predicted proteins | sample AshMeaBigSpring_FD_88675 | JGI IMG/M metagenome (GOLD analysis project Ga0114938, IMG submission 88675) | Groundwater microbial communities from Big Spring, Nevada to study Microbial Dark Matter (Phase II) - Ash Meadows Big Spring | ecosystem: Environmental > Aquatic > Deep subsurface >... | reverse complement strand
AATTGTTTTTATGGAATAGTACCTAACGACCCCAATGATCTTGTGCAATCTCAATCAATAACGCTTTAGCAATATTTAGGTCTTCTATTTTTAGTTTACTTAAATCTTCGTTTAGATTTTTGATCAAGTTTTGGATTGGTTTAATAATTTCTTTCGTCATTTGTTTCTTTGCTTTTTCATCGGGCATGTTCAAATAATTTTCAATTTCTTCATTTTCTAAATTATTGAGAATATCAAAAAACGCTTCATTCAAATCATTATATCGCTCTTTTAAAAAATGAATGTACATGTCCAATGTATCGGTACTTAACTTGTTAATTTGGGTGCCTTGCTGATGTATCCACTGATTTTCAATGCGCAATAGGGTAATAAGGTCTTTTTGTTCGTATGCCAACGTTACTTTTTTCATCCACTCTTCTTTTTCTATTTTCAGGTGATGATCGGTTTCGGCATCGGGGTGCAATAGTTTTGCCAAGTTTATATAAATGCTCCGCAAACTTTTATGACGGGTTTCTTCAATCTGCTTTTTGGCGGCTTCGGCGGCTAATTGCTTTTGGCTTTTTTTTCTTTCTTTATATTCATTTTTCGAACTAAATGTACTTTCAAGTTCTTCAACTTTTGCTTGGAGGTCGGTCATGAATTGCGCCTTACCTGCTTCTGTTTTTTCATAATCCTGCATACTTATATTGATGCCGGCCATTTTTAAAGACATGTCCATCATCATGGCTTCATAATCGTGTAGTTGTTGCGCTTCTTCCTCAAAAGACACTTGGCTAAATTGATTGTAAAAAGCGATTTGTTCGTCTGTAGGTTCTACAGTGGCAAATGCAGAATTGCATAAATCCTTCATTAATTGAAATACCTTTTTTTTATTGGTTTTAGATAGTTTCACCTTGCCGGCTAGTTCTGCCATCTGTTGGGCCAATGCAATTTTTTGTTCACTTGCCTCTTTTTGGAACGGGAACACATTGGCATAGTAAAAATTATTTAAATCATCTATTTTGTTTTTTAGGGTGGCAATTTCTTGTTCTTTAATTGTTATTTTTTTTACAAGCAAATTAAACTGCTGTTCTTTTTTTGTTAATGGAGTAGCTGTTTTTTTAAAAACCAAATCGGTTACAGGATTGTTGTTCGGCATATTATTCAGTTAATGATTGTATTTAAATAGTGTTCTTTTTTTTATAAGGGTGTAAAAAATAGTAATCCGTTCATGTAAGCGCTTGGGGGGCAAGTTCTATCATCGGCGGCTCCATATTTTTTTTCAAAATTAGTTTTTAGGATTGAACGCTTAGCGGTTGACTAAAAAATACCCAACAAATCAACATTTGTTGGGTGGTTAGCGCCATTCTACAAGATTTGACAGCATTTTTTTAAGAAAAATTATTTACCGGTTTAGGTAGCTTGTACAGCACGTCTGTATAGCAATCGATGCCATTACTCCAAACCAAAGTTCCGTAGCTAATTAACGAAACTTGACTGAATAGATTTGGCTGCAACAAATCACTTATTGGTGAGGTACTTATGTTACCATCCCGAAAGTTCCAAACTTTCGGGATGGTACATTTTTAAACAGCCTCTTAAACCGAAGCGCCATTTCAACAAAATCCAACACTACTTTTTAGCATTATCGGCAGGAACTGTCAATTTTTTTGTTTTAGGCGGGTTTTCGGCAAGTAGGTTAACGCTTGCGATAAGTTGATTGATTTCAGCAATTAGTTTTTCGTAAGGGGCAACATCTGCACCATCCGCTTTTGCAGTTTTGTAGCGCCCTTCTATCAGGTCAATCAGTTCGTTATAGAGTGGAAGTACCGCTTTTTTCTGCTCTGTAAAACTAGCAACTTTATTGTTGCTGGTAGTATCGGTAATACGGGTATTGTAAGCTTGTGCAAATGCGGTGTTTACATTACCGAATGCGGTAATCCACAAACTGCCATGTATAGCAGCAAGGGCATTTTTACGCTCGTTGTTATTGGTAAATCCGTCAACAATTTGAGTAATAATGGTAGTTTCCGCTAGCATAGTTTGCTTGGCAATGTCTTTACCAAAACTGTGTACATAGTTAAGCAGTGGTTTTGCACTATCGGCTATTGCTGTATCGGGGTAGCTGCACATAGCCTGCAAAAACTGCCTAAAAGCAATAATCAACTCGTCGCGTTCGGCATCTAAGCGGTTTAAAGTTTGGGTTATTTGATTGCCCACTTCTTTATCTAAGGCTGCCTGCAAATTAGGAAAAGTACCTACCAAGGGATTAAGGGCGGTACCAAGCTTCAGTTTAGTAGCATCGTATTGGTTAATTAATGCCACTAATTGTTTTAAAAACTGAAAATACTCTGTGTGTTCTAGTTTTGAAAATTTTACGGTTGTTAGTTTCATAATTATATTTTTTATGAGATAAATATAGTATGTCTACCAATGTATTTAAAAATTAAATGCTGCTTTTTAACAAAAAGCTAATAAACTGACTAAAGCATACTTATACCTAATGTAATTAATTGAATGCGGGTTTTAACAAAAAAACTGCTTACTGCGTGTATGGAGGGGTTTAAAAATTTTGGTTTTAGCGTCAGCGAAAAAGTTGGGGCTTAAAAATTTTGGTTTTGGCGTCAGCGAAAAAGTTTGGGGCTTAAAATTTTGGTTTTATCGTCAGCGAAAAAGTTGGAGCTTAATAAATTTGGTTTTGGCGTCAGCGAAAAAGTTGGAGCTTAATAAATTTGGTTTTGGCGTCAGCGAAAAAGTTGGGGCTTAAAAATTTTGGTTTTGGCGTCAGCGAAAAAGTTTGGGGCTTAAAATTTTGGTTTTGGCGTCAGCGAAAAAGTTTGGGGCTTAAAAATTTTGGTTTTATCGTCAGCGAAAAAGTTGGGGCTTGAAAACATAAGTTTTGCTGTTTTTAAAGACCTTGAAGGTCTTCAAAACCTTCAAGGTCTGATGGAAGAAGGAATCGGTTCGAGGTGTGCTGGTTATTAGCTCGCTACTTCTACAGCATTACTACGCGAATGCGGAAATTGACGCAACTTGTTTTTCGCACCCATTATACAACGTTTCTGGGTCAATATCTATATCACCCTCCCACGCTATTGTGTCGAAACACACGCGCACTTTATTGAACATCAATAAGTCGTTCAATGGCTGAAAAATAGGTAGGCTCAAGTAAGGTTTCATATCAAAAATCCCTTCTTCTCCATTTTGAAATGTAAGTTGAAGCTGGTAATCTGTAAGTGGTAGAACTTTAATAACTGGTGGATACATGATTTTTATTTTAAAGGATCTATAGTAAATGGGTGCTGGCCATTTTGGCACAGCATCCAGTCTGCAAATAATTCTTCTTTATGAATTTCAACCCAAGCAACCACCAATCTTTGTTGTTTGGAGGGCAAATAACCCTCTAGTATTTCACATGATTGAATGTTCATGGTTGCAGTGTTCTCTTGGTAATAAATGTGAATGTGTGGCGGATTGTGTTCTTTGGGGCCAAAGTACATTCTAATAATAATCCCAAAAAAAGCCGAAATAGTTGGCATTTACTATGTTTTAAACATAAAAATACGACCTTTTAAAATAAAAACCCACCCAACAAATCATACGCTTGTAGGGTGGGTTTTACTATAATTTTGTGAATCCCTCAGTTATTAATGATAGCATCAGGAGATGCCTTTGATTTATACTTCTAGATGCCGAAAGCGAACATCTAGAAGAGTGGATTTATTTAAATTAGCATTGAAATACTGTAATCGAATCTATCGAAAATCAGTAATTTTAGGTAGTCCTGTTTTTGCTAATATTTCGTTAGCCCTTTTTAATTTTTCGGGAAACAAATTTTGGCCTTTAAAACGCTCAAGTTTTTTGTCAATCACAATAATTGGCACTTTCGATTTGTTGAGCTTTTCTATTGTTTGTTCTATGGTCATAATTTAATTTTTATTTTCTTTTTTTGTTAATAAGAATGCCTCATAGTCTTCTCCTACAACAAACTTTTCCCATTCTTCTCGTTTTGAGTATCCTAAAATTATAAAATCCTCTTCAATTTCTGTTAAATTATTCGTTATTCCCATTCTGTAAAGCCTTGTTCTAACAGAAGTACTTCCTGTTGCCAAAATCCAAGCATTGGGGTGTTTCTCTATAAAGGCATAAATTGTTGAAGCTACAGTTGCCAAAACTTTTTGGCTATCTCCGTTATTTGTTACACTCAAATCATTGATTCCGTTGGTGCTTTCGTTGTAGTCTCCAAAGCCCAAATTATATACATTTTCGGTTGTTGTTTCCGTATAAATAACCATCTTCTTTATTAAACCTTTTGGTCCTTCACTGATGAATTCGAAGAATTGTAAAGAGCTTTCCGACCGATAATTATATTTAGGATATTTCATTTAAGATTCTGAAAAAGTTAAAATTTTCGGGCAAACACTTCTTGTTAATTGAATGTTTCGCTATCGTAAAGCGGCTAACCTTCATTATAAATATTTAGCTATTGCTTTGTTTTTTGCATGGAGGCTTTGAAACTTTCTTGTTTTTGTAAGGCTGCTAATTAAGCCTTACGTTTACAAATAGCGGATACTTTTTAAACAAAATTTATAGCGCTGAGTATAGCCATTAATTCTTTGGCTTTTGCAGCAGATGCTACTTCCACAATCAGTGTTTCCATAGTTTTTATTTCAAAATTAGTTTTTAATGTTGAACTCTTAGCGTTTTATTACAATTTTGCGAATGCCGCTGTTACCAATGATGGCATCGGGAAATGCCTTTGATCAATACTTCGAGATGCCGCAAGCGAACGTCTGGAAGTATTGATAATAAGTTCGTTATTTCCTATTCCCTTTTACTAAAAACCAATCTACCCACGCATCTATTTGCAATATAGAACTCGGACGGAGAATAATTCGTCTTTTATTGTCTAAAAGATAAAAGGTAGGCGTACCATATACGTAATATTCTTTCACTATAGGGCTTTCCCATTTTTTAAAATCACAATAAGCAAAAAAAGGATATTTTTTTATATCATTTTTGAATGCAGTCGAATCAGTATCTAATGAGATGTATAAGACCTCAATACCTAAATTCCGCCATTTTACGTAAGCTTGTATCGCTCTCGGTAATTCTTCTGTACACCTTGTGCACCAACTTGCACCAAAAAAAACTATTGTATACGGGGTTTTAAAACTAGCAAGGTTGTTGAAACTGGTTTGTTGGAAACCATTTATATACGTGTTGCTGCTCAAATTAATTTCAGGAGCTATTTCTCCTTTTTTCATAGCACGATAGCTTTCTAATTGATTAGATACATTAGTATCTAAAATACACTGTTTATCGTTCAATAATTTCAGTGCTAAATATTCGGACGCCTGGAAAAAGCTATGTCGTTCTAATAAATTGAACAAATAATAAGTGACCTCATTAAGCAGTTTCTCGTTTCTTCTTAATGAACCCATTATACAATCAATTGAGGTTCTCATTAATACAAAAATAGAATCGCTATTTTTACCGCAATTTTCCAAAACCCAAAAATGGCTTTCAATAGCATCCTTTAGCAACCCACTTCTTTGTAAGCGAGAATCTGTAAAGTCAAGGCTTCTGATTGCTGCAATAGTTTCGGGTATCTCTTCAGTGCGATAGTGAACAATATTTGAAACAGAATTGATTAAATTCCTTAATGGTAAAAACCACCTTATATAGCTGTCATTAGGCAAGCTTAATAAAAAATTTGTACTCTCATTATTTAAGCGTATTTTCTCTCTACAAATTGCTTTTATTGTATTTGATTGAATAGCTAAAGTGGTGTCTTGGGTATATACTTTTTCTAAATACATCCAAGTATTAAGCAGTTGTTCTCTAAAGGGGTGTTGATTTGTATAGTTTTGAAATAAATAATTTTCCTTATTGCTACTAATTTTAGCACTATCTAAAGTTTTGCCCTTCAAATCTATATTTTGACCATTTAAGATAATAAACTTTGGTTTATTATTTTCTGAAATTAAATATCCAATGCCATAATTAGTTTTTGAAAAGACTAATTTAAAGTTGCCCTTGTCGTCCGAATGCGATGTGGATATGAGATATGTTTTCAAGCCTTCGTAACCGTAAAGCTTTATTTCTTTATTGGCGCTTAGTGATAAATTACCAAATATGGTTTGAGCGTATAAGGAATTAATCAAAAATGCATTAGAAATTACAAGTAAACTTTTTGAAAACATAGATACCATTAAAAATAAGTTTGATTAGTTCTTTATACACCTAACAGAAAATCCATATACACGATAACTTATATCATTCAAAAGTGCTCTGTCATTTTGAAAACCAAGATTACGAATCCAAGTTAGATTGTTAATAGCACTCAATTTAACTGTGCTCGACCAATAATTACCAACCGGTTCACCATTATTAAGCAACCCATTTGCGTCACGATAACCAGACATCGGCATTTTAAGTGGAGAATTAAACGCTCCGTCGGAAGTACTATAGCTCCAACTTGCGAGTTCTGCTTCTAATTCCCTTTCTGACGGTAATCTATATCCACTTGGGCACGGGTTATTTATTCCTGCTAATCCTTGCCATAAACTATCATTCGAAGGACTCCTCCAATCAAAAGTAGCGGACGCTATGAAACTACTGCTTTCTGCTTGATCCATACTGCTCAAAATATGAGTGTTTGGGGAATTTCTACATTGATGTCCATCTGAATTTCTACCCCATTGAAATAAATCTCCAAATGCAGCTGTATCAGCTTTACTTAAAGCAACGCGGCTTGCACCCAGATTTCTGTCCATCCATATTTTACCAGTTATTGGATTTATTACATCTACTACTTTGGTAGGTCCATTAGCACAAAAAACTGTACCCTTTGGATACAATGCGGCAATATTATCTGCTATAGATAAGGTTAAATTACAAGTTTTTCCACCAACGTTAAGTGCGAAAGTTGCTGTTCCACTACTTGTAGGGGTGCCTGTAATTATATAATTTAGAGTTCCCTTTCCATTAGCCAAGGTGCCAGCAGCTAATATTGCTGTTAAACTTTTAACACCTACTGAAGGAATCATTTGTGCGTTATAATTTTTGCCATTACCTCCTTCATATTCAATATTAACACTAACATTATTTGCAACAGACCCTACAGTTAGAGTGCCATTGATGGTAGCTCTGTTGCAATCAAGATTTGTGATTGTATCGTATGAAATTACTTTAGTGCCACATACCTCATTCCATCCATCACCAACAAAAAAATTCAAACAGTTTGATGAGATATTAAAAATCAATAATCCAACAGCTGGCGAAACAATTGCGTCACGTTGAACTTGTGTCATTCGTGGAGGTAGAAATCCTTGGTTAGTGGAGTTTATTTCTACTTTAGCAGATGTGTTAGGGTTGCCTGTCCCTATGCCAACACTGTTACCATTATTAAATATATTATTACTATTTACTACCCATTCATTACCATTCCAGAAAGGAGTATTGCCTTCAATATTACCATTTGGGAGTAAGCCCGTATCACCTTTATCGCCTTTTGGCCCAGGGATTCCGCCATTAGCTGCATACAAAGCATAAGGTACGCTCAATAACTCGCTTGAGCCAACAATGCTATAATTTGTACCACCATCGGGGTCCGTTTCTGTTTTTACATAATAATTACCTTTCGACCAATCAATCGTATTAAACGTACCCAAAAACGGACTGCCACCTCCAATTTGGATATTGATTAAGCCGTTATTGGTAGTGGTGGATTGGTGTGTTTCTGAGTAAACAACCAATCCTGCTACCGAGTCCTTAATGAGGCTTATCCGCAAGCCAACAGGCCGATTTTGAAGTAACTGATTGCTATTGTTGCGCAATACAGCTTGATAACTGAGTTTTTGTGGTGCTTGCGCTTGTGCTACATAGACTAGCAAAAAAAACAGGGGAAACAGATAGATTTTTTTCATGGATGCTATTAATTAATTTTTTATAATAGGTAATGTAATAGGTGTGCTTTGTGGTGCAATTGCTTTTAAGTAGTAAGCACCGGCGGCCAATTGGGCTATATTCCAAGTAATGCGGTTTTGCCCAACAATACAATTAATCATTTTGGTGAGTAGTATACGGCCATTTGCATCTTGCAGCAACAACTGATAAGTTTTGGAAATAGGTACTTGTAAATTGATTTGAAGATGTGTAGCTACAGGATTGGGGTAAATATTAAGCTTTACAAGTTCTTCAAAATGGAGTGTTACTATTGCCAAATTAGAATAATTTACTTTATTGCTAGCCTCTACTTGTTTAATTCGGTAATAATTGGCTCCGCTATTCGTATTGGAATCAATAAACTGATAATTGTTTACAGCAGTAGTTGTTGTTTTGGCATTGATACGACCAATAGAGCTAAAAATAGGTGTAGTAGCATGTTGTTTTTCTATATCAAAATACAATAATGTACTATTGTTATTAGCCTCCCACTTAAGCAAAGCATGGTGGTTTTGTAATTGGGCAGTAAGGTTTAACCAATGCAAGGGGAGAACCTCATTTATTTCATAAGGCTGAACAATGCCTGATATAGATTGAATGCTTCCGTTGCTGTAGCTATCTGTAAAGGTTTGTCCTATACTAAATGTGGTGGTTGCACTAGAACCATTCGCCGTACCGCCACCAGCGGACAAAGTATTTTGGGCAATAGTACTTGTACACCAAAACAAACCAATTAATATCAATAGTTTCATAGGGTAGTTGGTTGATAACTTAAAGAAATAATAAATAGTTGTTGGAAATGTATTTTCACGGATATTGATTTACATAAGGTGAAATTTAAATACAAAGGAATACAAAAAAAATGAAGCACTAGTGCGTTAAGTATGTTTTTTAGTTACTTTAGCGGAAACATTTGCACTATGAAGGTAGGTGAGAAAATAAAAAAAATAAGAGAGCTGAAAAACTACACGCAGCACTACATGGCCAATCAGTTAGACCTTAGCATTAGTGGGTATGGCAAAATTGAAAGAGATGAAACAGATTTGTCGCTAGGGAAACTTGAAAAAATAGCAACCGTGCTTGGCGTAGATATCAACAAAATTTTAAGTTTTGATGAAAAGCAAATTTTCAATTTTGATAATAGTCACAATGCGATGGTATCAATGGGAAATCAACATATTAATGGATTAGAATTAATTGAAAAATTTGCCAATCAATATCAGGAAGAAAATAAGTATCTAAAAGCATTGGTGAAAGAGTTAATGGAAAAACTAGCCAACAAGTAATTAAAACATTCCTCTTGGCAAGGTTTTTGCTAAATGGGCTTTTCTCACTAAAATTGCAGCAGCGGCAGCAGTGGAATAAATGCTGCCCATTGTGTTTTTTATTGATAAATTTACCAGCCCTCTAACGTTGTTACTTGCTATTGGTTGGCAACTATTGCTTTCAAAGTACGGAATAACTAAGGGTGGAGGAACTGCGTGAGGGATAGCAGTGGATAGCCCACAGCACCTGTAAGGTGCGCGGACTAGGAACGAATAGCCCGACCCGCCCAAGCGGGGCACGCCCTACTTCTTGTAAATAAGCATGGGTAAATGGTACCTACTTTAACACTTTTAGGATTATGAGTTTAAGCCAGTCGTTACAGCAAAAATTGTTGCAAAAATTATCGCCTCAACAAATTCAGTTGATGAAATTGTTGCAAATACCTACCGCCAATTTGGAAGAACGGATTAAGGAGGAATTGGAAGAAAATCCGGCACTAGAAATGGAGTCGGAGGGCAACGACAATGACGGCGACGAACTAAAAGATGAGTTTGAAAGCACCGACGACAACGAATTTGAAACAGAAGGCAGTGATGAAGAATACGCCGATGTGGATGTTAGCGAATACATAGTGGACGATGATGGTGAAATTGCCGACTACAAAATGAAGGACGACAACTATCCGGAAATGGACGACAAGCAAACCTTGCCCATGAAGTTGGAAAGCAGCTTTTACGATGTACTGATAGACCAACTAGGTATGTTAGACTTAGATGAACGCTTGTTTAAAGTAGCCGAACAAATTGTGGGTAGCCTAGACGACGACGGCTATTTGCGCAGGGAACTGAGCTCTATTGCCGACGATCTTGCCTTTAGACAAAACATTATTGCCGATGAAAAAGAAATAGAACGATTAGTACAACAAATACAACAGTTTGACCCTCCAGGAATTGGTGCGCGCGACTTGCAAGAGTGCTTGCTACTGCAATTGCAACGCAAACAGCAAGAAGGCATTGGCGTTCAGCTAGCTATACAAATACTGAGCAAATACTACGAGGCATTTATTAAAAAACACTACGACAAAATTCAGGCGGCACTCAACATTACCGACGACCAATTGAAAGAGGCTATTGGCCAAATCATTAAGTTGAACCCTAAGCCAGGAGGCAATGTAGGAAGCATTAACAAAGCGGAAACCTATATTGTACCGGATTTTTATATTGTGAACAACAACGGTATTTTGGAGCTGTCGCTCAATGCCCGCAACGCCCCCGACCTGCGTATTAGCGAGGGCTATAAAACCATGATGCAGGAGTACGACCGAGGTGCTAAAAAAGACAAGCGACAAAAAGAAGCAGTGCTGTTTATTAAGCAAAAAATAGATAGCGCCAAGTGGTTTATAGAAATGATTCAGCAGCGGCAACATACCCTACTGAGTACCATGAATGCCATTATGCGGCATCAGTACGATTTTTTTACTACGGGCGATGTTACGGCCATGAAACCCATGATACTGAAAGATGTTGCCGAACGCACCGGACTTGATATTAGTACCGTAAGCCGTGTGGCCAACAGCAAATTTGTACAAACGGAATTTGGTACTTACCGACTAAAATTCTTCTTTAGCGAAAGCCTTAGTACCGATAGTGGGGAAGAGGTGAGTACGCGCGAAGTGAAAAAGATTTTGACCGACCTAATTGAGGCAGAAGACAAGCGCAAACCGCTGAGCGACGAATTTTTGACCGACCAACTGAACGAAAAAGGGTATAACATTGCACGCCGAACGGTGGCAAAATACCGCGAACAATTGAACATTCCGGTTGCGCGGTTACGCAAAGCTTTGTAATTCATATTATCAAACATATTCTTGTACATGTTGAACCAAACGGCCCATTCACCCACACCTCTCGCTAGCAAATTGTGGCGCATATGTGCGCAAGTGGTATCGTATGTATGGCATCCGCTATTTATACCTACCTACCTTTTTTTGTTTTTGATGTACCAATTTCCGTACGAGTTTGCAGGCATTACCGAATGGCAATTGAAAATGAAACTGTTTGGTACCTTTTGGCTTACGGCTTTTTTTCCGGCCTTTGCGGTGTTTTTGTTGTGGCGATTAAAATTTAGCGACAGCATTTTTTTGCGTACACAAAAAGAACGTATCATACCGTATGCCATTACCATGTTTTTTTATTGGTGGATGTATTATTTGAGCAGAAGCTTTACCGATCAACCGGCAGCATTAAAGTTTTTTTACTTTGGCATATTTACGGCCACTATTATTGGGAGTGTTATCAACAACTTCATTAAAATTAGTTTGCACGGTATTGCAATGGGTGGTGCCGTAGCTGCCATGTTGTTGATTGCTTTTTATTATCATACTGCTTTGGGTATCCCTATTTCTATTACCGTAGTTCTTGCCGGCCTTGTTTGTAGCAGCCGATTAATTGTAAGCAACCATACCACTACTGAAATTTATAGTGGGTTGGTAGTGGGCATTGTGAGTCAGTTGATAGGCTATTGGTTTGTATAATATATGGTATAATCTATACAAATATCCAAAAGAAGGTTTCCATATATGCCGAGCACTTTTTTGCCGTGTAAATAGTTGGAAACAATTGGCAGTATTTGACTGCTAGGTGGTTCGAAGTACCTGAATTGCCATTTGAAGCACCCCTAACCGTATTTTGTTCGTTCAAAAGTGGAGTCCATTGGCTTAAAACGTAGTTTTATATAGTTTAATGGGGTTTTGTTTAGTCAAAACGATGTTTTCAGCAATGGAATCGTGGTTTTATCTATCAAAAAGGCAAATTAAGCTACCAATGAAACCTTTAAAAGTGCCAACCAATCAGCGTTAAGGCGCGCCTTTTGCAACCGCACTTTGCTTCACTGTTTTGTTTAATGTACTGCTGTAGCGGGGTGTTGTATTTTTTATCAGCGATACCGCTTAATAATTCTTTTCTTTGCAGCCTCATTATTTACATTATTTCAAACAATAATAAGGATGTGGTATCGTTTAGGACAGTTTATTTTAAAAAAGCGTCTTCCTATATTGGCCGTATTAATAGCGTTGAACGTACTAGCAGTTTTTGTAGCATCGAAAGTAAAACTAGGTTACGATTTTACCCGGGCCATTCCTACCGACAACCAAAAATACATTGACTACCAATTATTTAAAAAACGTTTTGGCGACGATGGCAACACCGTTGTAATTGGTATTGAAAGCAAAGATTTTTATACACCCAAGGTGTTTAATGCCGTAACCCAATTGGGGGTGCAACTGAAAAAAGTACAAGACGTACTAGATGTATTGAGCCCCGCCGATATTGTAAATCTTGTAAACGACACGGCTCAACAAAAGTTTACTACCCAAAAAATATTTCACCCACCCTACCACAATCAAGCGGCATTGGATAGTGCAAGGGCATTGTTTCAAACGCTCCCATTTTACAAAGGTTTGTTGTACAACCAAGAAACCAATAGCTTTTTATTGGGTGTATCGGTAAATAAAGACACCATTAACAGCAAAAGCAGAACCCGCTTAATTGATGCTATTTTGGCACCGGTATCGGCCTTTGAACAAAGTACCGGTATTAGTACCCATATTAGCGGCTTACCCTATTTACGCACCATTATTGGCAACCGCATCAAATCCGAAATGAATTTGTTTCTGTTGGCTTCTTTTGTCCTTTCGGCCATTACCCTATTTGTGTTTTTTCGCAGTATCAGTGCAGTAATCATGAGTTTGTTGGTGGTTGGCATGGGCGTTGTTTGGAGCTTGGCTACGATGGTATGTTTTGGCTACAACATTACCTTACTTACGGCATTGATTCCCGTTTTGGTGGTGGTAATTGGTATCCCTAACTGCATTTATTTTTTAAATAAATACCATACCGCTTACAAAGATACCGGCAACAAAGAAAAAGCATTGATCACCATGGTAGGCCGTATGGGCATTGTTACCTTGTTTTGCAATATTGCCGCAGCGATTGGTTTTGCTGTATTTGCCCTAACCAAAAGTGCCTTGCTAAAAGAGTTTGGACTAGTAGCGGGTATTAATATCATGTTGCTCTTTGGCATTTCGTTGTTTTTTATACCCATTGTATTGAGCTATTTACCGGTACCGGCCGCCAAACATGTGCGCTATTTAGACAATCGGATGCTCGAAAAAGTATTGCTGAAAGTGGAAAAATGGGCTTTTCACAATGCCAAATGGGTATATGGCGTTACCATAGCCGTTACACTATTTGCTGTAGTGGGTTTGTTTAAGCTAAAGAGCGAAGGCTTTATTGTGGACGATTTGCCCAAAAAAGATAAAATTTATACCGACCTCAAATGGTTTGAACAAAATTTTGGTGGCGTTATGCCTTTGGAAATAATGGTAGACACCAAAAAGAAAAAAGGCCTACTCCGTAGCAACCGAGCTATTACTACCCTCAATAAAATGGATTCGTTAGCGGCTTATATAGAGGCGCGCCCCGAAACAGCCAAACCTATTTCGTTTGTGGAAGGCCTGAAATTTGCCAAACAAGCTTACTACGATGGCGACTCGAACAACTATGCACTTCCTAGCGAAAGCGACTTACTTTTTTTAAGCACCTATCTGCAAAACAAAGAAGGTAACAACGGCAGCACTAGTGCTAAAAAAGAAAATGCTGCCACTCGCCTGATGAATCGATTTGTAGATAGTAACAAGCAAGTAGCGCGTATCAGTGTCAATATGAAAGATATTGGAAGCGCTCAATTGCCACTATTGCTAGAAGAAATAGATGCTAAAAGCAAAGCCATTTTCGATACAGCCAACTATCAAATAACCTTTACAGGTACAAGTGTTACGTTTTTAGAAGGGTCTAGTTTTATTATCAGGGGCCTGCGCGATAGTATTTTTTGGGCATTTTTACTCATCAGCTTGTGTATGCTGTATTTATTTCGCAGTTTCCGTATTTTAATTTGTTCGCTGATACCCAATTTGATTCCATTGGTCATTACTGCCGGCATTATGGGTTGGCTTGGCATTACGCTCAAACCCTCTACGGTATTGGTATTTAGTGTGGCACTTGGCATAGCCATAGACGTTACCATTCGCTTTTTAATCAACTACAAGCAGGAATTGCCGCATTACAATTTTCAATTGCAACCCACGCTCATACAAACCATCCGCCACACGGGTATTAGCATTATTTATACTTCCTTAGTTTTGGTGGTAGGTTTTGTAATATTCTGCTTCAGCAGTTTTGGAGGCACATTTGCCTTGGGTTGGCTTACCTCTTTAACCTTAATTGTGGGTACCGTAACCAATTTGTTACTACTGCCGGTATTGCTACTCAGCTTACAGAAAAAGTGAGTGTGTATTACCTTTTCATGCTTCAATAGGCACTTGTAAAGTGCGCTTTTGACGATATGCCTAATTGAGTTTGGCCGGAGCTAGCAATACAAAGGGGGGAATAGCTACCTGAAAAGTGCTTCGTTTATGTAAATTTTCCATTACGTAATACCCCTCCATTTTACCCACTTCGGTGTGTAGGTTACAGCCGCTTACGTATTGAAAACTTTCGCCAAATTGCAAAATCGGCTGTTGTCCAACCACACCTTCACCTTCCACCTCACGTTTTTCGCCATTGCTATCGGTAATTAACCAATACCGATTGCGCAATTTTAGTGTAAAAGAATTGTTGTTTTCAATAGTAATTCGATAGGCAAACATATACTCATGCGCCACCGGATTGCTATAATCTGGTTGATAAAAGGTTTCCACACTAATTTTAACCCCTTCCGATATTTTTGTTATCATGGTGCAAAAGTTAAATGAAGGTAATAGAATGTAATGCATTCAGCACACCCTTATGCCTTACGTTCACACAAAAGTATACCGCCTAAATGTAAAACAAAAGCGTATTGCTTTGTTTAAAAACCTGTTAAAGCTAGTAATTTCGGGTTGCGAAAACAGAAAAACTTACCAATTCGGCTTGTTTTTTCATTTATAGGTTACCACAGCTATTGTCTATTTTTTTGGGGCGTGCCCCTTCGGGTCGGGCTTTTCGCTCATACTCCTCGCCGCCACCTTTCAGGATGTCGGCTGTGGGGTAACCGCTTCAATCCCTCACGCTAGCCCCGCTGCAGCACTTTAAGGGAGCTGTAACGGGGGTGTCATTTCATCAGCATAAAGATAGATGTGCTCCCTATCACATCCCCACGTTCATCTATAAGTATTGGTTCATGGCAGATTGGTTTCGTCACAAAGGCAATTTGGTCATGTTGTAGCGCTTTGGCACTCGGCAATCTGCTAACAGCATACTAATACAGAAAGATGTATCTTCACGCCCTTAAAAAATATGGTTCATGAGCACTGATTTGCAAAAGCCGGTCGTTGGGTTTACTTGCGGCGATATTAACGGAATAGGCATCGAATTAATTATCAAAGCACTTAGCGACAATCGTATAGTAGATATTTGTACACCTGTGGTATTTGCCAACAGCAAGTGTGTACAGTTTTATAGGAAAAACCTGCCCGACTACAACTTTAGCTTTCACCAAACACGCGAACTCAACAAATTAAATCCCAAGCAGGTAAACGTACTCAATTGTTGGGACGAAGACGTGGTGATTACACCCGGTCAGCTAAACGAAACCGGAGGTAAGTACGCACTAATATCTTTGCAGCAAGCTACCCAAGCCCTCAAAGATGGTTTCATAGATGCGGTTGTTACTGCCCCAATACACAAAAAAAACATACAAAGCGAATCTTTTCAGTACAGCGGCCATACGCCTTATTTAAAAGATTTTTTTGGAGCTAAAGATGTTGTAATGCTCATGGTAGCCGAAAATATGCGCATTGGATTGGTTACCGAACATGTTCCAGTAGCCGATGTTGCCAAATTTATTACCAAGGAGGCCATCGTGAGCAAACTGAAAATCATCAACCACAGCTTACAAAAAGATTTTGCCATCGAAAAACCCAAGATTGCCGTATTAGCACTCAATCCGCATGCAGGCGATGAAGGATTAATTGGCAACGAAGAATTAACCATTATTAAAGCTGCCATTAAAGAAGCCAAAAATCAAATATTAGCATTTGGCCCTTACAGTGCCGATGCTTTTTTTGCTCGCGGTAGTTACGAAAAATTTGATGCAGTGCTAGCCATGTACCACGATCAGGGATTGATACCATTTAAATCGCTAGCGCTTGGGGAAGGAACCAATTTTACGGCTGGTTTAAATGTGGTACGTACAAGTCCCGACCATGGAACAGCTTTTGATATTGCCGGAAAAGGCAAAGCCGATGCAAGTTCCTTATTGGCAGCAGCTTTTGAAGCAATTGATATTGTTCGACGTCGCAACGGCTACATCGAAGCCCGTCAAAATCCATTGAAAAAATGGAGTGCACGCTTATTGGCTAACGCCGTAGACGAAAAAGTAGTTGAGGAAGCTTAATCTTTTATTCACCATCACTATGTATACCATCTTTAACGACCATCTGCAAGTAGCAGTGCAAAGCAAAGGCGCCGAGTTGCAAAGCATTTACAATAAGGCTACCGGCATCGACTATTTATGGAGCGGCAATGCTGATTTTTGGGGTAAAAAAAGCCCGGTTTTGTTTCCTATTGTAGGTGGACTAAAAAACAATACTTACACATACGAAAACAAATCCTATCATTTAGGAAGGCACGGCTTTGCGCGCGATCATTCATTTGAAGTAGTGCAACACACCGCCGATACAATCACATTGTCGCTTACCGATACGCCTGATACATTGGCTGTGTATCCTTTCCAGTTTACCTTTCATCTCCAATACCAATTGTTGCAAAACAAATTGGTTGTTACTTATCAAATCCAAAATACCGGTACTACTGTTATGCCTTTTTCAGTAGGTGCGCATCCGGCATTCAATGTACCCCTAGCACCAGATACGGTTTTTAGCGATTACTTCTTGCAATTTAACGAGCCGGAAACTGCACCGTTGTGGCCTTTAACCCATGACGGTCTTATTGACGCAGATCCAACACCGTATTTACAAAATACTGCACAACTACCGCTCACAGAAGACTTATTTTATAAAGATGCGCTTGTGTTCAAACAATTGAAAAGCACGCAAATAAGTATCAAAAGCCATAAAACCATCCACGGCATTACCCTTGAGTACCAAGATTTTCCGTATATGGGTATTTGGAGTGCCAAAAATGCGCCTTTCGTGTGCATAGAACCTTGGTGCGGTATAGCAGATAGTGTGGATGCAAGTGGACAATTGTTGGAAAAAGAGGGTGTGCATTTGTTGGAACCCCAAGCGCAATTTGTGCGTAGTTGGAGTGTGCTAACATTTTAGCATCACTGAAAGCCCATTAAAATAGTAGTAGATGCAACTATATACCGTTCATGCAGGCAATTTTAAGTTAGATGGAGGGGCTATGTTTGGTGTAGTGCCTAAAAGCATATGGCATAAGTTAAACCCCGCAGATAGCAACAATTTGTGTACTTGGGCCATGCGTTGTTTGTTAATTGAAGATGGTAACCAACTTATTTTGATTGATACCGGTATTGGCGATAAACAATCTACCAAGTTTTTGTCGCACTACCATATTCACGGTCCCCAATTGCAGCAAAGTTTACAAGCACTCGGGTTTCATGCAGCGGATATAACAGATGTGGTGCTTACCCATTTACATTTTGATCATTGTGGCGGTGCCATAGAACAAGGCAGTAATGGATGGCAGCCGGCTTTCCCAAACGCGCGTTTTTGGAGCAATGCAGCACATTGGCAATGGGCTACAGAACCAAACGACCGAGAAAAAGCTTCTTTTCTACCCGAAAATATTTTACCAATACACCAAACCGGACAGCTACAAATGCTACCTGTACATCGAGATGGAACATTGGTGAATACTAGCAGTTTGCCACAATTGAATTTTCGTTTTGCTTTTGGTCATACCGATGCTATGCTACTGCCACAAATACAGTACAAAGGGCATACAATTGTGTATATGGCCGATTTGTTGCCCTCTATTGCCCACATACCTATTCCGTATGTAATGGCTTACGATATGTTTCCGCTCATTACACTCCAAGAAAAGCAAGGTTTTCTGCAAACCGCCTTGAACAACAACTACATCCTATATTTGGAACACGATCCTATACACGAATGCTGTACACTACAACTCACCGAAAAAGGCATTAGGGTAAAAGATACGTTTGCTTTAAGCAGTATTTAGCGTAAAATATCACCATTTTCATTTTTATTTCTTATAAAGGCGATAGACTATTACCTTAGATTTTATCGAAATTGCCCCTTTTTCTCACCCTTTCGGGTGAAAATAATGGATATAAACATGCTCAAAAATTGTTTGGATATCATTAACCGAATGCCTTAAAACCCTTGATGGTAAAGCGTTTTAACTTTTTATTTTGCTTTTTACTATCTCATTTTTAAACAAAACTTCACTTTACTGCATCAATTGTGTGCTGTACTTTTACATTGTTAATAAAATAAGAGGATAGCAAATTTCAAAAGCAACGCTAGATTATTAACACATAAACATAATTCTATCTCTTTTTCATATGGCAAGCAATCGTTAGAGGCTGCTCTGTTTCTACAGAGGAGCCCTTTTTTTTGGTTGTATGTAAACAAAAAATCTTTTCCGAATAATTCTAATAAGGAAGGCATTGATGCATTCTGTTCTGAATAGGCATCCACAAAAATTCAAAAATTTTGTGGATCAATGCGAGAATCGTATTTCCGATACGGCTAGCAATCGTTTGCTGTTCATGTTGCAAGTGTTAGAGGCTCAATCAAGTAACTTTAGGGTAAAAACAGTTTAATTTAATTTTAAATGGTGTGGAAAACGTTAGAGGCTGAAAAGTGGTAAACCACTTCGTTATAAGAATTTAGAATACAATATAGTTTAAAAAACAACTATTTAATAAAAGAAATACAATTATTGGTAATGGCAATAAATTATTTTACCAGAAGGGAAATATATTTTACAATCGATAATAATTGGTTAGTATCCATTGCGCCAATAAAGAGGAAAGTATGCAAATACGCTTTTGATTATTTGTATAAGTGTTTAATTGGCGTTTTTTTTTAAGTAATTTATTGCGAAACTGTACTTTTCTCACCCTTTCGGGTGAAAATGATGGATTTGAAAATGGGTAAAATCAGTTGGGTATCATTAAGTGAATGCCTTAAAACCCTTGACGGCAAAGCATTTTAACTTTTTATTTTGCTTTTTACTATCTCATTTTTAAACAAAACTTCGCTTTACTGCATCAATTCAGTGCCGTATTTTTACATTGTTAATAAAAAAAAGAGAATAGCAAACTTCAAAAAGCAACTCTCGATTATTAACACACAAACATAATTTTATCTTTTTTTCATATGGCAAGCAATCGTTAGAGGCTGCTCTGTTTCTACAGAGGAGCCCTTTTTTTGCTCATTATTCTCCTAGAGATGGTGCCAAAAGTGGAATCAATTATTCAAATCTGAATTGATTTCTACGAAAACTTCAAATTTTGTAGGAATAGGGGGAACTAAGTTTCCGATATGGCTAGCAATCGTTTGCTTTTCAAGTTGCAAGTGTTAGAGGCTCAAACAAATAACTGTTGGGCAAAACAGTACATTTATTTCCATTGTGGCAAAAAACGTTAGAGGCTAAAATGTGTTTAAAACACGTTGTAATACGGATTTGGAAGCGCAAATATAATTGTGTGGTTGCAATTATTTAACAAAAGAAATACAATTATTGCTAAAAGCAATAAAATAATGTAAAAAAGGAAAAATATTTTTTATAAAGCGTAGTTATTCAAGCTAGTACTCCAATAAGGGTACTAGCTTGTGCTTCAAAAAACAGCTTATTATATACCTGTTTACATCCTATTTGATGTATGTATGTGTGCGATTAATAAGTTAAATGGTGATTATTATGTTTATTTATTCAATTGATAATTCCTAAAGAGCAGTCATTCGATAGCACTGCTCCTTAGGAAGGTTGAATTTGCGGCTAGGTTGTTTATAATTGAGCCATCTCGGCATGTACAAATTCCATTAAGGTTTTTATGTGATTGGGAGATAAGTCGAATTTTAATCCTGCGGTTTCGTACAATTGGGGTAGTGTTTTGGTGCCGCCTAAACTAAGTGCCTTAATGTAGTTGTGCAAGGCTTTTTGTTCATCCTCCTTGAATTGTTTCCATAATCCAATAGCACCTAATTGCGCAATACCATATTCGATGTAGTAAAAAGGGACTTCAAATAAATGTAATTGACGCTGCCAAGCAATACTTCTAAACTGCTCTAAGCCGGTAAAATCAATGCTTTTCGTAGAAAATTCTTGTAAAATAGCATCCCACCGGATGGTGCGTTCTTCTATAGTGTGGTAGGGATTTTCGTACACCCAATGTTGAAATTTATCGATAATGGCTATCCATGGAAAAATAGTAATGGTACGTTCTAGTTGATGTACTTTGGCCCGTTGCAAGTCGGTCTCGTTATCAAAAAAGCTATTCCAGTATTGCATGCTGAATAACTCCATGCTCATGCTTGCCACTTCTGCAATTTCCATTGGGTACTCTTTGAAAGCACTTAGTGGTAAATGGTGCGATAAAAAAGAGTGAATGGCATGCCCGCCTTCGTGTACCATAGTAGTTACATCGGCCATTGTGCCGGCGGCATTCATAAATATAAAAGGAGCACCACTTTCGGCTAAAGGGCAATTGTAGCCTCCGGGAGCTTTGCCTTTTCTACTTTCCAAATCAAAATGACCAAGGGCATTCATTTTGCGTAAGCAATTGGCAAAAAAAGGATGCAATTGTTCAAAACACAAAACCGTTTTGTTGTACAGATCTTCGCCATTGGTAAAAGGTTTTAACGGACTCACACCTTCGGGTTCAGCTTCGGTATCCCATGGTTTTAGTTCGGTTAATCCCAATTGTTGTTTTTTGCGTTCGTAAATAGTATCAATTAAGGGTAATACGTGCAGTTTTACGGCTTCATGAAATTGGTAACAATCTTCTTTTGTGTAATCAAAACGGCCAAGTTCGGCAAATTTATAATCGCGGTAATTGGCAAATCCGGCATTGAGCGCAATTTGATGTCTTTTGGCTACCAATTGCGAATACAATTGGTGTAGTTGATCGGTATCTTGTAAGCGACGTTCTTGAATTTTATAATACACTTCTTTGCGGAGATTGCGATCGGCATTTTCTAAAAATTTGCTTGCCTGTTGAAGTGTATATTCCTGATTGTTTACTGTAACGGTCATTTTGCCCGAAATAGCACCAAATTGCTGTTGCATCACATTTAGTTCGGCCTGAATGGGAATATTGGCTTCGCGGAATAAATCAATATTCTTTTTTACATTACGTAAATAAATAAAAAATTCTTCAGGGTTTAGCTCGTTGGTATAGGGGCAGGCAATTAATTTTCGATTCAGTATGTCGGCATACGATTGAAGGTGTGGCTGAATTTCCATGCAGAAGTAGGTAAATGCGGCTTCTAGTTCTTTGTTGTTGGTATCGCAAGTCATTTTTATTTGACGCCAACAAGCATCTTCGCTTACTACAGCCTCTAGTTCGCTTACATTTTGCAACCACTCTAAAAGTACGTCTTTGCTAGTGAGTTCTTGCTTTGCCAATTGGTCAAAGAAAGGCAAAAGCGATTCCCAAGTAGTGATCACAAAATCAGTTGGTATAAACTTGCGTTGTATTTTTTGTATTTCGGCATTTAGTTCCATTATGCATCAATTTAGGGCACTAAATTAACAGAACCTGTTGAATTGTATTTGTATTTTATTGGTGTATTATTGGATGGTAGCGCAACAGCGAAAGGTAGTCGTTGCCCAATACCCGAAAGGTACCATACAAATGAAGCCATAAACGCATAAAACGAGCATTACACTTCTTTAATTAAAATAACAATGTCATGAGGAGCAGGCTCATCGCCGCCAAAATAGGGCAATAATTTGTATCCGTTGGCAATTGGTGTATTGCTTGTTCGGGGCATTGTCCATTTTTGGTTATCAATTCCAAAAACATACGTATTGCTATCAACTTTAATGCTGCAATTGAGCGGCGTATAAAGTGGAAAACTGCCTAAGTCTTTCACAAGGCGTTGACCATCGTTGTATACATATGCCCATAAATGCAGTTTGTTGTTGAGCCAATTCCAACCAAATCGGGCACTAAAGGCTTGATGAAATGCGTTGTTGTCTGCAAAGCCATAGAGTTTATTGATGTCAAATTGGTTGCTTGTCAATACATTTTGGTAAATGGCTGTGCTATCAAAAATTACCCAAAAGCGCTGCTCGCTATAGGCGGTCGTAATAAGTTTGGATGAGTCGTAGTTGGCATAATGTGCCCCTTTCAGTATGATAAAGCGGGTGTAAGCGGTTGGTAAAGTTTGGGTGTTTTTTTTGCTACAGCCAACCAATAGGTGTCCCAACAAAAGCAAGGTGCCAAGTAAATGGTAGCGGCGTACTTTTTGTGTAACAGATGCCTGACTGAAGTAAATTACCATAAGATAAAATTACAAATAGAAGCGGCACCAAAAAAATACAAATTTGTTTTCTTGTAAAGTAATTTGTAAATCTGGTATTTAGTTAAGATATCAAGGTGTGTTAATAAAATAAATGTGCGTTAAATAGGTTTCTTTAAAAAATAGTGCTGTATATTTGACACGGTTTTTCATAGGATATTGGATTTTAAAACGGGGCTGGATGTCTATCCTGGCCCTTTTTTTATGCCCTTTTGACCCCTCTTGCTTTCTGGATTAAACTTTCTTACATTTAGACCATCTAACACCCCCCAAAAGCCACCTCCATGCAGGCAAACGATAGCGAGCTACTCCGATTGTTTAAACAAGATCAAACAAAAGAAAAAGCTTTTGAACAATTGGTACAGATGTATCAAGAAAAATTATATTGGCACATACGACGTATGTTGATTAGCCATGACGATACAAACGATGTATTGCAAAACGTGTTTATAAGAGTTTGGCGATCGCTACACAACTTTAGAGAAGATAGTCAATTGTACACTTGGCTCTACCGCATTGCTACCAACGAATGTTTAACTTTTATTGAACAACAAAAGAAACGAAATGTAGTAGAGTGGAACGACGAAACAATTGCACTTACCAACAAAGTAAAAGCTGATACCAACTTTGATGCCGCCCAATTGGAATGGAAATTACAATTGGCCATACAAACCCTGCCACAAAAGCAAAAATTGGTATTCAATTTGCGTTACTACGACGAAATGCCCTACGAAGAAATGAGCCGTATTTTGGAAACTAGCGAAGGTGCATTAAAGGCAAGCTATTTCCATGCCGCAAAAAAAATTGAAACTTATCTGTTACAGCATTAAACCGCGGCTATCTGTGCAAGTCTACAAAAGGATACTATGAACAGCAATACTTCGATATACCAAGAATTGAAAGAAATAACGCCACAGTTAGCTAATATAGGTAACCGCATGCCGCATGCCATACCGCAAACTTATTTCCAACATTTTTATGCAACATTGGCAAATCGGTTGTTCCCGGAGGAAATGTTGTTACAGGCTCCCAAAAAAGTTCCTTATACGGTGCCCAATAATTATTTTGCCCAACTTTATCCGCAATTGTCCACCCATTTAACTGAACCTGCCATCAATCAGGCAATTGAAGACGAGTTGACACTCATAGCTCCTTTATTGGCGCAAGTGCCCAAAAAAATGCCCTATTCGGTGCCAGCCAAGGTGCTTGTTCACACGCCAAAAACAAACCCCCAAGCTACAATTGTATCATTTGCTACATCCATTCGGTGGTGGTATGCTACTGCTGCTTGCCTTGTTACCATCATGTTATTGGCGGGTATTTGGCGCTACCAAAAAGTGCAACAGCATCAGCAAGTGGCAAAAGCAGAAATAGGTGTGCGGATTAACCAACTTTCCGATGCCGAATTAGCCAATTACTTGCTGAACGAAAGTGCCTTGCCGGCCAATACCGATATGCACGATATGGCCAATATTCCGGTAGATGCCTTGTTTAACCTGCAAGAACACTTGCAAATGTGTACCGATGAAGAGCTAAATGCTTTTTTAAAGGAAAACGAGTTGGCTACAAGCAAACACAAAGTGAGTAAGGGTGGCTAAACGCAGAATTAGATGATACGTAAACAATATATAGGTATGAAATATTTACTAATAGCAATGATGTTAAGTGCTGCTCAAATATCTTTTGCACAGCCTCCTTCCGATGCTACCGGCGTTATGCCCAATGTACAAGGACTAAAAATTGCCTATTTAACACGAAAGTTGGCACTTTCCTCCGAAGATGCACAAAAATTTTGGCCTGCTTATTATGCTTATGCCGACGAGCTGAAAGCCGTACGCAAGCAGAATAAAGAAAATGTATTACAATACGAAGAAAAGGCGCTGCAAATAAAAAAGAAGCACAGTGCTGAATTCAAAAAAATACTCGGTAGCGATGAACGAGCTAACAAAGTTTTTTTAGCCGAAATGGAATTTGGCAACGAAATCCGAAAGGCCCTAATTAACAGACATCGTTTTAGAGAAAAAGTAGATAAAGCAAATGGCGGCGCAGGAAATACGCCCCCCGCAGATAACTAGATTGACTTGTCAAAATCAATCTAGTTATCTGCGATTATAAAAGAGGAAAGGAGTACACTTTTACTTAGACTTTTTGGCTGCTTTCAAGCGGTCGTTAATGTAATAAAGAAGGTCTTCGTCCTGTTTGTGTTGGCGCAACCACTTGTAATCAGGCCTGTTTTGCTGCATAAATTGCTGTAAGGCTTCGCCCGAAAAAGCTGTATACTTGTGTACAAGTGCCGGCGAAAATCGGTAGTCAATATAGGCTTCTTGCTCCGTTTTTTCGAACAGTTCAATCCAGCGGCGTTTCTTTTTTTCTGAACCATAAAAGCGGTCTAGGTTAATGCCAATGCCTGCACCTGAATTAGCCCCGGAAATTGCTGTGAGGGTGTGGCTGCTACGTGTGCCAAAATAATTTTTGCGTCGCTCCATACTATCTAGTTGATAAGCACTCCATTTGGCATTCAGTACCACGTCTTTCAGTTTGCTTGCAAGTGGCAAAACGGAAATAACCAATGTGTCGGTGGTTGTTAAAGCTTCGGTTATGCGTACAGTATCAAAATTAAATCCTATGCAAGAAATTGACAGTAATTGACCCTTGTGTGCAGCAATGGCAAAATAACCATCTTGTAAGGCAATGGTTGTTACGTGCGATGTCAAGTTGGTAATGCTCGAATAGGCTATTCCTTCGCCGTTAACGGCATTCACAACTCTACCTTTTACTATGTGTTTCTGTTGAGCGGTAGCATGTACTGCTATCAAGAGTAAAATGACGGCACTTAATTGTTTCATGATGTAATTTTTTGTTTATGCAAAAGCAATAGCCTTACCAAAAGTAACACCTCGCAAGGGAATTCGGTTGCAAAACAAATTTACCCACTGTCGGCATTTTATTGGCGAAGCAGCGGCTACGCGATAGCCTTCAAAGGGTGATGGGCCAAGCACTATTGCTACTATTGGGCGGCATGGGCGTTGGCACCATTCATCAATAGTGCCAATACGAAGCCTCCAACCTATTCGTAGGTATAGTAACCATACATTCTTTAACAAGCATCGGCTTTAAAATGGTAGAGCACGTTAATTTTTTTCAATTAACTCAATTTTTTGCTAAAAGCAGTATCTTTGTAGTTACTGCAACGCCGCAATAAAATGTGGCGTTGTATTTTTTTGTATCTCATTAAACAAAATGTGTATGAGTGAATATGTAACCAAGGAAACCTTCGAGAAAATGCGCGAAGAGTTGCAACGGATGAAATCCATTGATCGTCCGGCTGCATCCAAAGCCATTGCCGAAGCGAGAGAAAAAGGCGATTTAAAAGAAAATGCCGAATATGATGCCGCAAAAGAAGCACAAGGCATGCTCGAAGCAAGAATAAAACAGTTGGAAGGTGTTATAGCCAATGCCAAAATTGTAGATCCTGCAAGTATAGATACTAGCAAAGTGGCAGTATTGACCAAAGTGACCATCACTAATTTGGGAACTAAAAAAACAGTAACCTACCAAATTGTTGGTGAAAAAGAAGCCGATTTAAAGTCGGGTAAAATTTCGGCATCCTCACCTATTGGAAAAGGATTGCTTGGTAAAGCTGTAGGCGAAATTGCCGAAGTTTCGGCACCAACAGGTATTTTGAAATTTAAAGTAGAGGGAATTAGTATTTAGTTTCTCCTCCCTATAATGACAACCTGCAATAGCTAATTGGTTATTGCAGGTTTTTTTTTGATAACAAAAGCGAGTCGTTTAATTACATTTGTATTACTCAAAAAACAGCAACATGACCATTTTTTCTAAAATTATAGCCGGACAAATACCTTGCTACAAAGTAGCTGAAAATGAAAATTTTATTGCTTTTTTAGATATTTTTCCCGTACAAAAAGGACATGTGTTGGTAGTGCCAAAAATGGAAGTAGACAAACTGTTCGATTTGCCGGATACGATTCTTGCCGGTTTACTGCCCTTCGCCCAACCTATAGCCAAGGCTTTGGAAACCCTATTTGCATGCAACAGAGTAAACATAATTACGGTAGGTTTGGAAGTGCCCCATGCACATGTGCATTTAATTCCCACCAATACTACCCACGACGTTAATTTGCTCAATCCCAAAATAGCGTTTTCACCCGCAGAATTTGAGGCTATCCAACAGCAAATTATTGCGGCAATAGCCAAATAATTGAGCATTTCTAGTGTAGATGCGCACAACGATTGTTGCTCAATGATTAATTTAATTAAGTAGTGTGATAAAAGATGGTTGTTACCGCTTGTTAATTTTGCTTAAAATTAATACTAAACCAATAATCAAAGTAGGTAACCAAAGTGAAAAACAATACATGCCCAATTGGCTAACCAATTGGTAAAAATCGCCTTGATAGGTAAATATGTTAATACCAAATAATAACATTGCAATAGATAGAAAAATGAGCCCCGTTCCAATTTTCTCGTAGATTGTCATGATCAGGTTGCTGAAGATTTGTATACTATTATGCTCCAATACTACTTTTCTCAAAATAACGCTCTTCGGAATCGCTATTTTTGAATTATCCGATCGGCATTTTTGGCAATAAAGGCTTCCCAACCTTTTAAGCCTTTGCTTGTGTTGCCCAAAGGCGATGATGTTTGATAATAGTGGCAAAGTGCCACTGCCAAGGCATCGGTGGCATCAAAATATTGCGGCTTTTCTTCAATATTAAGGGTGCGTTGCAACATTTTCCATACCTGTTCTTTGTCGGCATTACCATTGCCCGTAATGCTTTGCTTTACTTTTTTTGGGCTGTATTCCGTAACGCCAACACCGGCTTGCATAGCTGCAGCAATTGCCACCCCTTGTGCGCGCCCAAGTTTGAGCATACTTTGTACATTTTTACCAAAAAAAGGAGCTTCAATAGCAAATGTGGTAGGCCTATACAAACGAATTAGTTCGGCTACTTGGGTATGTATTTTTTCTAAGCGTTCGTAAATGTCTTTGTGTTGAGTAAGTTTTAATACATCCATCAGCAACACCCTTGGATTTTTGCCCTCTATTTTTATTAAGGCATAGCCCATTAATTGTGTGCCCGGGTCAATGCCCATGATGATATTACTTGGTTGCATGTATTAAAAGCAGTTTCGGTGCAATAATACTGCAAAATAGTGTGTGTAGCGGTTATTTGTTGTGGCAGATGATTGACGCATTTAGCCTAAACATTTGGCTGAAAAAGTGATGGTTTTCTTAAAATGAGGGTAATCATTGAAGCATTTGGCCTTTCAGCAATCAACCATTCCGTATCTGTTCACTATCTTTTATTTTGTGGCATATTACTTGTTTCTTTGTAACAATTCCTTTTAATAGCCTAGTGACAAGCAAAAGAATAAAAATAGTAACCAATTATGTAGTAGGGCCTTTGTTGTTTGTATGGCTAAGTATAGCTATATACAAGCAAATAATGCAGCAGCAGCATGTACAGGCTTCGTGGAGGGCTATTGTAGCCTCGTTCACAGGGCCGCAAGCGTGGAAGTTTGGTGCAGTAATAGGTTTAATGTTGGCTAATTGGGGAATTGAAGCCCGCAAATGGCAATTGTTGCTACACAATGTGCAGCAAATATCAATAGGGGAGGCATTTAAGGCCATTTTTAGCGGTCAGGCGTTGGCACTAAACACCCCTAATAGGGTAGGCGAGTATGCGGGGCGCATTCTTTACTTACAAGATGGTAATCGGCTGCGCGGCGTAATGTTGCTAATGGTAGCCAATATTAGTCAGTTGATTGTTACGTTTATCATGGGAAGCGTAGGATTATTGCTGATGCAAAACAACATAGCCCATCATTTGCAACAACTACAACAATTACCGGTATACAGTTACAAAATTTTAACAATGTCGGTTTGTGTGTTTACAGTAGTTTTATTGCTGTTTTATTACAATTTGTCGTGGTTGACTTTATTGGCCGAAAAAATATCGTGGATTCGTAAGTATCACTTTTTTATTGAGGAATTAGCAATGCTGCAATCCCGGCATTTGTTGCGAATATTACGGTTGTCTTTTGTTAGATACTTGGTGTTTACATTGCAATACTTATTGTTGTTACAAGTATTTGGTGTACAAATAGTGTGGTGGCAAGCCGCCGCTTTGGTGGGTATACAGTTTTTGGTTTTGGCCATTGTGCCAAGTATAGCCCTTGGGGAGCTAGGTGTACGTGGGCAGATAAGCCTAACACTTTTTGGTATGTTGAGCAACAATTTGGTAGGCATTATTGCCACAAGTGCCGGTATTTGGCTGATTAATTTAATTGTACCTGCCATTGTTGGCAGTATTTGTATAGTAACCATTCGCATTTTTAAACAAAAATCTTTGGCGTGAAAAAAATAATTAGTTGCCTGCTTACTTTGCCCATATTGGTAGGGGCTTTGGCTGGGGATGAGTTTTGCAGTATTCGAAATACTGCGTTTACCAATGGGGAAAATATTGGCTTTAATATTTATTACAATGTGATAGGCTTGTATGTAAATGCAGGAAGTGCCAATTTTTCTGTCAACATAGAACCACTCAACAATAAGCCGGTGTACCACATTGTGGGTTTAGGCAATAGCAATAGCAGCTACGATTGGATTTTTAAAGTGCGCGATAAATACGAAAGTTTTATCGACACCAATACCTTACAACCCTATAAGTTTTTACGTAATGTAGACGAAGGCGGATATAAGATAAATGAAAATGTTACTTTTAATAGACAAGCTAATACGGCCACTTCAGCAAAAGGCACTTTTAAGGTACCTAATTGTATTCAGGATGTATTGAGTAGCATTTATTATGCAAGAAATATAGACTTTTCTAAATACAAGCCTGACGACAAAATACCTTTTAGTATGTTTTTAGACAACGAAGTGCATGGTTTGTATATTAAATATTTAGGAAAAGAAATTGTAAAAACCCGCTACGGAAAATTCAGGGCCATTAAGTTTAAGCCCTTACTTGTAAAAGGAACCATTTTTCAAGGGGGTGAGAAAATGACCGTTTGGGTTAGTGACGACCAAAACCACGTGCCGCTGCGTATTGAAAGCCCAATAGTGGTAGGTAGCATTAAAGTGGATATGATGCACTATCAAAATTTAAGATATCCCCTCAGTGCCGCCATTAGTTTAAAGTAATAAACAATAAGCACATTACACTCGCGAATGCTATGAATGTTGTTTGGATTGTTGCTTTACAATGCGCATCAATAGCACAATGCCAAGAATAAAAAAAGTACCTAAGGTTAAAACAGAATTTCGCTGCGAGCCAGTTAACTCGTTAATAATTCCAAAACTAAACATGCCAAATACAATAGATAGCTTTTCGGTTACGTCGTAAAAGCTAAAGAAAGAGGTAGTGTCTTTTGTTTCGGGCATCAATTTGCTGTAAGTACTACGACTAAGCGATTGAATGCCACCCATTACAAAACCCACAATTGTGGCTAAGGTATAGAACAAATAAATGCCGTTACGAGGTACGCAATACGCAAAGATGGAGATACCTACCCAAATGCTAACGGTAAAGATTAACGCTTTAAAGTTGCCAACCTTGTCTGATAGTTTTGCAATTAAATAGGCACCTGCAATTGCCACCAATTGGATAATCAATATTGAAACTATCAAGTTGGTAGTAGGAATATTGAGTTCGCTTTTGCCGTACATGGTAGCGGCTAACATAATGGTTTGTACCCCCATGTTGTAGCAAAAAAAAGCGCCAAGATAGTTTTTGAGTACGGGCAGTTTTTTAACTTGTTGCCAAACCACTAACAACTCTTTGTAACCATTAAATAACAATCCATGATTGCTACTAACCGCTGTATTGGTATGCGTAGTGGCAGGTAAACGGCCAATTGCCCACTGTCCAAATCCAAACCACCAAGTACCCACTAATACAAAAGATAAGCGCGAAGCTTCCCCTTTGCTGATGCCAAATTT